>Ga0181580_10003379_pt1 | contig 12992 bp, 13 predicted proteins | sample 071ome_23_FD_132413 | JGI IMG/M metagenome (GOLD analysis project Ga0181580, IMG submission 132413) | Coastal salt marsh microbial communities from the Groves Creek Marsh, Skidaway Island, Georgia - 071403BT metaG (megahit assembly) | ecosystem: Environmental > Aquatic > Marine > Intertidal...
GAGGTCCTACAAAACACACGGTCGTTAGCGTCCCAGTTGAGCGCGCTACGTCAACATGCGGCGAGTTCGCTTGCGGACCAAGTTACCCAGGAGCTCCCCGCATTGGCGATGCCGACCGCCTCATTCCATGTCTCGGTGATGAGTGCGGAGGACCTTGCCGCTCACGGGGTGGACCAGGTCAGTTTTCTCCTTCAGCCACATCCGGGTTCCGACCCATTACCGCTCAGCAAGGGAGCTTCGGGTGGCGAGCTCTCCCGCGTGATGTTGGCCCTCGAGGTGGTCATCGCTGGGAGCGATCCAGTACCCACCTTTGTTTTTGACGAAGTTGACGCCGGAGTGGGAGGCGCGAGCGCTCTCGAGATCGGCCGACGACTGGATCGATTGGCTCAAAATTCTCAGGTGATTGTCGTGACCCACTTAGCCCAAGTGGCCGCTTATGCCAATAACCATCTACTCGTCGTGAAAGACACCGAAGGTCAAGTCACCACGTCGAGTGTGACGGTCCTGGATGGTCAAGACAGGGTCAAAGAACTTGCCCGCATGCTGGGTGGAATGGAGGACTCTCACACCGCGCTGTCGCATGCAAAAGAGCTTCTGGAGAAAACCCATTCGGTGAGTCGTCGCTAAGACCCGGGTTAATCAGTTACCCTTGAACTCCGTGGCGGACACCTCGATCAAGAGCGAAACGGACATCACAAAACACATTTTTGTGACCGGGGGTGTTGTCTCCTCTCTCGGTAAAGGTTTGACCGCCGCCTCTCTGGGTAATCTTCTCTCGGGCCGCGGGCTCCGCGTGGCAATGCAGAAGCTTGATCCCTACCTCAACGTCGATCCCGGAACGATGAATCCGTTCCAGCACGGTGAGGTTTTTGTCACTGATGACGGGGCGGAGACCGACCTCGATATCGGCCATTACGAGCGGTTCCTCGATATCAACCTTTCTCGCGCCGCGAATGTGACGACGGGGCAGGTCTACCAAGAGGTGATCGCGAAAGAGCGCCGGGGTGAGTACCTGGGGGATACCGTTCAGGTGATTCCTCACATCACCGATGAGATTAAGCGACGCATGCGTCTTCAAGCGCACGAGGAACCAAGACCCGATGTGATCATCACCGAGATCGGCGGGACCGTGGGTGACATCGAGAGCCAGCCGTTTATCGAAGCAGCTCGTCAGGTGCGTCACGAACTGGGTCGAGAAAACGTCTTCTTCGTGCACGTCTCCTTGGTCCCCTTTATGGGTGCATCGGGGGAGCAGAAGACGAAGCCGACACAGCACTCGGTGGCCGCGCTCCGGTCTATCGGTATACAGCCTGATGCGCTGGTGTTGCGCAGTGATAGACCCGTCGAGAGCTCGAATCGGCGCAAGATTGCCCTGATGTGTGACGTCAATGAGGCCGCTGTAGTCAACGCGGTGGATGTCGGCAGCATTTACGACATTCCCGCTTTGTTGCACAGCCAAGATCTCGACGACTACATCATTGATCACCTCGGTCTCTCCGCAGGGGAGATGGTGTGGGATGGGTGGAAAGACCTTCTCGACGCGGTTCATCATCCTCGACACACCGTCACTATCGCGATCGTCGGCAAGTACATTGATCTCCCCGATGCCTATCTCTCGGTGAGTGAGGCCATTCGCTCGGGTGGTTTTGCTCATCAGACCGCGGTCGAGCTTAAGTGGGTTGCCAGTGATGAGTGTGAGACTCCCGCGGGTGCGGAGCGTGCCCTCGCCGATGTCGATGGGGTGTGTGTTCCCGGCGGGTTTGGCATTCGCGGTATCGAGGGAAAACTCGGTGCCCTGCGGTATGCCCGAGAAAACGCGATACCCACGCTGGGTTTGTGCCTGGGCCTTCAGTGCATGGTGATCGAGTACTCCCGAAACATGGCAGGCCTCGAGGGTGCCTCCAGCACGGAGTTCGATCCTGATGCGAAGCATCCGGTTATCGCCACGATGGCGGAGCAGGTCGACATAGTCTCCGGGCAGGGCGACATGGGCGGAACGATGCGTCTAGGTCTTTATGATGCTGCCCTCAGAGACGGCAGTATCGTGCGCGAGCTCTATGCCTCGCCGTCCGTGACGGAGAGGCACCGTCATCGCTATGAGGTCAATAATGCGTATCGGGACACACTCGAGAAGGCCGGGATGGTTTTCTCAGGAACCTCACCCGATAACAGCTTGGTGGAGTTTGTGGAGCTTGCGCGCGATGCCCACCCGTTCTATGTATCGACCCAGGCTCACCCGGAACTGCGCTCCAGGCCCAATAGAGCACACCCTCTTTTCCAAGGATTGGTCGGCGCCGCGCTGGAGCGACACAACTCTTCGGCATTATTTGCGGTTACCGACCAGGCGAGCTGATGCCTGCTCGCTTCATCCCTGAAGACGAGTCGCTGACGATTCCCGTTTCCACGAGAGAGACGGTCTATGAGGGTGCAATCTGGAATGTGGTTCGAGAAACCTTCCCCTACAACAATGAGGTGTTGAGCAGAGATTTCGTCGATCACACGGGTGCGGTAGCCATCGTTGCGCTCAACGAGAGCGACGAGGTGATGATGATTCGCCAGTACCGTCATTCCATTCGGTCGGTGAATTGGGAGATTCCGGCAGGTCTCCTCGATATTCCCGGTGAGGACCCTCTGGTCTGCGGAAAGCGGGAGCTCGCGGAAGAAGCGGATCTCGAGGCAGAGAACTGGGAGTTTCTGACCACGCTCAACACCACCCCGGGTGGCTCAAACGAGTTCATCCACATGTATATCGCGACGGGGTTGCATCAGCTAGATCACGATTATGTTCGCACCGGGGAAGAAGCAGACCTCGAAAAGCGATTTGTCCCGTTGCGCGATGCAGTTCACGCAGCAGTCACGGGAAAAATCCGCAATCAGATAGCTGTGACAGCGCTCTTGGCGGCTTATGTCCATCGGCAGTAGCGAGTCTGGGCCGAGGTCCCGAAGCGACCTCGAGAGGTATCTCGAGCACTACGTGCGCTACCTCACCCTCGAGCGCGGTCGATCTCGCAATACGATTGCTGCCTACACGAGGGATGTGCAGGCCTACCTGGACTACCTTCAATCGAGGGGAATCGAGAAGCCCGAGGGAATTGACTCTTCCCACGTTGAGGCCTTCATCCACAGTCTTGACGGCGCCGCGACAACAGTGGCTCGCAAACTCTCGAGTATCAAGAACTTTCACCGGTATTTAGTCGACGAGAAGGTCGCTGTGGATGACGTGACGAGCAGTGTCGCTCCACCAGCATTGCCCGCTCGACTCCCCAAAGCGTTGAGCGTGTCGGAAGTTCACACACTACTCGAGACCGTGGTCGGTGATGACCCGCCCGCGCTCCGAGATCGGGCGTTACTGGAATTTCTCTACGCTACGGGTGCTCGAATCTCGGAAGCGCTGTCGTTGACCGTCGATGATGTGCTCGGCGAGGATCTGCGATGTCGGGAAGCACTCCGAGTGCGGGGGAAAGGAAATAAAGAGCGCATCGTTCCCGTGGGGAGTTACGCGAGGGCTGCCCTCGATGCCTACCTCACCAGGGCCAGGCCCTCACTCGTGTCGGGCCGAGGAAAGCCCACTCCCATGGTGTTTGTTGGCAATCGTGGCGGTCCGCTGTCTCGGCAAAACGCCTGGCTGATTCTGCAAAAGGCTGCGGAACGAGCACACCTCACCCAAGCCTTGTCTCCCCATACGCTCCGCCACTCGTTTGCCACCCATGTTCTGGCCGGAGGAGCTGATATTCGGGTGGTGCAAGAGCTTCTCGGTCACTCCTCGGTATCCACAACGCAGATTTACACCAAAGTCACCATCGATACTCTTCGCGAGGTGTACCAAACCTCTCATCCCCGCGCCCGATAGCGCTTCACTATAGAATTTCGACATGGCGAAATCAGCGGAGAAGTTGGCCCCGACAGGGCGCCCAGTCCGCGAATTTCCTGAGCCTCCAGCTCTCAAGTCTCACGGCCCCGCCCGCGTTATTGCGCTGTGTAATCAAAAGGGAGGCGTGGGAAAAACCACGACCACAATCAGCTTGGGTGGGGCATTAGCGGAGTATGGCCGCACCGTCTTGATGGTGGATTTTGACCCCCAGGGCGCGCTCTCGGCGGGCCTTGGAGTCAATACCCACGACACCACCACCATCTATGACCTCCTCATCGGGAGAGAAAAAGACGTCCGCAAGGCAATCCAGCCCACCAAAGTCGCTGGCATTCATGTCATACCTGCCAACATTGATCTTTCCGCCGCCGAGGTGCACCTGGTCAATGAAGTTGCCAGAGAACAGATTCTTGCCCGGGTCCTCAAACCCGTGCTCGATGACTATGACGTGGTCTTGATTGATTGTCAGCCGTCACTAGGTCTGCTCACGGTCAACGCCTTGACCGCCGCTCACGGTGTGCTCATTCCGCTGGAAACCGAGTATTTCGCTTTGCGAGGAGTCGCTCTCCTGATCGACACCATCGATAAGGTTCGCGAACGCCTCAACCCGTCCATTCGTGTCGATGGCATCATCGCCACCATGTTTGACGCGAGGACCCTCCACGCAAAAGAAGTGATGGAACGCGTGGTGGAGGCTTTTGGGGACACGGTCATGGACACCGTTATTGGTAAGACCGTGAAGTTCCCTGACGCCTCTGTTGCCGGTGTTCCCATCACGGAGTTTGCCCCCAATCACGCCAGCGCTAAGACCTACCGTCAGCTGGCACGAGAGCTCATTGCCCGTGGTTCCATCGCCTAGCACGTTGGACCTTCCTGAAGTGGAGGGCGCCGCGGTGGGAGATGGTTTTCAGGTATCTCTCGCTAATTTTGATGGCCCTTTCGATTTACTGCTCCGCCTCATCAGTAAACGCGAACTCGATATCACCGAGGTGTCGTTGGGTGAGGTCACCGACGAGTTCTTGTCGTATGTGAAACACCTCGAGGGTGTCGCTGGACTCGATGCAGCAAGTGAATTCCTTGTGGTCGCGGCCACCCTCCTGGATATGAAAATCGTGGGGTTGCTCCCGCAAGGAGAGTTTGTCGACCCCGATGATGTCGCGCTGCTCGAGGCCCGAGATCTTCTGTTTGCCAGGCTTCTTCAGTACCGGGCGTTCAAGGATGTCTCGTCCTGGTTTTCTGAGCACTTTGAGCGTGAGTCACACCGTCATCCCCGACAGGTTCGGCTGGAGGAAAGATTCCGTGGGTCTGTTCCTGAGCTTCAGTGGACACTCAGTCTCGAGGACTTCCAGGCCCTTGCAGTATTCGCTTTGGCTCCCAAGGAGATTCCCATGGTGGGTCTGGAGCATCTCCACGCCCCGTTAGTGAGCATTCGCGAACAAGCAGCCCATGTTGTTGCTTTGCTCAAGAGTGGCAACCCGGTGAGCTTTCGGTCATTGATTGCGGGAGTTCAGGAACGCGGCGTTGTTGTCGCGCGGTTCCTCGCTGTCTTGGAGCTCTATCGCGAAGCAGCAATCACGTTCCAGCAGGTGGAACCGTTGGGTGAGCTCACCATCCAATGGGTTGCCCAGGATTTCGGTGAGGACGCTCTTGCCCATTTGGGTGAAGAGTGGGGAGGCGAGGACCGTGTCGATGACTGAAATGACGGCGGAGTTGCAACGCGAACTCGAGGCCATGTTGATGGTTGCTGATCAGCCCTACAGCGTGGTGACACTCGCCAGTGCTCTCGATGTTCCCATCGCAGAGGTAAAGAGCGCGATCGAGGTGCTCGTGGCCGACTACAACGGCGAATCGGACGGACCTCAGCGCGGTTTTGAGTTGCGCGAGGTCGGTGGTGGGTGGCGTATCTATGTGCGCGAGGCCTATGACCACGCCGTCACAAAACTCATCGATGACCAGGTGCCCGCGAAACTGTCTCAGGCTGCTTTGGAGACGCTTGCGGTCATCGCCTACAAGCAGCCCGTGACCAGAGGGCACGTGTCGGCCATTCGGGCGGTGAATGTCGATACAGTCATTCGAACATTGCTGGGCCGAGGGTTGATCGCTGAATCTCACACGGACCCCGAGACGGGGGCGATCTTTTATGAAACAACTCCTCTGCTCCTCCAGGAGCTGGGAATAGAGTCACTCGATCAGCTACCCCCCTTATCGCCTTTGCTGGATGATGGCGCCGAGGGTTTTGATGATGCCCGCTGAACAGGACGACTCGAAGCAACGTCTCCAGAAAGTTCTGTCAGCAGCCGGGCATTTTTCAAGGCGTCGCGCCGAAGCACTGATGCAGGAGGGTCGCATCAGGATTAACGGTGAACTTGCGACCGAGATGGGCGTTCGAGTTGATCCCGAGGTTGACGTGGTGAGTGTGGACGGTCGAGTAGTGCCTCTCAAGACCGAAGCGCTCTACATCATGCTCAATAAACCTCGGGGGGTGGTCAGCACCATGGCCGACGAGCAGGGGCGGCCCGATCTCTCGCAGTATGTGGGAGAGATAGGCGAGAGGGTGGTCAATATTGGCAGACTCGACGCTGACACCACGGGACTGTTATTGATGACCAACGACGGCGACCTGGTCCACCGGCTCAGTCATCCCTCGTTCGAAGTTGCCAAGGTCTACACAGCGACGGTGAAGGGGGTGGTGGACCACGCGATCGTCAAGCTACTCACCACAGGAGTTGAGCTCGAGGATGGAGTGGCCGCAGCAGACAAGGTGACACTGCGCAGTAATGCGCCGAAGGACTCCAGCATCCTCGAGATTGTCTTGCATTCTGGTAAGAACCGGATTATCCGTCGAATGATGGAAGCCGTGGGGCACCCCGTCATGAGCCTCCATCGCAAAGCAGTGGGTGGGCTGCATCTGGGAGGTCTCAAGCCTGGTTCCTGGCGTGAGCTCACTACGCTGGAGGTCAAAGATCTATTGACTATTGCCCACCGCGCCGATGCGCCGATTAAGAAGAGACGTCATGACCGGGAAGACTAGCCAGCCTTTTTCGCGTGTCCACATCGTGGGCACGGGATTGCTGGGGACAAGCTTGGGTCTCGCGCTTCGAGAGCGGGGTGTCGAGGTCACCTTGGAGGATGTCTCGCCCTCCTCACTTTCCCTCGCGGAAGACTATGGCGCTGGAGTGCCCTCGTCACCGGAGCAGGGTGAGCCCGAGCTCGTTGTCGTGGCAACTCCACCCGATGTTGTGGCGAGCGTGGTTGTCGAGGCGCTGAAGAAATACTCCCACGCACTCGTGATTGATGTCGCCAGCGTGAAGGCGCAGATTACCCGGGACGTCCAGGCCCATAGCGCTCACTTTGCTCGCTTTGTCCCCTCACATCCCATGGCGGGTCGGGAGAGGGGTGGAGCTGTGTCCGGGCGTAGTGATCTCTTCACCGCTCGCCCGTGGGTGCTGTGTGCTCCAGAATCTGAGGCGCGAGAGGCAATCCGAGCATTCGTGGTGAGCCTTGGGGCGCTCCCGATCGAGATGTCTCCCGACGACCATGACAACGCTGTCGCGATCGTGTCCCATATTCCACAACTTGTGGCGTCGCTGACTGCCGCCCGTTTGCAGGACGCGAGCGACGAGGCCTTAGACCTAGCTGGGACCGGGGTTCGTGATGTGACGCGAATTGCTCAAAGTGATCCCGCGCTGTGGATTCAAATCCTGAGTGCAAATGCACATCCCCTTGTTGAGCACCTCACGTCCCTGCGGGATGACCTCGATGAGGTTTTGAGAGCGCTGGGTTCCCTCGATGCATCTGGGTCGAGGAAGGTTCTCGCGGAAGCGCTGGATGCTGGGGTGAACGGCGTGTCGCGCCTTCCGGGAAAGCATGGGACGTCCACCGCTTTTGCCTCTCTTGTTGTGGTGATTGACGACAGTCCCGGTGAGTTGGCCCGCCTGCTCACTCAGCTCGGTGAGTGGGGAGTCAACCTCGAAGACTTGCGCCTCGAGCATTCGCCGGGAGCTCAAGTGGGATTCGCTGACCTCACTCTCACACCCGACGTGGTGGCAGATGTCGAAAAACAATTGCGCGAGGCCGGGTGGCGCATCGCCGGGGAGCGCTCATGAGCACCGTGATTGTTGTCGCGGTCGATGGGCCCGCCGGCAGTGGAAAATCGAGCGTATCGAAGGCCGTGGCCTCGAAGCGTGGCTTCGCCTATTACGACACCGGGGCTGCGTATCGGGCATTGGCGTGGGCAGCAGTGAAAGCAGGCGTTGATCTTGAGAATGAGAATGCTGTGCTCTCGGTCCAAGAATCTGCTCGCTATCACGCGAGCCAAGACCCCTCTAATCAAGAGTTTTCTGTCGATGGCACTGATGTGACCGACGCTATTCGGGGAGCTGAAGTGTCGGACACTGTGTCGAAAATTGCCCGTCATCCTCGAGTTCGAGAGGGGTTGGTCGCCCACTTTAGGGAAGTCATCCGAACCTGTGACAAACCAGGAATAGTCATGGAAGGACGCGATATCACCACAGTGGTTGCCCCTGATGCCAGAGTCCGTGTCCTGCTCACAGCCTCGGAAGAGGTGCGCATCGCCAGACGCCAAGCGGAACTGAGTGGGGGAAAGGCAGAGCCTGTCGCGGAATCTTTGAAGGCTCGTGATCGCAGTGATCAGAGTGTGGTCGATTTTATGAACGCCGCCCCTGGTGTCTCCGTTCTCGATTCAGGCCCACTCACCTTCGACGAGACCGTGGACGCAATGCTGTCGCTGGTCGACGACGCGCTGGGTGGCTCGGATGGCTGACGACAACGAGCAGTGGCCTGACGACGTCCCTGATGATCCCGGCCTAGCGGAGCGTCTCTCTAGCCTGAATGAGGCCGAGGGAGAACAACGAGCTCAAGCTCTGCGTCAAGGGCTCGCCGACTACGAACTCGAGGATGACGATGAGGTCATCCTCGAAGGAATGGACGACGAGGAGGGCGAGTATCGCCCCCAGCGGGCTCTTCCCGTTCTCGCCGTAGTGGGTCGCCCGAATGTGGGGAAGTCAGCTCTCGTCAACCGGATTCTGGGGCGGCGGGAGGCCGTTGTTCAGGATGTTCCAGGCGTAACTCGCGACCGAGTGTCGTATCGAGCCCACTGGAACACCACGTCGTTCACTCTGGTAGATACGGGTGGTTGGGAGCCCGATGCCAAGGGGATTGCGCACTCTGTGGCCCTGCAAGCCGAAGTTGCCATTGACCTTGCTGACGCCATTCTCTTTGTGGTGGATGCCACCGTGGGCGCCACAGCCACCGACGAGCACGTGGTGAAGTTGCTGAGGTCAACATCTAAACCGGTGATTCTCGTGGCCAACAAGGTGGATGACCAACGTCAGGAGCCAGAGGCCGCGGCGCTCTGGAATCTTGGACTCGGAGAACCGTGGCCTGTGTCAGCGTTGCACGGCCGAGGAGTGGCGGACCTTCTCGATCATGTATTGACCGTCTTGCCCCAAGAGTCCGCAGTCGCCGCGGCGGAACCGGGCGGACCGCGCCGCGTTGCTCTCCTGGGTCGACCGAATGTGGGGAAATCAAGCCTGTTGAATAAGGCAGCTGGTTCCGAGCGAGTGGTGGTTAACGAGCTTGCTGGCACTACTCGCGACCCCGTGGATGAACTGGTGACTATTGCGGGACAACCCTGGCGATTTGTGGACACGGCGGGAATTAGGCGCAGAGTGCACATGGCTCAGGGCGCTGACTTCTATGCAAGCTTGCGCACTGCCGCGGCGTTAGAGAAAGCTGAGGTCGCTGTCGTCTTGCTTGATGTGTCCGAACCCATAAGCGAACAAGATGTGCGCATTATTGACCTGGTGCTGGAATCAGGGCGTGCCCTGGTCCTCGCGTTCAATAAATGGGATTTGCTCGATGACGACCGCCGACGTTACCTCGAGAGAGAGATCGAACAAGACCTCGCTCACGTGGCGTGGGCTCCGCGCGTGAACATTTCCGCCACGACGGGGCGACACATTGAGAAACTCGTCCCGGCCTTGGAGACTGCTTTGGAATCGTGGGACCAGCGGATTCCCACCGGTAAATTCAATGCGTTCCTCAGCGAGTTGATTGCAGCGCATCCGCATCCGGTCCGCGGTGGCAAGCAACCCCGGATACTCTTCGGGACTCAGGCGTCGACTCGCCCACCAACGTTCGTTCTGTTCACGAGTGGCTTCTTGGATCCACAGTATCGACGGTTCATTCAGCGCAGGTTGCGAGAAATCTATGGTTTCGAGGGCTCTCCAATTGTTATCAATATGCGAGTTCGAGAAAAGCGCGGAAAGAAGAAGTAGCCCTTGACGAAACCACCGCCCTTACCGCCTGAGCATCTGAGAGATCCAGGGGATGCGTGGGTGGAGGGACCGGACGGCTCCCGGTATTGGGGGCGTTTTGGTGCGGCAGGACTCTTGGTTGTGCACCCACCTCTCGGTGTGCTCCTTCAGCTCCGGGCAGAGTGGTCTCATTCCGGGGGCACTTGGGGTATCCCTGGGGGAGCGCTCAAACAGGGGGAGGGCGCCATCGATGCGGCTCTTCGTGAATCCCATGAGGAGGCAGGAGTTCCCTTCGAAGCCGTGCGTGTCGTGGAGACCAGCGTTCTCGACTTAGGTTTCTGGTCCTACACCACCGTGCTCGGACTAGCGGATCGCTATTTCGAGCCGGTGGCGATGGACCTCGAGAGTGCCGCCCTCGAGTGGGTTCCTATGAACGATGTTGAGGGCCGTGATCTTCATCCCGCTTTTCACCGCGCATGGCCCGATCTTCGTGACCGCCTCTCCTCATATCTGAGTGACTAGCGCCAAGCTCTGAAGGCATTTGCTCTTGGGTGAGTGATCCGCCGTTTTCCGCGGCGAGTTCGAACAAGGGCAGGTGAGATTCGAGCGAAGCTCGCCGGAGATTCTCTAAGACTCTCAACAGGCTTTCGTCGTCGGTTTGGGCAATGAGGTCGTCATACATCTCGACGTTCGCGATTTCCCCTTCTGCCCAGGCTTCAGCCGCGCTTTGCAGGTCAGCGGGTGCGCTCGCGACAGAGAGGTAGGGGTTCTCGGGGACGTCGAATCCTCGACGCTCGAGTTGGCGTGTGAGCGCGTCGATGTGGCGCTCCTCACCTTCTTTGATGCTGACGTAGGGCTCGACAGGACCGTACTCGTCGATAACGGCTTGATAGAGGGCGGCAGCAGCATATTCACCATCAGGGCCCATGAGAGCAAACCATGCGAGGTAGGCATCAGTTCCCTCCTCAGGTGCGGCATCGGAGAAGGACTCCAGAACGTCGCTCGCTACCGGAGGCTGCACTTCATGCGATGAACTCGGAGCTTCTGAAGCGCTCGATGGTGATTCACCAGTGGTTTCGAGTGCACTAGTGCAGCCGGCAACGCTGAGAGATACACCGGCGAGAAGAGCCATCGTGGTGACTAGTGGACGGGACATGTGTTTCCTCGCAATCTGTTGTAGCCAAGTGGCACTACCCACGGAAGAAACAAAGCCTATGTAGACCTTATGAACGCCCTAAGTTTTACCTTGAGGTTTTCTAGGGCTCAACTATGAACCGGAGGAGCCTGACTCTTCTGTTTCGGAGCTAGCCCGCCGAGCTATCGCTCGACCCCGGTAAATGCCGACCTCATAGGAAGTGACAGCTACCAACGTGATTCCGACCAGCGGAAGGACAAACCACAGCATGATGCTCGTGAATCCCGTTGCCGCGTCGTGTTCAGTGGAGGCAAGAACCACATAGAGCAGATAGGCCACATACAGGGCCACAAACAGTGCTCCCTCCCACCGAGCGATCACGAAACCGGTGAAGGCAATAGGGAACAAGGCCACTGCGGCCGCCAGCATTAAGGGTAAATCCAGAGCAATGGCAGCACTGGGAAGCGCAATTCCCTCCGCGAAGAGAATCGCTGGCAAACCGAGGACCAGACCAATATTGAAGATATTGCTTCCCACAATGTTGCCGACTGCCATGTCCCTCTCGCCTCGTCGTAGGGCAACAAGCGAGGTGGCAAGTTCAGGGAGTGATGTTCCGATTGCGACCACGGTGAGCCCGACCACCAGGCTGCTTACCCCGAGATCGAGCGCGATGTTCACAGCCCCTGTCACAAGTGTTTGCGCACCAAAAACCAGTAGCCCAACCCCACTGGCAACGAGAATCATCGCCAGCCACAAAGGAACGGGGTTACTGTTCAGGGGCATTGCCGCTGGCACATGAGCAACATCGCTGGCCTCTTTGCGACCAATGATGATGCTGAGGCTCGCGTGGATCACCAGCCCGCCTAGGAGGAGGACACCATCAAGCAAACTGAGAACCCCATCGAGGCTCACGAGCACCAGAAGAATCGATACCCCGAGCATCACCGGAATATCGAATCTCACCACCTGACGTCTAATTACAAGCGGGCTTAGTACTGCGGACAATCCCAGAATGAGAAGGATGTTCGCAATGTTGCTCCCAATCACGTTTCCGAGGGCGAGTCCCGGTTCTCCTTCGAGCACGGCTCCCACGGTCACGGCGAGCTCCGGAGCTGAGGTTGCCGCTGACACAACCACGAGACCGATCACTAGGGGAGAGAGTCCGGCTCGCACCGCAAGAGTGGACGCTCCCCGAACGAGAGCCTCTCCACCACCAATCAACAGAGCGAGGCCTGCAGCAACAAGACCGAGGTCAAGTAAGAGCACAGCCCGAGCCTACCGAGGGATAGATGCGAGGCGACTGAGGGAGCCCGGGTGAATCAAGGCGGTGGGAAACGCTAGACTCTCTTCGTTGCCGGCGAGTTATCGTCGTCTGCCACGGGCTGTGGCGCAGCTTGGTAGCGCACTTGACTGGGGGTCAAGGGGTCGCAGGTTCAAATCCTGTCAGCCCGACTGGGAAGTAGAGCTTCCTATCGTTCGGAAACCCTTTTTAGCCGTTGATCGCTTCCTCGCTGAATTGATAACTCCCACCTGACTCGACAATCTGGCCAAAGTTCTCGGCAATGTATTGGGGCTCGGCTTGTGCGGGATCAAAAGTTTCCATGTACGCGCAGTCATTGAAGTAGCTTCCATCCTTGACTTTTTCAGCATCGAGGGTTCCCCGCTCAATCATGAGTTGGATGCCCGCGGCTTGGAAATAGGCGTTATTGAA
>Ga0181580_10003385_pt1 | contig 12987 bp, 14 predicted proteins | sample 071ome_23_FD_132413 | JGI IMG/M metagenome (GOLD analysis project Ga0181580, IMG submission 132413) | Coastal salt marsh microbial communities from the Groves Creek Marsh, Skidaway Island, Georgia - 071403BT metaG (megahit assembly) | ecosystem: Environmental > Aquatic > Marine > Intertidal...
AGAAAAAGAAATAGAGCTTTACCAAAAACTAGTTAAAAACTAATTTCCTTTTTTCTCCGCTATAAACGATTCGAATATGATGATCATATGAAAAATCTTCGTGATTATGGGTCGAATTAATAATTGTAATATTTTTGTTATTTAAAATATTAAAAATAAATTGCTTAGTATCCACATCTAAATTTGATGTTGACTCGTCTAAAAGTAAAATCTCAACTTCTGCTAACAATGCTCTAATAAAAGATATTTTTTGCATTTGCCCTGCAGATAAAGATCTGTTTGAAATAGTTTTATCTAAATTAATTTCATTTTCAACAAATAGTTCAAACTCACTTGCCAGAGCAATTAATTCGTCATCTTCAATGTTTTTTGAATTTCCGTACAGAAAATTTTCTCTCAAAGTATCTTCTAAAATTAATGGTGTTACTCCAACATAGCCTATTTTGCTAGATGATATTTCTATATTTCCATCTTCTGGATAAAAAACTTGTGAGATTAAGCCTAAAAGAGTACTTTTGCCTGATCCGTTAGGGCCGGTAATAACTGTGTGTTTATTTTTTGGTATAAATAAATCTAGATTTTGGAAAATATAATCCTCTGAATTAAAATATTTAAAGTTTATATTGTTAAATTTCACTGCATATTCATTCGATTCAAAATGTGAAAAATAATCTTCTTTAATTATTATTTTGTTGTTTTCCAGTTGAGTAAATTTTTCTAAATGCACATGCGAATTGATAAGTTGACTTAGAGACTTGTTCAAAACTCCAATAGTTTGTACTAGCCTCAATGTAATACCTAAAAACTCTAATGTCAGATTTTTAAGGGCACCGAAAAAAACTAAGAGCATAGCTATAGTAAACGCTGTCAGAAAATTTGGAAGCGCTGCATTGATTACTCCAAAATTTTGATTTCTTTCATTTGCTATAACTACTTTTTTAATTGTATTGTTGAAATTATCAATTTCATACTCACTTGTCCTTAATATTTTTATAAGAAAAATATTTTGAATTACCCTCTGAATGTCTTTCTGGGCTTGTTGTCCGCTAACCCAGTAATCATGCATATATTTTCTACCACGAACTAGTAAATAACGAGTTGGTATTGAAAGTACAGCTGCCCCAAGTATAAATAAGCCAATGGTGTCAAAATTTGTATAGAATAAAAATGCTGCATAAACAATTACCTGTATTGAGCTATTAATTAAATTCGTTAAGGCACCATAAAAATAGCCTATATGGCCACTTAAAGTATTTATTAAATAAGTTGCATCAGCAATTGAATAGTTTCCTTTTTTATAAATTTCTCTTATTAAATAATCTTTTAAGTTCGACTCAACATTTAGCTGGAGATTAATAATATTTGCAGCCTGAATAAAGTTATTTATAAATCTGATAAAGATTATTAACGGAAGTAAATAAAGTTTTTCTACTACGTTATTTAAAACCGCACTTGAAGTTGCCTCTCCAACTATTATGTTTGCAAAAAAAAGAATTATTAAAATATCTGCTAAAACATTTACATTTGCAAGAAATACAGAAAGAAGAATTCTAATTTTCTTTTTATTAACTGCAGTTATTTTTGATATATACAGTACTTCAGAAATTGTTTTCTTTAATTTATTCATTTGAATTATCTATTTAAATACTATTACCTAAAATTTTTTTAATAAATAGTATTTAAATTTTTTTTTGTTTTTTCAAAAATTCTGTAATCAACCCTAGAGATAGCAGTTGAGTTCCAATTAGAAACATAAAAATAGTAATCTGGTTTGATATAACTTTTTCTTCTATTTGCTTTACCCACAATAAAACATCATTAATAAGAAAGAGTAAGGCAAAAAAGAGAATGACTATTCCGGGGATAGTCAATAATTTATTCGTTCTTCTATATGCATAAAGAGCAATCATTGAAGAAACTACATTAAATGGGTAGCGAATTCCAACAAAGGATTTACCTGATTTCCTATTTTCAATATTTACACTAATTTCTGAATAACTTAAATTTCTCAATTTAGTATCAAGTAAAATTTGTTGAGCCGCATTGTAGTTTCCTATAATTTTAAATCCTTCAAGCCATTTTTTTGAAACATAAATAAATCCATTTGATGAATCTTTAACTTTCATCCCAAGAAGCTTAAAAATAAGTCTAAAAAACAAGATTCCTACTTTTTTAAAAAAGCCTAATTTAAAATTTTTGGATTTTTCAAATCTATTTCCTTGAATTAGATCAAACTCATTTTCTTCTATTTGTTTTAAAAAATAATCAATATCATTGATATTCATCTGCCCATCACAGTCAAGCTTAATAACACCATCTACACCTGCTTCTACTGAATGGTTGAATAGGGACGCTATTGCATTTCCTAAACCTTTATTATTTAACACACCAATTACTTCATGATCTGTTTTTTCTAAAATCTGTAATGAGTTATCTATAGAACCATCATCAAAAAAAACTACACTCAATTGAAACTTCGTATTGGAAAAACTCTTTAGGTATTCATTTAAAGTTTGAAGAAAATTTGGTAAATTTTCTTCTTCGTTAAATACAGGTATACAAATATTTATTTTCATTATCTTTATTATTTCACTTTATATTATTAAAATTAGATATCATATATAAAAATCTTATTTTTCAGTTTTCAAAATATCAATTTGTTGCAGTATTTAATTTCCTCACTCGCACTTTATTAATATATATCTTTTCAGATATGCTTTTTTTTGATTATCTATATGTTTTTTGGCTCTCATTAATATATGTTATTTTTCAAGGATATATGTTGCATAAAAATTTTGTTTTTCAGAATAAAAAAAATAACTTTTTTAAATATGTAATAGTAAATTGTTTATTTGGCTTGTTTGATTTTTTTGTTTCATTAACAATAAAAAATTATATATCACTATACAGCTTTGCATTCATATGTGCTTCTATATTTACAACAATTTTAAGATTTTTTATTTATAAAGTGTACATCTTTAAACCTAGTAAATAATTTTATAATCATATAATGAAATTAAAAATCTCTTAAATATTATTAATAAGTTTTAAAAAGAGGGTTTCATAAATGTTTATGAAAAAAATATATGGTAAATTTATTTTTGTTTTATCAAAAAATTTTGATACAAGTTTTCTGGGGTCTAAGTATGGCGGCTGGGAATATATAGAAGATAGCTCTTTAAGAGAAGCTGTAATTATTTCAGCAGGTGTTGGAACTGATATTTCTTTTGATATAGAAATAATGCAAAAATATAATTCAAAAATTATTTTTGTCGACCCAACCCCAGAAGCTTTAAATCATCTTAATTCGGTAATATCAGCTTTAGGGAATGAAAAGTTGATAACATATTCTGATGATGGTAAACAAGATATTAATTCCTATAATCTAAAAAATTTAAATAAGGAAAATTTTTTTGTATGTAATAAAGCTCTTTATACCGAAGATAATAAAAAAATTAAGTTTTATAAACCAAAAAATTCACAACATGTAAGTCACAGTATTTCAAACTGGCAAAATGACTATTCTGCTAATACACCATTTATAGAAGTTAAAACAATTAACTTTGATAATCTTTTCAAAAAATATCAAATATCAGATTTGTTTTTAATCAAGTTAGACATAGAGGGTGCAGAGTATAAAGTGCTTAAAAATTTGTTACAGATGAAGTTAAGAGTAAAACAAATACTTGTTGAGTTTGATGAACTGCAAGTTGACAAAAGTATTAACTACATAAAATATATTTATCTTATAATTTTATTGCATCTTAAAGGATATTCAATGGTAAGGACAAACAGCTTAACAAATTACTTATTTATTGATAAATCAAGTTTTAAAGATAATCAATTGTCCTAAATGATTAGGGATAGAAATTAAGTCTTTTCTTAACTTAAGTTCATTACCAAATTTTGTAACCCCATCAGTGAACCAACCACCATAATCATCTAAAATTATCAAGCCCCCTTTAATTAAATTATTAAATATATAATCAAAACTTTCTTTTGCAGATATATAAGTGTCTACATCAATATGTGCCATTGAAATCGGTTTGGAGAGATCTATACCGTTTATAGACTTAGGAAAAATTCCTTGAACAATGTTAAATTTATGGGGAACTAGTTGCTCTAGCTTTTTCAAATCTTCAAAATTAGCATCTTCATATTCGTTGTTTTTAAAAAAAGAATCTTTGTCTGAAGCATTTTTTACTCCTGTAAATGTATCACAACAATAAATATCTAAATTTTTATTTCTATTTACAAGAGAAACTAGTCCACAGACTCCCCCTTTCCAGGTTCCAACTTCTATAAAAATAGAGTCGTCATTTAGGTATTTTTGAGATAATTCAAAAATTGTGTATAGACGAGATTTTGGATTTAAAGTAAAATCTAAAATTATGTTGTAAGCTGAGTTAAATTCATCATCAGTTTTCCAAGGTAAATAAAAATACTCAAATATTTCAATTCCATAATCTTTCCTATTTTCTTTATAACGTAAATTTAGTTGAAAAAATGCGAACAAAATATTAGTAACTACCTCAAGCCTTTTTCTTGCCCTTAATACTTTTTTTAACTTAAACATATATTTTTTTTAATTTACTCCTTATAAGCTCTAAAAATTGAATTATATTATTAAATGATTCAATTTTTGTAAATAGTTTGTTTATATTCATACTTTATTTATATAATTTAATTTTAATGATAATGAAACATATAACATTGCCTTATATTTCTCCAAATTTAAATCTTAATAATAATGTTGTTCTTGTAGGTAACAGTTCTTTACTTCTCGGAAAATATGGAAAATTAATTGATAGCTATGATACGGTTTTTAGATTTAATAGAAGCCCAATTAAAAATTTTGAAGAGCATGTAGGTACACGAACTGATTTCAGAATTTTGAATAATCATGTTTTTGAAAATGTTAATCCAGGTAATGATTATACAAACCAACCTCTCAAATTTATAAAAAAAATAAAAAATTCTAACATTATCAGAATCGGCCCAGGGGAGCCAAGAAATAAAACCATTAAGTCGTTTGAGAGAAAAAAGAATAAAATTTATTTGTTTGACTATGAAAAATCTGAGGAAATTAAGGAACTCTTAAAATTTAAATCAAACAAAAACATGTCAGTTGGAGCGATAATGATAAGCCTGTGTATATTGTCAGGGGTAGAGACAAATATAATTGGTTTTGACCTTAAAGAAGTTAGTGTCACACACTACTGGGAGGATAGACCTAACAAAATGAGTAATAGTCATGATTTTTCTTTTGAAAAAAAATGGGTTAGGGAGCTTGTTAATAAAGGTGTTATTAATTCAATAAGTTAATTCTATAAGTATTTTTGATAATTAATTTTTCCAAATTCTTTTTTAAAATAATCAAATTCTTCATTGTTTAATGGAAACATAGGTAATCGTTCTGTTCTGGGAAAATGTCCGACAGCTTCTAATGCTGCTTTGATAGTTATATGCCAGCCAAATTTAGGTACAATTTTATCAAAAAACGGAACTTCTACATCTTCAACTAGAGACATGCAATACTCTTTATTATTATTAACCCAAGAGTTCCAAAAATTTACTGCAAGTTTTGGTTCAAAAATTCCTATACCATTTAACCAATTTTGACATCCAAATTTTTCAAATTGCATCCATTGCCTTTTTCCCCCTCCTGAAATTACAATTGACAATCTATCCTTTAAAGTATTAATTACTTCAAGCGAATAATCATCATTTTTTGCATCTTCTTTTATTGCCTTTACACTTTCTATATCTGCTAGATTATCTAAAAGCTCTATCGGCCAATTTACAACTAAACCTCCATGACCAGCCGTTAGTGGCATTTCATGTATTAAAATTGGTAATGTAGATTCTTTATCAATATATTTGAAATGTTCCAAAATTTGTTCATTTTTATAAAATTTTTCTCTGAAAATTAGAGATATCATGTCTGCACCGTAATCTTCTGCTTCCTGTGTAAACTCCAACGAAATAGCTGTAGAGCAGTGTAAGGGATCTGCAACAATTACAAAATTGCTACTATCTTCTTCTTTAACAAATTTTGTAACAAATTTGTTTAAAATTTTTATTTCATCCCAGCTCAATTCACTGAATCTACTATTGTAAGCCATTACATAAAATTTATTTGCACCGGCATCCATTGAGTATTGTAAATAGTTTTCCAATGAAGCAAAATCTATTGACATATCTTCCTTAAAAGGAGTCACAATGCAGTGAACTGGTCCTGCTTCAAGTTTATTCAAATTATTCTCCTTAATTTTTCTTTTACGGGTATTTCGCTATTGTAAACTTTTTTAACTCCATCTCCGAGTGCTTTTTCAACAGAACGTATATGACCCACTAGAGACCTTAATCCAACTGGACCTAATGATGCAGCATGATCTGTGCCCCACATCGCCCTATCTAAAGTAATATGCCTTTCTATTATTTTTGCGCCAAAAGCTACAGCAACAGAAGTAGTGGGCAAACCGGTTTCATGCCCTGAGTATCCGATTACATGTTGGGGGTATTTTATTTTTAAGGTGTTTATCATTCTTAAATTTAACTCTTCTGGGGGACAGGGATATGCACTGGTAGAATGCATCAAACCTATTTCTTTCAAATTAATAGAATTTACAGCTTTATCAATTTCTGATTCGGTTGACATACCTGTAGATAAAATAATTGGAATATTGTAAGTTAACATTTTTGCTATTGTTTCTGAATCTGTCAAAGAAGCAGATGCTATTTTAAAACACTGAATATCTATTGAAGCCATATCTTCAACTGACTGCTCGTCCCAACATGAAGCAAACCAAGTTATTTTATTTTTATTACAATATGAGTCAATTTTTTTATAGTCATCTATATTAAATTCAATTCTTTTTTTATAGTCGATATATGTCATTTGACCCCACGGAGTATCTCTAATTACATTCCATTGATCTTTTGGAGTAGAAAGTTCTGGGGTTCTTTTTTGAAACTTGACCGCATTGCAGCCAGCATCTTTAGCGAGATCTATTAATTTAAATGCGTTTTCTAAAAAACCGTTATGATTAATGCCTATTTCCGCAATTATATATACAGGAAAATCTTCACCAATCTTCGTTTTATTTATCTCCATTATTCAAACCACCCAAATGGGTCTGCAGCTTTGTCATCAATATAAAAATCTGCATTTGGCTTTCCCAAATAAAGTTCGTCATACTTTACTCCCCATTTAGAAAGTTGTTTTCGTGTGACATCTGTGTAGTCAATTTTTGTTACAAATCCTCTGGCTGTATAAAAAACAATTATGTTACCTTCGGACTTTAGTTGATTAATTTTTTTAATCCTTTTTTTAATGGGAACCGCATCTTCATAATTTAAGCCATTTGTTTTGCATATTGTATTATCTATATCAAAACAGTATATCTTACTCATTTTTTTTACTTTCTAATACTAATTGAGCAAATTTTAAATCTAATTTAGTATCTATATCTACTGAATCTTCACGATTCATAAAGTAATATTTGATATTGCCCATCCAAAAGTTTCTATTTTTGTTAAATGAACTCCATCTATTTAAATAAAAACCTCCATTAGGCCTTAGAGCTGGAGTGTGGTTTTGAGATCTAGTATTTCCAGTAACTAATGGTGAATCTTTTGGTAAATCAATGTAGAGATCATTTGTTACAACTCTAAGTTCTAAGGGAAAACCATACTCTGTTACACTGATGATTCCATCATCGGTGTCTGAAATTGATTTAAAAGCTTCATCAATGTGATTGCTATCTCTAAAAGGGCATGTAGGAAGCATTAAAGTTAAAAAATCATATTTTGATTCCTGATTTGAAAACAAAAAATTTACTAGCTCTAAAGCTGTACTATGATCTTTTGATAGTTCTTTTGATCTATTGTGGAGTGTTACTCCCTTATATTCTCTTGCTATGTTAAGAATGTCTTTGCTATCAGATGAAACTATAACATCTGTTATAGAACTTGAATTAAGTGCTGCTTCTATTGTGTAACAAACTAGTGGTTTATCACCAAGCAACAATTTATTTTTTTCTTTTAATCTCTTTGATCCACCTCTTGCAGGTATTATGGCCAAATTGGTATTACTTTTCTTCATAGATTTATTTTCAAAATGTATATAAAATTATAATTAAATACTAACTCTAATAATTATATATAGATTTTTAATAAGCAATTATTTCAAAATCATAAGGTTATTATTTATATATGAATGAAAATTTTACAGACATAGTCGATGAAGTTATAGAAAATGGATACGCAAAGATAGAAAACTTCATATCAAAACAAGAGGCTTTTGAGTTGGAAAAACAAACAACTAAAGCTTTTAAAAAAGCAAAAAAAGATTTTTATCATATTGAAACTGAATTTACAAAAGTACTGAGTATAAACGAAGAATCTTCACAAAAAATAAAATACTTTCAATATTTGAACAAGTTCTTTGTTAATAAAAATATAATAAATTTTGTTCAAAATTATTTTAATTCAGACGAAATAGAGATATCAAAAATATTTCTTGCTGAATCATCAAACAGTGGAGAAGAGGTTAATGTACTTCCATACAAAATGCATTTTGATAAAACAAGATATCTAAAATTTATGATCTATTTAAGGGATGTTGAAAATCGAGACGGTGGAGTTACTTTTGCTAAAAAAGAATGGAACACAAAATTGCAAGAAGAATTGCTTTCAAAACAGTCTTTGAAAGAAGAAAATGTGGTTGAAATTAATGACATGTCAGTTGTGGAAGAAATTACAGGTCCTGCTGGCACAGTTGCAATTTTTGACACAAATATCACTCATAAAGCAGGTCAAGTACTTGGTGAAAAAAAGAGGCTTGTATTAAGAATAGATACTAGATTAAAAACCAATGTTTAATTATTCAAATTAATTACTAAAATAATTTTGTGATAAATTTACTAGTAATTTTTGTTTACTCTTTAATCTTTAATACTTTCTTAATTCAAGAGTTATTTAGAAGAGATCTTATAGTTGCAGATATTGCATTATCAAATTTGCAAAATGATTTTCTAAGCATTTCCTTCCCAGTTAGTTTTGAAATTAATGCCTTTGCAATCTCGTTTGTTTTAAGTCTTTTACTTTCAATACTCCTTAAAATTTTTGTATTAAATAATTTTTCTATAAATAATCCTAAAGTAGTTTTGTCTAATTTAATAAATTTGTATTTTATTTATTCTGGAGTTCTTTTATCAGTACTTTGGATGTTAAGAATTTACAACTTGTCGAGAGGAATCATTATTCTCGCGACAATTGTTTTTCCAGTAACAACTTTTTTACTAATCCTTTTTATTAATCTGAACGTTTTTAATAAAATTTCAGAATCTAAATATCTTTCATTCATTCCGTATGTAATTTTTCTTTTATTGATTGTATTTGTTTTTATCGGTGGAATTAATAACGACGATGAAGTTTCTAAATTGTCAGTTACAACTACTACAACTACAACAACTATTCCATTATTTCTTGAAACAACAGATGATAATTGTTTCAAATGGAAAGGGAGTAGTAATTTTGTTAGCTGCTCTGGTGGAAGTTTAATTACAAATAAGGAAAAATATTCAGAGAGCATTAATAATATTGTTGAATTCGGTGGAGACATATTTACTTTAGATGTTTTTGGAAAAATATTTAAAAATAAACCAGATAATTTATATTTAGATATTTCACAAGACGTTATGAATAGGTTAGAAATGGGTAGAGGTGAGAGTGGTCTTTTTGGTTTGGCATTTCATCCATCTGAGAATTATTTCCTAGTTAGTTTTTCAGACAAGAATGGCAGCTTGGTTTTAAGAAAATACTTTCTAGACAAAGAAGGTAATGTAGAAATTGATTCAGCTGAAAATATCATGATGATACCAAATTCACCTTTGTATCATTATTCTGGAGCTTTAATTTGGTCTGAGTTCTTCAATGATTTTTTATTTGGAATTGGAGATATGAATTATAATGGAAATTCTCCCTACACATCAGAACCATTAGACACAACTTCCCCAAGAGGTAAAATTTTATTTGTTAATAGTAATATTTCACAACCGGCAATGTTGTCATTAGATAACTTAAAACCTGTAAGAAATGATATTTTGGCATACGGATTGCGAAATCCGTGGAAAATAGTTGAATATAAAAATTACTTATTTATAAGTGACGTTGGACATGGCACAGAAGAAGAGTTAAATGTTCTTGATTTGAGAGAATTTAAAACAAATAAAATACCTTATTTACTAGGTTGGCCACATTTTGAGGCAAGTATTGACTTAAATGTTGAATACAATGAAATTTTCTTATTTGTAGACAATGAACCTGAAAGTATAAATGAATATATTAAATCCAATTCTATACCTCCAAATGTTTTCTACAGTCATGAAGCTCCAGAAAATTATAGAGCAGCAATTATTGGAGGAGGCGTTGTTGAAGACAAAAATAGTAAGTATTTTCAACATTATATTTTTGCAGATTATCTTAGCAATGAATTATTCGCATATGATTTTATAAATGACAGTCTATACTCTATTCCTTTAAATAATCTTGGAACTAATATTCACTCGCTTTTCGTAGATACATCTAAAACTGATACTGTTCTTCTTGGATCTAGTAACGGATTATTGATTGAAGTAACACTACCTTAAATAGTTTTTGTATGATAGCAATTTGGGGAGGCGGGTCAGCTGGAATTAGATACAAAACACTCATTGAGGAATTGGGTTATAAAACAATTCTATTAAGTCGAGACAAGAATCTTAATTCTTTTGATTTTAACACTCTTAATATATCCAAAATCGAAGCTGCGATTATCTGTACCCCAACAGTTTTTCATTCTGAGCAATCAAAATTATTTTTGCAAAATAAAATACCTGTTTTATGTGAAAAACCAATTAGTCACAATTACACATCTGGCAAATCAATAGTTGAAACTGCTCGAAAATATGAAACTAAATTTCATGTAGGTTACAACCAAAGATTTTTAAAAGCTTATAAAATTTTTAAAGATAAGAGATGGGGTAAGCCTATTAAGTCTAAAAGTATTTGGGCCGAGAGAGTTTCTGACTGGCAACCAGATAAAAATTTCAAAGAATCTTATTCTGTTAGATCAGATCTTGGAGGTGGTGCTCCACTTACCCTTAGCCATGATTTTGATTGGTGGACGGGAATATACACCGACCTTGCTGTAAAAGATGTTTCAAGTTCAAATGATGGAACATTGGGGATTACTATTGATACAAAATTTGAAGTATCTTTGATGGGTAGTGTTGAGTGTGATGTTATATTGAACTATGAAATTGACGGACCTCCCATTAGATATTATGAAACAGAATATGAAGGTGGAACTCTAAAATATGAGCCACTTAACAGTAGCTTATTTTTTTTAAAAAATAATGGTGAAAAATTAGATTTGAAAATTGAAAATGATTGGAATAATACTAGATTAAAATCTTTTCAAGATACATTCTGTCACTTCATAGAAGATGAAAGGAGACCTTCAGAGTTATCTGATTGGGAATTGGGACTAACTGCTTTAAATGTTGCTAATATAGTCAATAAATGGAATGACTAATTCTGATTACAAAGTACTAGTGTTGGGCTCAGGTTTAATTGGCTCTGAGGTTACTAAAGTATGTAATGATTTAGGATACACACATACTTCTGTAGATATAAATAATGGAATTCATAAAATTGATTTAACTAAAATCGATTCATTAAATGAGCTTTTGAATTCATTTAAACCAAATGTAGTTTTTAATACAGCAGGAATAGATCAAAAATTAGACAGAACGTCAAAACCTCTACACCAAATGCCAGAAGAGGAGTGGGATTATGTATTTACCAACAATACAAATATAACCAAAAATGTTGCTAAACAAGTTTTAAGTTATTTTGTTAAATCAGATTTAAAAATAAAAAAATTAATATTTACACCAAGCACTTATAGCTTTGTAAGTCCTAATCCTTTATTTTATTCTAATGATTTCATTAAAAGCTTTGCTTATGTTGGGTCAAAAACAATAGAAGTTGATATTGTGAAATATATTTCTAAACATTATGCAAAATATAATATCTTATGTAATGCTCTTGTACCACATTTGGTCATGAGAGAGAATAAAAAAATTGATGAAACCTTTGTGCCCCTTAAACGTAGTTGTGATCCTAAAGAGCTTCATCCAGCAATTAATCTTTTGTTAGATCCTAAAAATAGCTTTATGTCAGGTGAATTTGTTAAAATTAATGGCGCGTGGTTGGCTTAGAGAAAGTTTTGTGAAAAATTGAAGATTGCAATATGTTTATATGGAAATGTAGGTATTTCAAAAGACGCTAGTGCCAGATCAAATAGTAATGTTATTGAAGAGTCAAGAATTGCAAATACAGATCCCACCATTTGTTACAACAGTATTAAAAATTTATTTTTAGACAGATATGATACAGACATTTTTATTCATTCATGGTCTAAAAACTACGAACATGTTTTAAATAAATTATATGAACCAAAGAGTTCACTATTCGAAAATCAAATTGTTTTTGATGTACATTTAGAAGACTATGGAATTAACAAAGATGAAAAAATTGAAACCTGGAATGTTAGTGACATAGCAAAACAAAGCTACAATCTACTTCTTGAATCAAGGGAGAATGAGGAAAAATTAATAAAAGAACTTGAACTATTATCTTTTAGATCTCAGAGCAGATGGTACAGCACAAAAAAATCTGTAGATTTAATGAAAGAATTTTCAGATATTTCAAATATTAAATACGATTATGTTTTGCTTACGAGACTTGACTGTCTTTTCAAAAAAGAAATAGATTTTTCAAGTTTAAATAACAACATGTTTTATACATCCTTTAGAAAAGGTAGAAAAGATGAAGGAATAGCATTGTACGACTTTTTCTTTATGTCAAATCAAAAATTTATTGAAGATTTTTCTGAACTATATAATGATGTTCACCATTATTCAATTAGACCACCAT
>Ga0181580_10003402_pt1 | contig 12948 bp, 8 predicted proteins | sample 071ome_23_FD_132413 | JGI IMG/M metagenome (GOLD analysis project Ga0181580, IMG submission 132413) | Coastal salt marsh microbial communities from the Groves Creek Marsh, Skidaway Island, Georgia - 071403BT metaG (megahit assembly) | ecosystem: Environmental > Aquatic > Marine > Intertidal zone...
GAAAAAGACGCCGGCATCAGGCACCAGATCGTGGGTCAGAACCCGATAGTGTTCGGCCGCGCGATCATCGTCATCGGCCGTGGCGATGTTCTCTGCGTCCAATCCGGCAAAGTGGAGCGTATCCGCATCGGCAATGGGGGAGGCAAACAACCGCGCCAATGCAGCAAGCCGGCCGGCGAGATCACCGGCCGGCTTGTCCGAATCAATTGCAGCCTGAGAAGAGTGCTCCATGGAGACTATGCGCGGCCTCGCAACATGCCTTTCCAATACAGCTGAGGCAGCACGTATTTCTTCAGGATCCACATGGACTTGCGAGGCTTCTTGGTGTTGATCGGAAGGGACGGATCCGGCTCGTTCTTGTAGTTGAACTCGGCCAGCAGCATTTCCCCATATCCCGTGGTCAGCGGGCAGGAAGTATATCCAAAGTAACGCTTGTCATCCGTCACCTTGTCCTCTTTCATGACCCGCAGCATGTTGGCCACCAGGACCGGTGCCTGCTTGCGAACGGCCGCACCTGTTTTGGCGTTGGGCGTACCGGCAGCATCACCCAGAGAGAATACATTCGGGAAGCGCGTGTGCTGCAACGTATTGTGGTCGACCTCGACCCAACCATCCGCATTGGCCACGTCACTCTGCTTGACGAAATCCGGAGCCGATTGCGGCGGAACGACATGGATCATGTTGTAGTGCTCCACGCGCTGACCGGTGACTTCGCCCGTTTCCTTGTCGATCAGATCGAAGACGGCTTCGTTCTTGTCACCGCGGATTTCGACCAAATTCGTGTAGTGGCTCCACTTCGAGCCATAGCGGGCCTGGACTTTCTCCAGCTGCTTGCGGAATACTTCAACGCCGAAGAGCATCGTGCCTGGAGACATCATCTCCACGTCCACTTTGCCCTGTAGACCATTGCGACGGAGATAGTCAGCAGTCAGCCACATGATCTTCTGGGGAGCGCCCCCACATTTGATCGGGGTGTTGGGCTGGGTAAAGAAGGCTTTGTCGCCTGCCTTGAGACTCTTGAGCACTTCCCAGGTGTACGGAGCCTGATCGTACAGGTAGTTCGAACAGACGCCACCCTTGCCGAGAGCTTCTGGAAGGCCCTTAACTTTGTGCCAGTCGATCTGGATACCGGGAGCCACGACCAGGTAGTCATACGTGACATCTCCGCCCGATTCCAATGTGACCTTGCTGTCTGCACCCGAGATGGTGGCTACGCGATCCTTGATCCATGCGACGCCACTCGGGATGTAGTCCTCCGTCCGCTTCTTGGTGGCCTGCTGGTCGTAGGTGCCGGCGTCCACCAGGGTCCATGCGGGTTGGTAGTAGTGTACTTCGGAAGGCTCGATGATGGCCACGTCGAGTGTGCGATTCTTGCGACGCAGCTGGGCGGCTACGGTGATACCGGCGGTTCCGCCGCCGACAATGAGTACCTGATGATGGGACATGATTCTATTGGGTGAGAGATCAACTTGTCATTACAGCCTAATATCGCTTGACTGCAATCATCCCGGTGTAGGGAAAACCCCATCATGTGCTGCCTCATTCCACCCTCAGGACCATTGGTCACCGTCCGAAAGGCTCATCCGGCAATATGTACGCCTCCTTGATCGGCTTGAGCGGCCGCTTGAACCAGTACGGACGACGCAGGCCGTCGGGGGAGTGGTCAACCGCCGAGCGTGACAGGGCCACCCACTCGTGATAGTTCTGCATCGACTGCTCGGTATCAACCCACACATCGCCATGCCGGTCATCCGGACGGGCCTTCTCGACGTTGTAGGCCTTCTGGAGCCAGCAGTGATGGCCGGAAACCGGATCCGGCTGCACGGCATGCGTCAAGTTCTGATGCACACCGACATCTTCCCACCAGATGCGGGATGTGTCCGGATCGAAGGAATCCCATGCACCGGCTCCATGGACGACCCGAAGCCTACCGCTATTCTCGGTCTCCTCAATATCTACCAGGTTCGATGCGCCGCGATTCAGCCCTTCGTCTTCTTTCAGGCGCCAACGACCGAGGTGGTGGCTCATCGCAATCACCCCCGGCTTGATGCCTTCGGTGACCCATACCTTGTCTACGAAATACCCGATGCGCGTCGTGACACGGATCAGGTCGCCCGTGCCCACACCCAGTCGGCGGGCGTCTTCGGGATGCATCCAGACCGGGTTTTTGTGACTCAGCTCGTAGAGCCACTTGGCATTGGCCGAACGCGTGTGGATGAGCGTCGGGAGGCGGAAGTTGGGAAGGAGCAGCATTTCGCCCTTGGCCCGGTCAATGTTGTCCGGGTGCACATGGCTCTTGAGCGTCCACGGCAGGGTGTACTCTTTCTCCGGCCAACCCCAATCCTTCATGGTCGGGGAGTAGAACTCCATCTTCCGACTCGGCGTGGTGAAGCCGGCTTTGGCTTCGCCATCGATCATGACGCCTACTACGGCTCCATCCTTGATCAGGCGACCCTGATCGTCGGTCTTTGCCCCACCGGCTGAAACGCCTTTCTCGTATGGGACATAATTATCCTTGGTCACCTCGAATGCCGCATACTTGCGCATGTATTCGAGGGGCTTCAGACCCTCGGCGGCAGCCACTTCCGGAAGTCCGGGCACCGAATTCTCGAAGATCCACTGGTAGTACTCATCCACCGTGATGATCTCGCCTTCGCGATACGGGCTCATGAAATGCTGCTTGACTCCCAGCGACCCGTCCGGGTCCATGGCGGCCGAGAGCTGGATCCAGAACTCGTTTTCTTCCCAGACCTCGCCCGGGTTTGTTTCGTAGGTGAATTCCACCTTGCGCCCCAACCGTTCGGCTGCGACACGCTGTACCGGTTGACGGAAGGCAATCCACTGACCCGAATGGGTTTCCTGGGACATGAGATCATGACGCTCGCCGGCGTGACCCATGGGCAGAACGTAATCAGCAAACCATGCCGACTCATTCCATGTTGGTGTGAGCGCGACGTGGCATTTGATCTTCTCTTCGTCCTGCAAGGCGCGCATCCACATGAACCCATCCGGATTGATCCAGAGCGGATTGTAGACGCGCGTGAAATAGACATCAACATCCCCACGGCCTTCTTCCAGAAAGTGAGGAAGCAGGAAGGACATTTCGTAGAAGGCCAGCGGCCATTCGTGGGGCAGATGCAGCTCGTTCCACGCATTCAGTGGCTCGGGCTGATCGAAGGGCTTGGGCACGAACTTATTCCAGCTGTTGCCGGACGTACCACCTTCGGTGCCAATACTTCCGGTCAGTACGTTCAGGAAAAGCAGGCAACGGGCAACTTGCCAGCCTCCGAGGTTGCCGATTGAGGCACTGCGCCACGTGTGTGTGGCCAGGCGTCCCTGGCAGTTTGCGACGTGTTCAGCCGCTTCACGAATTCGCTCGATGGGCACCTGTGCCTCTTCGGCAGCGCGCTCGAAGGTGAATTCCGAATAGAGCGTCTTCAGGAGCCGATCGAAATCTGCGAACTCGGCACGGTCTTCCTCCAGATCTAACGTACCACTGGAAAAGAGCTCCTTGACCCGATCGAACATGCCTTCGCCGGGCAGATCGAAATCGACATCGTCGTAGGGTTCATCGCGAAAGAATTCGAGGCTCTCTCGCCAGTTGACCCAGCGTCGCATGAATTCCTTGTCGTAGAGGTCATTCTGGATCAGGTGGTTGGCAATGGCCAGCAGCACCGTCTGCTCTGAGCCCGGCCACGTCGGGAGCCAGGTATCCGATTTGGAAGCCGTGTTTGACAAGCGAGGATCAAACGTGATCAGCTTCGCTCCATTCATCTTGGCTTCCATGATCCGCTGTGCGTGCGGATTGAAGTAGTGTCCCGTCTCGAGGTGACTCGAAATCAGCAGGATGGTGTTCGCCTTGGCATGGTCAGGACTCGGTCGATCAAAACCTGACCAGACGAAGTATCCGGCACGCGCGCCTGCTGAACAGATGTTCGTGTGGGAATTGTGACCGTCGACGCCCCACGCCTGGATACAGCGGTTCGTATAGCCATCTTCGCCCGGGCGACCGACGTGATACATGATGCCATCACGCCGTTTCTGGCGGGAGGCGTTCATCTTTTCACCGATCTCCTCAAGGGCCTGCTCCCACGTAATCCGCTTCCACTTACCCTCGCCGCGTTCGCCGACGCGCTTCAAAGGGTAGAGGATGCGCTCGGGATCATAGACCTGGTTGATGGTGGCCGGTCCCTTCGCGCAGTTGCGCCCGCGCGAGCCGGGGTGCTTCGGGTTACCCTCGAATTTCTTGATGTCCAGGGTTTCGCGATCAACATAGGCCAGCAAACCACATGCACTCTCGCAATTGAAGCACACGGTGGGCACCAGAGTGTAGTGCCGCGCCACTTTGCGCGGCCACTGCTTGCCATCCCACTCAACCCAATCATCCCACTTCTCTACGGGAGGATATTGACTCATGCGTCCGTCGGGATGCATGACCGTGGTCATGTCGATCTTCTCGGGAGCGCGCTTGGCTTCCGCAAATTTCGGCAAGCCGAAACTGGCGCCGTCTCCCCGATGATCCTGCGAAGTATTGTCCTTGGTTGCCATAGTCAGCGTTGGTTTCGGAGCAGGTGTGCTCTTCTGGAAGGGAGATCAGCTATTGGGAAGCTCCTGCGGTGCAGTTACATAGGCATGCTCAAACGCGTACAAGCCCACGAGAACGAGCAGGCCAGCGATCCATGCCGGATAGAATCCCATGAACAGAGGCACGATGTGACCGAGCACGATGGCCAGTCCCCAGAACGATTTGGCGTAGCGACCTTTCGTAATCATGTGAGCAGCGCGGCCAGCCTGCTCAGATGCGTGCGGCATGCCGAACTCGCCCAACAGGGTCACCGCCAGATCCAGCCCGACACTCACGAGGAATGTCGTCTGGACAAGTTCCACTACACTGAAATGGAAGTCGATGAACGCGCCCATGACCAACAGGAAGGCACTACCGCCCATGATCGACTGGATGAGCATGTGAATCGGCAGAAGTGGGCTCTGCCAGAGATCACGTCCTTCGGCCTGGCCAAACAAGAATGCCGTGTAAATGGCCGTCCCAATACCGAAGGGGATGGCAGGAATCATCACCCACATCCTCCAATCTGGATTGTCAATCGTATACCAACCCATCGTGGATGCCAGTTCACCCGCCCACCAGAGTGAAATGAGGCCGCTGAATCCGATCAGCAGGTAGGCGCCACGCACCAACCACGATTTGAACTGCGGACGCAACACGATGCGGAGGAAGCGCTCGGGACGCTCGAGATCATAGACCAGCAGCGCGGTCGTAACCAGCAGGAAGAACATCGAAGCCGACGAGGCCGCCAGCATGTCTGCACCTTCGATGGCGATTCCGGCAATCGGTCCCAGCAGGGAGAGGATCAGGAAGAGACCAGCAGCAATTCCTTTTGTGACCAGGTAGGCCGGGACAGGCCAATGCCAAGGCACTTTGTGCTGAGCATTCCAGACCACCTGCGTCATTTGCTCAGCCATGCGGCCTTCACCAATCTGGATGGGGCCACCTATGGGATCACCTTGAGGGCCCGGTGCGCGTAACGGAGATCCTGAATGTGATGTACGGTTGGAGGTGGGCTGGCGGGTAGAACGATGACCATCACCGCCGCTTTCGCCGTGCAGAGGCAGAACGTCGGCCCACGCAAACGTCTCTGGCGTACGATCGGTGGCCGTCGGGTGCATCGCAACGTCTTCGCCGCCGATATAGAAGAGCTTCGGCGCCGTGCCCTGCTCTGGCTTGCGAACGGTCACTTTGTTTTTGGCCACCGTCTGGGCGATTTCCGTTGTCGGATCATCCAAATCACCAGCCAAAATGGCGTGTTCAGGACACACGACGACACAAGCAGGCTCCAGTCCGAGATCCACTTTGTGCGCACAGTAATGGCATTTGGCTGCTGTCCCCGATTCTGGATCGATATAGATGGCATCGTATGGACACGCTTGCATACAGGCTTTGCACCCTATGCAAACGTCTGGATCGAACTCTACAATACCGTCGTCGCGCTGATACATGGCCGTTACCGGACATATGCGCACACAGGGTGGATTGGCGCAGTGGTTGCACCGCGTTACCTGAAAAGAGCGGGTCACATTCGGGTATTGCCCCGTCTCCACACTCTTTACCCAGGTGCGCTGAACGCCGAGCGGCACTTCGTTCTCACTCTTACACGCTGTGGAGCACGCGTGGCACCCGATACAGGCATCGTTATTGATCAGAAAACCGTAATTCATACCGATGCGAATTCGATCTAGAAAAAGCCCTGTCGCGCAACAAGATCGCACGATCGGTCGATGATCCGTTATCCCGATTTCGTTGATGCCAGAGCATACGGGGACCAGAATAGAATCAGTTGTAATGACAGGTTACTACATCCGGGGCAAAAGGTCCAGATCCCCGGGGCGATTAATATTGATCATTTCATCATCGGCGACATCAACACATGCTATCTTGGCCGCCTCCATCATCCCGAATACGCTACGCCCGCCTGAATCCAGATACGTTTCCAACCGGCTAAGGGCCTGCGCCTTCCATACAGCACAAAGTGGTTGAATGCGGCGTGAGTGTTTCGCCCTGGTCACGATGATCTCCGCCGGCGACTCCGAAGCCGTTTGCACCAGGCGCTCCAATGTGTAGCCCGAAACTGCCGGTAAATCAGTCGCCAGCACCAGTTGGGTTGCTCCCCGATCCTTCCAAACCGCATCCATGCCACCCAGGGGTCCGACCCGGCGCTTATCCCGAACCACATGTACGTGGTAAGCTGACCCGACATCAGCAGGCAGTACCTCCTGATCGAGTGAAACGGACAGGTTCACGTGTGAACAGACGGAGCCCAACAACGAAAGGGCGCGCAGATACATGGGTTGTCCGCCAACGTCCTCGAGCCGCTTGTCTCGTCCGAATCGCTCAGATGCGCCGCCGAGCAACAGCAATCCTTCAACGGATGAAAATGATGGGGTAGAAGGGAGCAAAATGGTCGAATGAAAGTGGGATGAGGCCCAATGCGCCCTGCGCCACCGGGAAGTACATGATATCTTGCACGCAACCATACGTCCAACCCAGAGCGGACAAACCCATTTCCAAGCCCCGTCCCATGCTGTTCTTCTACGTTGCCTCACCGGAGGTGATGAAAGGTGGTGTCGATCCGGAAGCGTTCGACGCCTCTCGCCTGTACCGCAGTCTGGATCTGGCCAAACAGGATGGGAGGGGACAGATCTTTGTTGTGGACGCCCGAAAGATACCTGCCACGCTGAGTGGAGACGTTGGAGGGATCCCGAAGACCGCCGTGCTGAACCGAAAACCCTATCTTCGCCCGAAGGAAATGACGGCCGGAGGTGGCGTGGTCACCCGCGCTGGCAAACGCAAGCTGAAAGTGCTTCTGATCTATCGGAAGAAACTGTGGGATATTCCAAAGGGCCGTCAGGACAAGGGAGAGTCCATCAAGGAATGCGCCGAGCGCGAGGTGATGGAGGAACTTGGCATTGACCGCGTCGACGTGCACAGCTTTCTGGATACAACCGTCCACGGGTACCCTGAAAAAGGTCGCTTCATTGTCAAAACCACCCACTGGTATCATATGACGACGCCGGCCACGGAGTTTGTCCCACAGAAGGCCGAGAGAATCACGCGGGTAAAATGGTTTGGTCTTCAGAAGGCCAAAGAAGTTCTCGGGCACGATAACCTGATCCGTTTGCTCAATCGAGTAGAACACAAACTACTGGTTACCCATCCGTAGGTGTTTCCTATATCGGGGCTCTTTATGAAGAGCCAGGTGCACTGGCTCACGATCCCACCTCATTCCAGCTCAACGATCCTGTATGGAGACGGCAGCGACCAACCTGGACAGTAAATTGGCCCGACGCGCAGCGCGCGGTGGAAAAAAGCGTAAACGCAAATCCAAGAAGAAGATTGGATTGCCCGCACCGGTTGTTTTCTGGCTGGTCGCACCCATCGGAGCAGCAGGTGTTGTGATGCCGGTCATTGATGAGGTTGGGTGGGTCTGGTTGACGGGCAGCGCCATCATCGTCCAGATTATCATCCTGCGCCTCAATGATGGTCGCGGATTCATCCGCTCGCGCGAAATGCGCCGCGCCTACGAGGCGCGTCGTCACTTCTCGATTCTCGAAGTAATCGTCCTCTTCTTGCTCATCATGGCCGACATGCTGGCCATGGCCTATGCGCTATGATGGCGGCCGCACCGTAGGCACATCTCAATTGAAAGGGCCATCCAAGGGCAGGGCGCGTTTTACTGCCGCGCCATGAATACCGCGTTGGCAAACAATTGGAGCCCCGATTGCCAGAATCCCCGGAAGAGCGGATTGTCCGGTAAAAAGACCCATTCCCCGGACCCATCGGACTGTACTCCGAATGCCAGCGAGCCTTCAATCCTCGATTCCGCGCGGTATCCGGTGTGACCCGAAACGCGGCCATCTTCCTGGATGAGGCCGACGTTCCAGTTGCCGGATCCGGTCATGACCTCGGGAGGACGAGTGCCCTGCCTCAGGACGAACGAGTCGTCACCAAATCCGAATGCCAGCGGATGGGTATTGTCCACTCGGACACGATAAATGGCTCCTGGATTGCCATCCGGTGCACGATTACGGGAGCGGTCCACATAGCGTTGCGCACGCGCTTGCCCCATCGTCACACTGTCCGGCTGGGAGGGCCTTTCGGTCATCTTCAGATCCATCCCCTCCTTTCCGGCCAGCCAGGAAACGGCGCTACCGAGAGCCACAACACGGCCACCCTGCTGGACCCAGGATCGTACGTGCCTGAGGCCTTCTTCTCCCAGCAATGACCCGTAGGAGCCCGAAGGCAATACGATCACATCGAATGCGTCGAGATCCATCGAACGAAGACGCTCAGCGGAAAAGCGAGTTACTGGATAGGCGACCACCTGATCAAACCAATGCCAGACTTCACCGACATTGTTCGAGCTGAGTGGTGAACCAAACGGCATCCCAATACGGGGCGGCTTCATTGCGGCTACACGCGAGGAGCCCAGATCATTTCCGGTGTCCACGAATCCCGTCGAAACAGGGATTAATTCCTGATGGTGCTCGGCGGCCAGGTCTTCGAGACGGGAAGCCAGATCATCGCCCAAGTGCTCATTGTTGCGACGCGTCACAATGACGGCGCCCCGATCGAAGGCATCACCGTCGATGGCAAAGGGGTTATCGTTTCGGCGAACGATGATGCCTTCCCGCAATAGCGCAGAAAGATAGGCGGCATCGCCCGCATCGTCCCAGCTGGTAACCCAGGCATAGGGGGGCTTCTCGTCGTGCCGAGCACTCGGAACCGTCTCCTGCCACGCCTCCATTTCAACCCGCGAGGTCGTCGCAATCGCATCCACATCATAGGCGAATGGAAGCGCCCATCCAGTGATATCATAGGTCAATGTATCCGACAGGACGACCTCAGGGTCAAACAGTACGCGTGTCAAGACAGCTCGTGGTTGGGCGGCTGGAATCACCAAATCACCCTTGGATACGGGATGGCGACCCATTCGTCCACTGCGATACTCCATGCCTGATACCTGTGTATCCGACGTGGCAGCCCCATAAACGATTCCCAGCCGATCCATGTGTTCGGCAAGGAGGGCGGCTCGGCGCCCCGGTGTAGCCGAGCGAATGATGTATGAGGCGTACGTTCCCGGCGGCTCAGACACAGCACGATCGAAGTAGGCGCCAAATTCATCGACAACCCGCTCGTGGTTCACGGCAACGGCCTCGATCGTGGAGAGGCTCGTGGTCATATGGTGGGTCAGGCGATCAAGCAATGTGAGGGTGTCTCCGAGCGCCGTCTCGACGCCCAATCCGGCCCGTCCACTTCCGGCTTGCTCATAGGTCATGCCCACGGCTCCGTTGAACATGGGAAACGAGTCCCCATAGCCGGGATACAGGATGTCGAAGGATTCCTTCGTAAAATACAGCCACCCCTCAGCGTCGAAATGCCGGGCATGGTTTTGCCCGATGATTTCTTCCAGTTCACGTTGCCAAGCGGTCACCTCTTCGTGCACCGGTTCTGCAGCCGGTGCAAAATAGTAGGGACTGTCTACCCCCTGTTCATGGAAGTCGACATGCACATGCGGCATCCACTCCTTGTAGCGGTCCATGCGCTGACGTGTCTCGACCTGGGTCTGCCATGACCAGTCCCGGTTCAAATCAAAGAAGTAGTGGTTGGTTCGTCCTCCTGGCCAGGGCTCGGCGTGCTCGACTGCAATCGGATCCACATCCATCTGTTTGCCAACCATCCGGTTGTACCAGTTGACGTAGCGATCGCGCCCGTCGGGGTTGATGGCAGGATCCATGATGACCACTGTGTTTGCCAACCAGGATGCCACTTCCTCATCGTTCATGTCCACCAGACGATGCAACGTAGCCATCGCGGCCTCCGAGCTGTTCGACTCGTTGCCGTGGACGTTATAAGACAGCCAGACGATTGCCTTTTTGGCACCCTCTGGCTCGCCTTCATGGAGATGCGCACGTCGCAGGTTGTCCCTGCGGATTTGCTCGAGGTTGGTCAGGTTTTCAGGTGCTGAAATGAAGATCAGGCTCAGTTGTCGGCCCTCGTTTGTCTTGCCGTAAGGCTCAACAAGTACTCGATCGCTGTGTTGACCGACGTGCCCGACGTAGCTCATGATCTGATGATGCCGCGTAAACCGGGATCCCAGTTCATAGCCAAGAAACTCGGAAGGCGATCGCACCTCCTGGCCCTGAGCTGGATAAGCCGTAATGAGCAACAAGGTGACAAAAAGGAGCGATACGGTGCGCTTCATGGAAAATGCGGTCTAAGCGTGGATATCAACGAAAAGGACCCAAAGGTATGCCTGATATGCTACCTTCTCACCATGCGCCATGGCCGACCTGACTTTCATGTGACGAAGTCGGCAGGAGGGAGAGCTAGCCAACATAGTGGCTTCCTTGATCTGGCGCAACGATTTTGCATTCGCTTACCCAGCCCTGTAGAGACGTGACTCGTTCCATACACCGACTGTCTGTCCGCATTGCCCTCCTTGTGGCGCTGCCTCTCGTATTTGTCGCCCTCTTGAATACCAAGCGCTCCGTCTCGGTAGAAAACGAATCCTTACGCCTCGGATTTCCGGACGAATACGCACGGCAATTCCACGCCATGACGGTACCCGAAGGAGCGGATCGTTCAGGATACACGAGCGGTTACCGCGGCAAGGCTCTGCGAACACTGAAGGCCCTGCGTAAACGCTCTGCCACGCCTTTGCCCTGGGTCGAACGTGGCCCGGGAAATGTCGGTGGACGCACACGAGGGCTGGTCATCGATCGCAATGACCCGAGTGGCAATACGCTCCTGGCCGGATCGGTGGGAGGCGGGATCTGGCGTAGCCCGGATGCTGGGCAGTCCTGGGAGGCACTGACCGACGATGCGCCACGCCTGTCCATCACGTCCATCGCCCAGTCGCTTTCCAATCCTGATGTGCTCTATGCCGGAACAGGCGAGGGCTTTCCGAATGCTGATGCGGCTATCGGGGACGGCATCCTCAAGTCCACCGACGGTGGGCTGACCTGGGCAGCGCTCCCTTCCACCACGAGCGGTACCGACTTTCAGTTCGTCAACCGCGTCATCGTATCGGATACGGATGAAAATATTGTCGTTGCTGCAGCCAATTCCGGGATTTGGCGGTCGGCGGATGGGGGGGCTTCGTGGAACCGGCAAAAGGCGCCCGACGGTTTCTTCGGGTTCTATCAGGTTGTCTCGGAGCCCGGTGATTTTTCAATACAGTATGCTGTGGAAGACCGCAGCGGTGTCTGGAAGTCGACCGATGCTGGCATCTCGTGGCAAGAATCCAGCGCGGGTCTGACAGAAGCGGGATCGGGCTCACGCATCGAACTGAGCGTTTCTCCGCTTGAACCCAATCGAATTTTTGCCCTGGTCGAGAAAGCAGACGGGGTAGATCCGACCTATGTCTCATTGGATCGTGGGGCGTCCTGGTCACTCATGGTGGCTGCCTCCGGATCCCCCGACTCAGATATTGCAGGTACGCAAGGTTGGTACGACTTGATGGTGCACGCCCATCCCACAATCGCTGAACATGCATTCATGGGGGGCATCAGATTGTACCGGTTGCGCCAGACAGGAGGTACAAGCGAGCGCGGCGTATTCGATGGGGTTGATGAAGACGGGACCGAGTCCTTCCTGGACTTTGTGAACTTCGGCGCCAACCACCTTCGCGGTGGTTTGCGCTTGGGATTAGAGGAAGGCCCCCCAACGATTACCGAAGACAAAATGGTCACGGTAGAAATCCGGTTTGGGCCCGGGAAGAGCCAGAATGCCCATCGCTTCGTACCCCCAGATCAGCCCGGTGTGGACTTTCTGGACTACCCCTACGCCGACTACGTGGAGGTACCATTCGAAGTCTGGGACACCACCAATAATATCCAGCTGAGCGTCTCTTTCCGTGATCGCGAGGACAATGGTGCCTACGATCTGAGCGAATTCAACTCGGAAGACGTCGACCGCGAATACGTCATGATATCGGCGCGTCCATACACCGGTGATACGCCTGACGCCCTGATTGCCCGGGATGGCGGTGTTCGCTCCGACCTGGCCTACTTTTTCTGGCCCGTGCTGGCTGCAGGCGGTACCTGGAATCCTGGAGCGCTCCCAGAATCTGTTCTAAGGTTGAATTGGGTCATCCAGTCCGTCGGTGAGCGTGTCGTACAGCAAGTCGGTAGCATGCACGTAGATCAGCATGTCATGCGCTCATTCGTGACGGGGTCAGGAGAGAACGACTTTCGCGTTGTCCTTGGCAATGACGGAGGCGTCTTTGTCTCAAATGATGGCGGACAAAATTGGAATGAACGGTTCCGAGGATACAATACCACCCAGTTTTACGGTGTAGACAAGAAACCGGGGCGCACGATTTATCTGGGGGGTACGCAGGACAACGGCTCTTGGCGCTCCCTTGGAAACCC
>Ga0181580_10003410_pt1 | contig 12936 bp, 9 predicted proteins | sample 071ome_23_FD_132413 | JGI IMG/M metagenome (GOLD analysis project Ga0181580, IMG submission 132413) | Coastal salt marsh microbial communities from the Groves Creek Marsh, Skidaway Island, Georgia - 071403BT metaG (megahit assembly) | ecosystem: Environmental > Aquatic > Marine > Intertidal zone...
CCCACCGCGCAACTCTATCGTGTCGCGGCGGATGATTTGTGGCCCTACAATGTCTATGCTGGGCAACAAGACAATAGCTCTTTACGAATTGCGACCCTCGCTCTAGGGACTAGTGGTATTGATCACCGCCACTGGCAACCAGCCGCCGGAGGTGAAAGCGCTTTCTTAGCCTTTGATCCGAAAAACCCGGTCAAGACCATGGGTGGCAGCTATCTAGGTTCAATCGATATCACCAACATGGAGACCATGGCCAGCACGAACATCATGATCGAGCCGAATCTCTATTTAGGTCTTGCGGCGCGTGATATGAAGTATTTATTCAATTGGAATGCGCCTATTATCAAATCGCAACACGAGCCCAACACTTATTTTCACGGTGCTCAGTATGTACTTAAGACAACCGATGAAGGGCACTCGTGGCAAGAAATCTCACCCGACCTGACCCGTAATCAAGACGAAAAGCAGGGCAACGGGGGAGTGCCTTACACCAATGAAGCGGTGGGTGCCGAGAATTACGGAACCCTCAGTTATATCATAGAATCTCCGCACGAGGCCGGTACCATGATTACCGGGAGTGATGATGGATTTGTGCATATCACCAGAGACGGCGGAAAGTCGTGGCAGAACATTACTCCGAAAAAGTTGCCCGAGACCCTGATCAATGCGATTGATATTTCTCCGCACGATAAGGGGACGATTTACATTGCCACCACGCGCTATAAGTTTAATGACTTTACCCCAGCGCTTTATAAGTCGACCGATTACGGTAAATCGTGGAAGGCGATCTCAAACGGCATTCCTTATGGCGCCTACACCCGTGTGGTTCGAGAAGATCCAGTGCGTAAAGACTTGCTTTTTGCGGGTACAGAATTAGGACTCTACGTCTCTTTAGACGGAGGATCCAATTGGCAGCCGTATCAGCGCAACCTGCCCGTTACTCCGATCACCGATCTATTAATCAAGCACGATGATCTTATCATCGCCACACAAGGAAGATCGTTTTGGATTCTCGATGACATGAACCTGTTCCGTCAATACAGCGGCTCATCGGCACCCAAATTGTATACGCCAGAGCCTGCAGTCATGGCCAATTGGTATTCTGCAATGAATGCGAAGAACCCATCGGGAACCAGTGATTTTGTAGGGGTCAATCCGGCGAGTGGAGTAGTATTTTACTACAGTTTGCCTAAACTAAAAGAAGACCAAGAGGTACGCCTTGAGATCAAAGACCAAGTCGGTAATACGGTGCGCTCTTTCACTTCGAAAGACGATCCTTCTTTTGTCTCCTATGAAGGCTATCCTTCTAAGCCAGCCGCCTTAGATCAAAAGGTAGGGTTAAACCGTTTTGTTTGGGACATGCGTCACGAAACCCTTGAAGGAATTCCTGCAGTATACATTGAAGCCAGTTTTAGAGGGCACAAGGCGATTCCGGGCACCTATACAGCTACCCTTTCTTACGGAGACTACAGTGCATCAGTACCTGTTGAGATCCGTAAAAACCCGCTGCTTGAAACGACCGATGCGCAGTATCAGGAGTATCACGAATTTATGAGCGCCGCAGAGTCTACCTACAATGAAATGACACAACAGGTCAATCGTCTCTTTGAGAAGTCGAAAAAATTAGAAAAGATCGCAGCAGAAAAAGAGCTCAATGCTGAATTGAGCGCAGCTGCTGAGCAGCTGATTAAAGACCTGAAGACTTACGACGGTGTCATGGCCCAACGCTTGAGCAAGGCCTACGATGATGTTGAGAACTATGTGAACGGATTCACTGCGAATTACATTCGCGCCTTCAACGAGGCCGATTCAGATCAACCTCGAGTGACCGCAGGGACGAAGAAGCGCATTGGAGAATTAAACATTGAATGGCAGAAACACAAAGCAGTCGCAGACCCCTTAGAACAGCGTTTGAAAGAACTAGAACAGCGTTTATTTGAGGTGGGAATCGGACCCTTAAGCCTTTAGGTATGGAAAAGCACAAAGAATCGATGATGATGTCACTCGGGTACAATCCTGAGTGGAGCGAGGGTTCTATTAAACCACCCATTTTTCAAACCTCGACTTTTGGATTTAAGACTGCTGAAGAAGGTAAGCGATTTTTTGAAATCGCCTACGGGAAGTCGCAATTGGAACCCAATGAACAAATGGGGCTCATCTATTCGCGATTGAACAATCCGAACATGCAGATTCTTGAAGAGCGCCTGGCCGTGCTCGAAGGGAGCGAAGATGCGGCAGCCTTTGAAAGCGGTATGAGTGCGATTTCAACCGCCATGTTAGCGTATCTAAAACCGAAGGACGTGCTGCTTATCACCGATCAAGTATACGGAGGTACGCATCATTTTGTGCATCACTTTCTGAAAGACATTGGGGTAGAGGCACACGTACTCTCAGCCGTTGACTCGGTGGCGGATATTATGGCCGAACTAAAGGCAAAAAATTTGGCCCATCGCGTTCGTATGATTTATACCGAGACCCCAGCGAACCCGACCGGAAAATTGATCGATCTCTCTATACTTGAAGGGGTGAAAAATGAGCTCAATAAACAGAATGAGCTCCCTGTGATTTCTGCGGTTGACAACACCTATTTGGGACCGATTTGGCAAAACCCTATTGAACTAGGAACCGATTTGGTGTGCTACTCGGCTACCAAGTTTCTCAATGGGCATAGCGATGTGATCGCGGGTGCTGTAATGGGTTCAAAGGAGCTTATTGGCCCAGTTAAAGGCCTGCGAACCTTTTTGGGAGGAATGATTGCGCCTTACACCGCATGGTTGCTTACGCGAAGCCTTGAAACCTTGCATGTGCGGATGGATTACCAAACAAAAAATGCTTCTCAAATCGCGGCCTATTTAGAGCAGCACGAGAAGGTGACACGCGTTTATTTTCCGGGATTGGCTTCGATGGGTGCGCGTCAGAATGCGATTTACGCAAATCAGTGTAAGGCACCAGGAGCCATGATTAGTTTTGTGGTTAAAGGAGATGAGTCGGGAGCGTTTAAATTCTTGAATGCCCTTAAATTGATCAAATTAGCCGTGAGCTTGGGCAGTAATGAGAGTCTCGCTCAGCACCCATTTTCAATGACCCATGCCAATGTACCTGATGAAGAGAAAATCAGCACCGGCGTCGCTCTTGGATTGGTACGCCTTAGTGTAGGGATCGAACATGCCGAGGATTTAATAGCAGACCTCACACAGGCCTTAGAAAAGGTCTAAAAGCCTTAAGTGTCTGCGAGCTGTAGCATCGCCTGAATGAACCGATCGATTTCTTCTGTTGAGGTGAATACGTTGGGGGTGATGCGGCATCCGTCTACCCCTGCCCCTTCGATGGCTACGGTAAAAATTTGATAATCGTCCATAAGCCTCCGTGCGAGTTCAGAGGCACGCATTTGCGTTAACCCCACATTGCCTATACCCGCGTACCGTTCTTTCTGAGCAGGCGTATTGATGCAGATGCTCGGATGGCCTCTGAGGGCCTCCATCCAACGAGAGGCCAGTGCCCTCAGGCGCTCTTCTTTTCGCTGCGGACCAAGTGCCTGGTAATACGTAATCGCGTTTTCAATGCCTAAATCGTGATAGACTGGATGGGTCCCCTGGTGCCCAAAGCGTTGAATACCCTCTGTCATGCGGTAGTCTTCAGTGAAAAGCGGCCAAAGCGTTTCTTGATGTTTTGGGTTGATGTATAAGAGCCCACATCCCAGAGGAGTGGCCAGCCATTTGTGCAGGCTTGATCCATAGTAATCACAGTCTAGCTCTTCGATGTTGAAGTCAAAATGTCCGATGCAGTGCGCTCCGTCTACCAATACTTCTATCCCATGACGGTGGGCCATCTCGCAGATCTTTTTAATGGGTAAGATGTGCCCCGTAATATTGACCATATGCGATACGAGAATGAGTCTTGTCTGGGGTTGAATTAATTTTTCATACTGTTGAACGATGACCTCATCGCTCTCGGGATGCATGGGAATGTCGAGATTCGTAATGGTAAGATCAAAGCGCTCTGCGACCTGACGAATCATTTGTTGCATCGCCCCGTATTCTTGATTGGCAAAGATGATTTGGTCTTTGGCCTTCCAAGAGATTCCTTTGATTACGGTATTTAAAGATTCTGTGGTATTGCGCGTTAGAATAAGATGATCTGCGGAACAGCCCGCGACCTGTGCCAAAGCCTGTACCACCCGCTTTTTGTCAGGAAACTGATCGTTGCGCATGTAATGAGACCCGCGTAGATTGATCGTTTCAATGTGCTGTTTCAAAGCTTCGAGCGTAGGTCGCGGAATGATATTGTAATAGCCACTCTCAAGGTTAATATAGGCGTCGGTCAGGGTATAGTCAGCGCGTACCTTATTCCAAAATTCGGTGTCCGAGGTGGTGTCGTCAAGCCACGACGGAAGCCATTGAAGTTCTGTTCCAAGTCCGAGACTGCCGAGTCCGAGTAACTGTAAAAAGCTGCGCTTGTCCATAAATTGGGGGTATTTGAATACTGCTCGTGAACAATTAGTTGCTATATTAACTAAATGAACTGATTTATAACCAATTATGAAACAAATTGCCCAAACTTTTACGGTAGTAATGAGCGGATTATTGGCCTTAGCCGGTTGTGCCAATCCTTCGCCAACGATCACCATTACCTATGATGAATCTTTAAGAACCGACGGATTTGACGGTCGATTGATTGTCTTGGTCGGAACTGACAGCGAACGTGAACCGCGTTTTCAAATCAATGATTCAGACCAAACCGGAATCGTTTTTGGAGTCGACGTAGAAGGCTGGATGCCCGGAGAAACCATTGCTATCGATCCAAGTGCTTTTGCCTATCCGGTCGGAAGTGTAGCGGATATTCCATCAGGAACCTATACCGTTCAAGCTCTGTTGCATAAATACGAGACCTTCAACCTATCCACAGGGCACACGGTGAAACTACCCATGGACCAAGGCGAAGGACAACACTGGAACATTAGTCCTAAGAACATCTACAGCATTCCTGTTCAAGCGACGCTTGGAGGTGGTTCTTCGGTGGCATTGAATATTACAGAAGAGATCCCTCCTATTGAGCCTGTGGCGGATACCGAATACATCAAGCACATCAAGATTCAAAGTGATTTACTTACCGAGTTTTGGGGGCGTCCGATGCATTTGCAGGCAAACGTGTTAGTGCCTCACGATTTTGATCCAAATAGCGACACCCAGTATCCGCTGATGATTTTTCATGGACACTTTCCGAAGACCTTTGGCGGATTCAGCACAGAACCTCCCACTGCGGATCCGGATGATGGGGTGTACAACAGCCGTTTTGGAATCACGGGCTACGAATACATTCAGCAAAAGGAAGCCTATGATTTGTATCAGCAGTGGACCTCTGAAGACTTCCCTCGTTTTATCGCTATTGAAATTCAGCATCAAAACCCCTACTACGACGATTCGTATGCTGTCAATTCAGCCAACCTTGGCCCCTATGGTGACGCCATTACTTACGAGCTTATTCCGCATATTGAAAAACTCTACAACGGCGTAGGAGAAGGTTGGGGACGCTTCGTTTACGGAGGATCTACTGGTGGATGGGAGGCCTTGGCGGTACAGGTTTTCTATCCTAAAGAATACAATGGGGCGTTTGCCGCATGTCCAGATCCGATTGATTTCAGAGCTTACACGGCGGTAAATCTCTATGAAGACCAAAACGCTTACTATACTGACGGACCCTTTAGAAAAACCTTGCGACCTGGGATGAGAGACGGCAAGGGCATGCTCAAATCAAGCCTTCGCGATATGAACTATCGTGAGTTGGCGCTTGCAACCAACGGACGTTCAGGAGACCAATGGGATATATGGCAGGCGGTTTATTCTCCGGCAGGAGAGAACGGATACCCCAAACCGATTTGGGACAAGCAAACCGGTGAAATCGATAAAGAAGTTGCCAATTATTGGAAAGAAAATTTTGATTTGCGACACATCATGGAGCGCGATTGGGACAAGCTTGGTCCAGACTTACAGGGTAAAATCTTCTTGTATTGTGGAGATATGGATAATTACTACCTCAATAACGCGGTCAAGTTGACCGAAGAATTTCTCGAAAGCACTACCAACCCCTATTATGGAGGAGAAGTAGATTACGGAGACGGTGCAGAACACTGTTGGAATGGAGACCAAGAGAATCCCAACCACATTTCTAGATTGCGCTACAATACGATGTACTTGCCCAAAATCACTCAGCGCCTCAAAGAGACTGCACCTAAAAACAACCGTTTAAAAAACTGGAACCTAAACTAACATGAAGAAACCCTTATTATGTATCGCAGCGGCCTTTGCATTTGGCGTAACGCTGCACGCTCAAGAGACCAACCAGCAGCAAGTCGAAGAAGTATTTAAAGCTTCGATTGATGCGACCCGTTTTAAAACCCATTTACAGAGGTTGACCGAACGCCCGCACGTTGCGGGTAGCGCCACGAATGAAGCCGTTCAGGCCTATATGGCTTCGGTAATGGAGTCTGCGGGGCTAGAGGTAGCATCTTATCCGTACGACGTGTATTTACCTTCAACTCCCGGAGAATCGTTCATTGAGATGGTCACTCCGGTGCGTCAGACGATAACCCAACAAGAAGATATTCTTGAAGAAGATCCATTTTCTTCAGACGAATTGTTGTGGAAGGGATGGAACTCTTTTTCAGGAAGCGGAGACGTAACGGCTGAGGTGGTTTACGTCAACTATGGCACGAGAGAAGACTTTGAAAAACTTAAAGATTTAGGCGTTTCGCTTGAAGGAAAAATCGCGTTGGCACGATACGGTGGCAACTTTAGAGGCTATAAAGCCAAGTTCGCCGAAGCCAATGGAGCTGCGGGATTACTCATTTATTCAGACCCTAAAGACAACGGATATGCCCGAGGATTGGTGTACCCCGAAGGGCCTTATTTCAACGCTTCAACTATTCAACGCGGTTCGCTGCTAACGGTCGATTTTACAGGAGACCCGCTTACCCCTTTTGAGCCAGCCCTTCCGCTTGACGGAAAGAAGAAGGTCAAACGACTTAACCCCTCAGAGGTTGGATTACACACCATACCAGTTTTGCCCATCGCCTATGGGGAGGCCCAGAAAATAATGAGCCAGATGACCGGGGCGCCCGTACCTCTAGCCTGGCAAGGAGGACTTCCGTTCACCTACCGCCTCGAAGGCGGATCACATTTGAAGGTCCGCGTGAAGGTCGATCAACCGATCAATTACACCCGTGTAGCGAATGTGGTGGGGACCCTAAAAGGAGCCGAGTTACCCGATGAATGGATCATCTTAGGCTGTCATTTTGATGCATGGGGATTCGGTGCCACCGATCCAAATAGTGGAACCGCTATGCTATTAAGTCTTAGTGAAAGCCTTGGTAATTTGGCCGCGCAAGGGTATCGCCCAAAGCGATCGATCATGATCGCGCATTGGGATGCTGAAGAACACGGCGTGATTGGATCTTCAGAATGGGTTGAACAACTTAGCGACGAGTTAGGCGCCAAAGCCATTGCTTACATGAACTTTGACGGAGGAGTATCTGGAAAGAATTTCGGTGCATCGGCCTCGCCCACTTTAAAGAAACTCATCACTGAGGCCTCAAAGGCGGTAGATTATCCGTATACAGATCAATCCCTTTTTGATTTCTGGAAGCGTGGAGCAGCTGAGCCATCAATCGGTAACCTGGGAGGCGGATCAGATCATATCGCATTCTACATGCACGTGGGAGTTCCTTCTCTTAGCGGAGGAGCCGGGGGGCCGACGCCGTATCACTCGAATTACGATAGCTTTCATTATTACTCCACCTTTGTGGATCCTGAGTTTCAAATGGGTCCTACCATTGAGCATCTCGCAGGACTCATGGCATTGCGCTTGTCGAATCACTCCATTGTCGATTATGATGTTGCGCGCTATGCCACCGATTTGAAAAAGCATTTTGCTTCTGCAGAGAACAAGGTAAAGACTTATAACGCCTCGTTTGAGGGATTCGCTGCTTCGAAGCAATCTCTAGCAACACTAGAAAATGCGGCACAAGAATTAGCCGTAGTCCTTGAGCAGGTAAACGCTCAGGGGATTTCAAAAAAGGCGCTGAAAGCGGTTAACACTCAATTGATCGGCTTAGAAAAGAGTTTTATTGAAGACAAGGGGATGGATTATGGGTCTTGGTACCGATCGCTCTATGCCTCTACAGATCCTTTTAGCGGATACGCCTCGTGGATGCTTCCGGGCATTGAATACGAGGTCACGTTAAAGCGCAGCGAAAATCTAAACGCTTGGGACGAGCGCTATGCTACCGCCATCAACCGCCTCACCGCAAAGATGAACGCGCTTAAAGATTATTTGGGTCAGTTGTAGACCTTTATTGCGTCGCACCAGAGCCTTTCACGAATCTTCCGGGGAAGGCTCCTGTGTGTTCGGCGTCTTTTAAAACCTGCGTTCCGTTCACCCACACATCGCTCACGCCTGTGGCGTATTGAAGAGGTTCATCAAAAGTAGCATGGTCGGTTACAGTCTCAGGATCGAAAAGCACCAAGTCTGCAAAATATCCAGCTTGTAAAAGACCTCTCTTTTTAATGCCTAAGTTGGTCGCGGGCAGATGCGATAATTTTCGAATGGCCTCTTCAAGAGAGAGTAAACCTTCGTCTCTAGAGAACTTTCCGAGTACACGAATGAAACTGCCGAAAGCTCTCGGATGCGTTCTGAAATTCTTGGTGATGTCTGAGTACGATCCTGCATCTGAGGAGAACGAAACCCAGGGCAATTGAACCTTCTTGCGGATGTTGTCTTCAGACATACTGAAGTAAATGCATTGTATTCTGCTGTCGTCTTCAACGGCGAGGTCTACAATCGTCTCTTCAGGAGGGGTCCCACGCTCTGCACTGACCTCTGCGATGGTTTTTCCGCGGTATTTTGCATCCATCTCTGGCTTGTTGAATCCGACCATTAAGATCCCATCTGCTGGCTGCTCTTCAAGTTCTTTTCGGATGTCTTCGAGCAATCTTGGACGCACTTTGGGGTCTTGCATGCGATTCATCCAGGCGCGGTGGCCTCCTTCTTGCACCCACGTCGGAATGACTCCTGTGAGTCCGGTGGAGCTCGCGTTATAGGTGTACATATCTGCGCTTATCTGCAGCCCCTCATTTTGAGCGCGTTCTACGCGCGCAATCACAGAATCGAGCAGATGCCAATTCGATTGTCTTGATGCTTTTAGGTGGTAGATTTCAGCGGGCACTCCAGCTTCCCTGGCCACGGTCATAAGCTCGTCAAGAGCCTCTAAAATGGCGCGACCCTCACTGCGCATATGAGAGATGTAGCGTCCGTTATAGGGAGCGGCAACCTTGTTCAAAAAAACCAACTCTTCGGTGTCGGCATAGTCTGCAGGCGCATAAATGAGTGAAGAACCAATACCAATTGCGCCTTCTTGCATCGAGGTCTCAACAATTTCTTTCATGGCCGCGTATTCTTCTGCGGTGGCTTTTCTGTTCTCGTACCCTACGGTTTGAACACGTACCGTAGTTGCCCCGAGGTATGAAGCTACATTGGTAGAAACCCCGTTTTGTTCAAGGGCCATCATAGCGTCTCCAAAACTTTGATAGTCGTCTTCACCTGGCGTTCCGCTAGGACCGGGAGAGCGGCCTTCACCAAAAACCTCGAGGGTGACGCCTTGTTTGAGATCACTAAGTGAACGTCCGTCTTCGAGCAGCGCATCGTAGGCCCAGCTCAACATATTGATAAACCCAGGGCTCAACACCTTGCCTTCTGCGTTCATTTCATCGGTAGCGGTGTAAGAGATGGGTGCTCCGACGTACGCAATGGTATCGGCATTCACTCCGACCATTCCAGTGTACCGCTGTTCGCCACTTCCATCGATGATGGTGGCGTTAGAGATCACAAAATCAAAGGACTGAGGTTGACTGCACGATGCGACAAGCACAAGGCTCAGAAGAAGGAGTAAACGATTCATAAGCAAGAGTTTAGAGTCTTAAAGTACTAAAAAGCAAAGTTGTAAAAGTGCTTTATGGAAAAAATCACGGTCAAGAGTATCTTTGAATGCAATGATGAAAGTTTTTCGAAATGAAGGATTATAACGCATTAGACCGCATACAAGTTATAGGCGATCGAGTTTTAGTAAAACCCAGAAAAGAATCTGAACGCACAGAAAGTGGATTGTATCTGCCTCCTGGAGTCAAAGAAAAAGAGAAGATTCAATACGGATACATTGTGCGCTCAGGCCCAGGATATCCTATCCCCAACGCACCGGACGAAGGAGAACCCTGGAAGCTAGACAACGAAAAGGTCAACTATGTGCCGCTTCAGGTGCGCGAAGGAGATCTCGCAGTATTCTTGCAGCACTCCGCCTTCGAGGTTCAATACAAAGGCGAAAAATACTTCATCGTTCCTCAGTCGGCCATTCTAATGATTGAACGTGACGACGACCTCTAGCACTTCATGAATCCTTCTGTTACACTAGTCTTGATTGAATCGCGAGCTGAGGTTACGAAGCTCGAACTGTTTGCCGCTGAAATCTGGCGCGAGCATTATCCGTCTATTATTGGGGCTGCGAAGGTCGAATACATGCTTAGGAAGTTTCAAACTACCGAGGCCCTCATGGCCCAAATCAAAGAAGGCATGCAGTTGTTCTGGATCAATGATGAAGGTGAACATGCGGGTTATGCAGCCATCAAACGACAAGAAAATACGTACCTCTTTGTCAGTAAGTTTTACATTCACAAACGTTTTAGAGGCAAGGGAATCGGAAAATCCGCTATGAAGTGGTTGAGCTCAAAGGCTGCAGAGATGCATTTGGATGGATTAGAACTAACCGTCAACAAGAACAATGCCTCGGCGATCTCATTTTACGAAGCCTTGGGATTTGAAAATATCTTCTCGCAAAAGGTGGATATCGGCGGTGGATTTTACATGGACGATTACGTGATGCGACTTACGCGCTAACACGCGTGATCCCATTGGAGGAAACCTACACTAACCCAAAACCCAAAGTGCTTTCAGCACTTACATCACTTCCTTTATCCCTAGAGCACAAGCAAGCTTGACTCTAGAGTTAAAGGAAATGAGAAACACTGGGTGTTTTTTGGGTTTTGGGTTAGTGCGGAGAGAGGGGGATTCGAACCCCCGATACAGTTTCCCGTATACACACTTTCCAGGCGTGCTCTTTCAACCACTCAGACACCTCTCCTTTAAGGGAGTGCAAATTACAAAATCAAACGATGATTAAATGAGTATGTAGTAGCCCCGGCGTGACTCGAACACGCATCTTGACCTTAGGAGGGTCTTATTCTTCCCTTGAACTACGGGGCCATAGCCTCACAGTGTGAGAGATTCTCCAATCTCTAGGAGTTCAAGGCTAGATCCGTGATCTAAGAAGTATTTGACCGCCGCCTCATGATCAATTTCTATATAACCGAAGGTGTCGAAATGATAACCTAATACGCGATTGCAATTCAGAAATTGAGAAGCCTTCAGGGCATCTACATACCCCATCGTGAAGTTGTCGCCTACGGGTAAAATCGCTAGGCTCAAATCAAACGCTGAGCCAAAAAGCTTCATGTCATAGGTTAGCGCTGTGTCTCCTGCGATGTAAATCGATTTGCCTTCAGCTGAAAGAATAAATCCGCCGGGCTGACCGCCATAACTTCCGTCGGCAAAGCTTGAGCTGTGAATTGCATTCACATATTTCAACTCACCAAAGTCAAATTCATAGCTTCCGCCGTGATTCATGGGATGGCCTTGTATGCCTTTCGCACCATAATGGGTAATGATTTCATAGTTTGAAATCAAGGTGGCACCTGTCTGATTGGCCAGGGCCTCCACATCTAAGGTGTGGTCTTGATGGGCGTGCGTTATAAGGATGTAATCGGCCTTTAGATCACTGAGTTGAATCGTATTGTTTTTAGGATTCCCAGAGATAAAGGGGTCGATAATTAAGGTGCTGTCTTGAAGCTCAATTTGAAGGCACGCATGGCCTAGAAAGGTGATTTTCATATTTTAGGACTTAGTTTATAAAAATAAACACCATGCGCTTTTTCATCCACACCTTTATCCAATTTTTAAAGGATAAAGACTATCGGAGCTTGTTAGGAGCTTCTGTACTCATTCTTTTTGGAGGCGCATTTTTCTACATGTACGCTGAGGGATGGCGTTTTCTTGATGCCTTGTACTTCTCCGCAATTACCTTGACCACGATCGGATATGGAGATTTTTCACCCCAAACAGATCTAGGAAAGATCTTTACGATCATCTATATCGGATTCGGAGTGGGATTGATTTTGACCTTTGTGAATACGGTCTTTAATCACTTTAGGCAAACGCGAAAGGATTATACCGATTCTTCAAAGCATAAAAAGAAGAAGAAAGACGACTAGTTTATTGTTCTCTCAATAGCGTACTCGCATTCCCTTGGCTTGCTGGCATGACTACAACATCTGCAAGATTTACATGTGACGGTCGTGTGGCCATAAAGGCGATGATCTCGGCAATGTCTTCGGCATAAAGCGGATTCGCCCCTTGGTATACCTTAGCAGCTCTCTCTGTATCTCCTTTAAATCGCACTTCTGAGAACTCGGTATGAACAAGCCCAGGATGTATAGCCGCTACCCGAATTTGATCGCTTAAAAGATCTAGTCGTAGACCTTCAGTGAATTTATCAACTGCTGCCTTGCTCGCGCAGTAGGCAGCCCCATTTGCATAGCCCATTTTTCCTGCAATTGACCCCATATTGATAATAAGTGCACCGCTCTTCTGAGGCATGAGAGGCAACACTTCTTTGGTGACATAAAAGAGCCCTTTTACGTTTCCATCGATCATGGCGTCCCAATCCTCGATACTTGCCGTTTGTGCTGGGTCTAATCCGTGGGCGTTTCCGGCATTATTTATCAATAAATCGATGGTGCGAAAAGCACCCGGAAGCGAGGCTATTTTTTCTTTGACTGA
>Ga0181580_10003423_pt1 | contig 12922 bp, 9 predicted proteins | sample 071ome_23_FD_132413 | JGI IMG/M metagenome (GOLD analysis project Ga0181580, IMG submission 132413) | Coastal salt marsh microbial communities from the Groves Creek Marsh, Skidaway Island, Georgia - 071403BT metaG (megahit assembly) | ecosystem: Environmental > Aquatic > Marine > Intertidal zone...
ATTGAACCACGGATTACCCATGTTTAGACATGGTTCGTTTTTGATACTTAAGGTTACGCCTTGTTTAAGTGGGTGGTTTCACATAGAATAATCATGGTTTCTGTTCAAGTTCGTGGTGCTACACGTCGGTATAGAGATGTGTTGCGTAATACTTACGACCTACGATGGAACACCGACCAAAGTTGTTATGCAGGTGACATGGATTTGTCGGAACGACGACTTAAGAATCTGGTTAAGTTTTGTGAACGCTTTGGATTGGAAGTTTGGGTGGCTGGCACAAAGTATCAAACAACTTCGGTTGCTGAAGAAGATGATGACCCTGACAATTATCGTGTAGAAATTAAGCCCACTCAGAAAAAAGTTTCAGAGTTGGGAGAGACTGGTCGAGAAGTGTTGCCACCGGTGGATAAATCGGAAACGGAATGGACAGAAGTAATTTTAGAAGCCGATTCAGAAGTGTCTTTTGGTGGGTATCAACGATGGTTTGACGGCACATTGTTTGAAGAACCCAGACCTGAACAACAACAAGTCGTTCCGACCGTAGCCAAACTTTTGAGACAAGGTTATGAGAACATCATTTTGGAAATGCCGACGGGTGCTGGTAAATCGGCTTTGGCGATGACGATTCCGAAAATGTTTCGAGACTCTATGAAACCAGCAGAAGAAGGACCCAATTCATATTTGCTAACGCATCTTAAAGGTCTGCAAGCGCAATATCTTTCGGAAATGCCGTTTATGAAATCGGTAATGGGTCGTGGAAACTACGGTTGTAAGTTGCCTGTGGAGGCTGGTGAAAGAGATGCAGAAGTAGTAGAAGCGGCTCTGCAACAAGTTCGTGCAGGTATCGCTGTGAAATCTAAAGGATGCACCGCCGACGTAGCACCGTGCGTGACTATCAAAGATTTCAAGTGTCCGTATAAGAATCCTCAAAAGAGAGTGGGCGATGGTTTGGATTGGTCGGTAGCCCCTGAAAGTCTGTGTGATTACTACGGTGCTTTGACTGAAGCCCAGAACTCGGATTATTTTGTGGCTAACATGGCTTATGCGGCGGCATTAGGGTGGACACCGATGATGCCCCAAAGAGAGTTTTTGGTCGTGGATGAGGCACACAATTTACCAGATGTGTTGGTGGGTGCGTTTTCGTTGGATTTGAGCGAGCGTATGTTGGAACGATTGTTAGGTGTAATGAGTATGCCCCAGATTTTGGAACTTTCAGGTCAGGAACAAAAGGAACAGTTGGAACAACGTAATGTCAAAATGGCAGCGTGGAGACCTAAATCTGAAAGTTTTGGTTTGCCAGCGATACCAACCATGACAATGGATATGAGCGAAGATATTGTGAGCAAGTGTGCAACGGTGTGGGTAGCGTATTTGGAAGAACTGTATAGTTTGCTTCAAGGTAATTTGAAGCGTAATGACTACGATGAGACTAAAGATTTGAAACTGGCTATGCGAGTGGCACATCGAATTGAAACTATTGTGGAAGGACTCAAAACAGACCGTGACAATTGGATTTGGCAAGTTAGCCCCGAAAAAACTTTCGTCAGTTTCAAGTGTGTAGAAATTAAAGATTTTGCTGAAGACTTGTTGTTGAACATTGGTCGTCGTCGCATTTTTATGAGTGCCACGATTGGTAATCCTAAAATGTTTGCCGAAGAATTGGGACTAAGCCGAGACAAAACAGCATTTGTGAGAGTGGCTTACAGCAGTTTCCCGTTGAAAAACCGACCCGTTTATACCAGAGAAACAGGAGGTTTGCTGACCCGAAAAGGTCAAACTGAAGCCGATTGGAATAAAACGGTGGAACAAATTGTAGAAATTATGGAACGCTATCCCAATCAACAAGGAATTATTTTGCCTTATACTGACCGTATCGAGCGAGAACTTTCACAACGATTGGGTGAACTGAATCGCAAACAGATGCAACGGATTATTCAGCATGACAAATCGGCACACGGCAGAGATGCCGCCATTGATGAGTGGCGAACCAGCCGAGGCGGAGTTATTATGTCCACTTATCTGAATCAAGGTTTTGATGGTAAAGAAGCGGCGTTTTGTATTGTAGTCAAACTGCCGTATCTGAGTTTGGGTGATGTGCGAACCGCTAAGAAAATGAAAGCCAATCCCGAATGGTATGTGCAACAAACGGGAATTGAGTTGGCTCAAATGTGTGGTCGAGCAGTTCGTTCCCGAACCGACCGAGGAGATACTTACATTTTGGACCCAAGTTTCTGGTTTCAATACGAGAAAGGTGTCGGTCAGGCTTTGAAGAATTATCTGCCGAATCATTTGTGTGAAAGTATTGAAAAACACGAAGGCCAAACCCCGTTGGGTATGCAACAGAAGTTTGAAATAGTCTAATGCTTTAGAGTGAGAGTGAACAACATGAAAATAGCAATAGCGGGCAGAATGGCATCTGGAAAAACGACGTTAGCAGAAGTGTTAGCAGGGATTTTAAACGGTGAGGTGGTGTCATTGGGTGGCAAAGTTAAACAAGTTGCCACGGATTTGTTTGGTATGGTAGAAAAAGACCGACCTTTGCTGCAACAAATTGGTATGAAGATGCGTGAAATCCGACCCGATGTTTGGATTGAGTATCTTGATAGAGAAGCCGAACAAAGTTCAAAAGACACCGTTATTGTAGATGATTGCCGATTTGTTAATGAGGCTCGTTGGTTTAAAGACAACGGTTGGACCGTAGTAAGACTTAACATTGATGAATCGGTGCAAAAAGAACGATTGATGACTACCTATCCCAATGATTGGGAACGACATTGGAACAATCGAAACGATGCTTCGGAAATTGAAGTAGCCCAGATTCCTGATGATTGGGTGGATTGGGAATTGTCAGGTCAAGAAACCGTAGAAAATCTGGTGACGTTGTTAAGTGCAAATCTTTAAATAGTCTGGCCGTAAAGGTATTGACATGGACTCTTTGAAGGACTTTCCTTTTCCAGAACCCGACCTTGCGAAATCAGACTTACAGAAAGGTGGTTTGTATTCTGGCAAGCCCCCAATTCTATTTAAGAATCCCCAAGATTTCGTTATTCAAATGAAATATGACGGCATCCGAGCCTTGTCGGGTTTAAACCGTGCAGGTCGTTATGTTTTAGTGAGTCGTCAAAACAATGTTTTTGAAAGTGCCAGTTTAGACGAGATTCGAAACTTTCGTGGTTCAGCCGCAGATAAGTTTCCAGCCAACGTCGTTTTAGATGGAGAGATTTATTCAGATGCGGTAGGTGCGGGACAACCGTTTGCAGATTTCAATGAATTAGGTGGTGTAGTGCGTCGTGGTGCTTACGATGCTCGTGCGCCGTTGTTGTATTACATTATTTTTGATGCTTACTTTCCTGATGCACCTAATTTGGTTTATAGCGAGCGTATGGAACGGATTCTGAAATATCAAACTAAAATGAGTCCAGCGGCTCGCAAATTGTTCCGTGTGGCTGAACCCGTAGCAGCCAGTAGATTGAAACTTCCTCGTGGCACCGATGTCACAAATACTTTGGAAGCGGCTTTGGAATACGCAGAAGATTCTGGTTTTGAAGGAATTATGGTTCGTAATCTGCGATTGCCTTACATGGCAGGTCGTTCAGGAAGTAGCCTTTACAAATTGAAGAACTTTTATGACGAAGAGTTTGAAATCGTTGGTTGGGAAGAAGCCACTAAGAAAGATGCTGGCACACCAGTTTGGATTTGCACGACTAAAGGTGGTGAAACTTTCAAAGCCAGACCGATGGGAACTTTAGAAGCCCGTAGAGAAATGTGGAAAAATCGGAACGATTACTTGGGCAAAGATTTGACAGTTAGGTTTCAAGAAAAGTCAAAAACAGGCGTGCCACGATTTCCAGTCGGTGTTACGGTTCGAGATTATGAGTAAAGTTCCCACCGTATTTCAAAATCGTAAAGTGCATCGGTTTCATAAGCCTCTCGTCGAGCATCTTCATTAGTGTAAGCATCATAGAAGGCTTCATAATCATAAACTGATGATGGAGGATTAAAGTAACGTTGAGGATTTCGGGAAGATGCGTATTGATTTTCATACCGACGCACTATGTTGAAACAAACATCAGAGACAAGGGCTGGATTGTAGTCTAACAATTTAAAAAGTCGGCGGCAGAGACGCTGTTCTTTCGCCATTAACTCAACAATGTATTCACCTTCTTCTTCGGAGATAAGTTCTTGAAAAGCCTGTGGATTGTTGATGATAGTAAGGATGGTTTGAGTCATGGGATTCCATGTGTCTGTGGCGGTTTTAAGAGCCTTCGGGATGAGGTCTAAAATAGAAGTTTGCCTTGTGTCTCCAAATTGCATTTTGGGCGGTTTGTAATGATAATACTTTTCTGAAAAATACTCATTCCAATGGTCGGCATAATTTTTCCAAATCTCTTTGAATATGGGGGTGGCAGCAGCAACATAAGAACCCAAATCAGTAGGACGTTGGTAGTAATTAAGTGCCATAGTGTAAGCCGGATATTTGATTAAGTCAGGGTGCCATGTGTCCAAACTTATCAAGTAGGAAGCATCATCTTCATCAATCCAAATACCATTGGATTCTAAAACGGCTAACATATCATTTACACTCGTTATGGAGTGAGATTCTGAGTCTTCGGCTTGCATAATGGCTTGACCGTGATACCAATTAAAATAATCTCCAGTTTCTAAGGCACGGGAAACTGTCAGTAAGTCGTTACCGAAAGTTCCAACAAAAGCAGCGAGTTCATCTGGGTCGTTGGTATCAACAGGCCACGGTGCTACTACGGGGTCAAAGAAAACTTGAGAACCGTCACTTCGGAAACCAAAGTTTTCAGGATTGCGAACATCTCGAACTACGAAGCCTCGTGCCAGTAAATAACGAAGCAGTTGTTGGTAATCTTGATTTTCTAAAGGTTTAACGTCTTGGTCATATCGCTCACAGTAATCGTTAGCATCGGTGCAAGGGATGGCTTCCATTTCCCAAATTGCATACGGTTTTCCAGTTCGCAAATCTCGTAAAAGTTCGTAAATCTCGTCTTGCCAGCCAAAGTTTTCGGAACTGGTAATCAATTCTCGGCGCAGAGCAGGGTCCACAAAACTTTGTGTAAAGGAATAAACTTGAGGTAGTGACGGTGGTGTGTCTCCTTGTTTGGCTAACTGTTCAAACAATTGGGCTTGTAACAAATTAACAGAGTATAAACTTCTTTCATAACTTCCGACAGCATACTGAGACAACGGAAGTGTGGGTAAGGCTACAATTTTGTAGAAGTGCTTGGGATTATCCATGTTTTGCAGCACAAAGCCAGCCTGACCTGCACCTACTAAACGTCCAAATCTCATAGTTAATACTTCCAGAAGTCTTGGCGGTCATCCACGATTTCGACTTCTGCACCAAAAGATTCTCTGCGACGGGCATTTAGCCAAACCAAACCAACTATGCCAGCCGTAATCAAACCAGCACTCATTAGATTTTTGACCCACAAAGTTTCAGATTTGAAAGCAATCGAACCGTCTTGAGGTCCTTCTAAATCAACAATACCCATGTAACCCATATCTCCGAGAACATCTTGGAAAGCAAACCAATCAACTCCAGACTGATTAACAAGGCTACCGTCAGCCGCATTGGAGTTTTGACCTGATTCACGAGTAATGCTCATAGCATCTACGCCGGGATTGCTACGCTCCATCGCTTCAAGTAAAACTTGTCGGTTAGGGAAAACCAGAGTTCGCACTCGGTTGTGAATAACTTTCTTGCCAGTATTGGTGTCTAACTGTTGGTGTGGATAGACTAAGAATTGAACCACACGTTCATCTTGGTCACGACTGTTGATAAACTCACCACAAATATCGGTAGAAGAAAAGTATTGACGACCTGTGTAAATCTTACCATCTTTGAGTGGGTGGCCGTGGATAGTCCACTTACGGTCTGTTAAACCGTTTTTGACGGCATCTTGGGCGGCTTTAGTAGAGGGATTAACTTCGATGCGACTTTCGCCACCGAAACTGGGTTCTCCGAGATAATACTGGCCGTCTTTGAGATAAACATAACACATCCATTCTCGTTCTTCATTGGTGTTGTCAGAATAAGTTTTCATGTCTTCTAAGGCTTCTTGAGCAAACATATTAAACTCGTTTTGCCAATCCGTCATGGTGTCACCTGAATACTCATGGTCGCTTCTGATACTTAAAGACTTTTCTATGAACTGGAGCGAACCTTTAAATAGTCTGGCCGGATACAGACTAACATGGCAGAAGTATTGTGGCTGAGTCTTCAATCTGGAGAAATCAAATGGGGCAAAGAAGACCTGTATTTACAAGGCGATTCTGAATGGGTGCCTGTGTTTCGAGTTTTGATGCCAGATGGCAGTTATCGTGAATCAACTATGAGCAGTTTCTTCAACTTTTTGGAAAAGGATTTGTTGATGGCAGAGATTGACTTCAATGAAGTTACGGGTATGACCCAAATTGAGGGTGCTTCTTTGTCGCTGGCTCAGAAAAATCTGTATTACACGGCCATCAATCAGTATTTGTATCTTAAAGCAGGACCTCGATTTCCAATCGTTGATGTGAAATACAAGCAAAATGTTCAAGAATGGCCTGACCGAAAACTTTGGATTGAAAAGAAAAGTGCTGACAATGAAACCTCCGATGAAAAAGAAGAAGGTGGTGGCGGCGGTTCTGATAAGCCCGGTAAGCCCGGTAAGCCCGGTAAGCCGAGAATCAATCCTTTCAAAAAGCCATTACCGGGACCTTCTAAGTTTCCACCCGTTCCGGGACCCGGCCCAGAGCCAGATGACCCACCTCCATTCCCGGGACCTGAGCCATTTTTGGGAGAGCCAAGTCCAGATGGAATCCCGATGCCCGGTGGCGACGATATTTCAGATTCTACACCGATTTCGGAGATGATGGATACCATGTCACAGGCTCAAAAAGAAGCGATGGAAAAAGGCAAAAAGGATGGTATGAAATCCAAAGCGGAAAAGAAAGCCAAGATGGACCAAGGAGCGCAGCAAGCCGAACAAGGTAAGAAAAATGCTCAAGACTTCTGCGAGCAATCAAAAGGAAAAGACGGTTCTGGCGAAAGTAGTCAAGAAGATGGAAGCGAGACTGGAAACGGGGGTGCTGATGGAGATAGCGGAAGTGGAGGAACTTCAGGAGACTCTGGAGACTCTGGAGACTCTGGTGATTCTGGTGATTCAGGAGATTCTGGAGACAGTCCTTCCGACAAATCTGACTTTGAAAATTGTGCCGAAGCAGCGAAGAATGCGGTAGATGGCGCACGTCAATGTTGTGAAAATGCTGACCCGAAATCACAAAGCGACTGTGATACTGCGGAACAAGCCAAGCAAGATGCTCAAGACGCTCTCGATGCTTACAAAGAGGCGGTCACCGAAGCCCAGAAAAACGGAGATATGAGTCCTTCAGAAGCCGAAAGCCAGAAAACTAAGGCCGATGCTCTTAAAGAAGCGGTGGATGCTATGCAACCCGGTAAATCTACTTCACCTACCAGCATGGCGGCTCAAGAAGCCGAAGCCCATAATGAGGCCGCCCAAGAATCTGCTCAAGAAGGTGAAACTTTGGAATCTGCTGATGAAGCGATGGCGGCCAAAGAAGCCGCCGACCGTTGTGACCAAAAAGCCGACCCTCGCAATTCTGAAGACCAAGCCAATGCACGTCGAGCCGATGAAGCCGCAGCCGAGGCTTTGGAAACTGCTTTGGAAGAGGCTCAAGATTCAGAAGACTTTGACGGTGGTTTAGAAAGTTTGCTACAAGAAGCGTTAGAAGAAGTGGAACAACGACAAGCCAACCGTGATGAATGTTTGAAAACGGCAAAACAAAGTCAAACTTTGTCGCAAGAAGTCAAGGATTACGATTACTCCTCTGGTTTAGACCAATCAGAACAAACTGAAGAACAAGCGTTGGAGGCCACAGATTTGGCTGAAGAAGCCTTTGAACAACAAAATCCATCGGATGACAAACATCGAGAAGCCGTTAATGAAGCCATTGAAGAGGCTATTGAGGCTTTGAAAACTTTGCCAGAGGAAACCGATGCCGTCAAAGACGCTTTAGACCGATTACAAAGATTGATGCAAAAGCAAAAAACCAATGAAACTAAAGCCAATGAAAAATGGGGTGTCTGGAATCTGGATGAACGAAGTTGGGTTGAAGTAGCGGGTGGTAGTCCGTTGCAGTTTGATGATGAAGAAGAAGCCAAAGATTGGCTAAATGCCCGTGGAGGGATGATTTGATGAAAGCCAAAATTGTAAATCTGGATGGAAATTACTCAAGACCTATTATAACTGATGATGGGGAAACATCCAGCGTAGCGGAATACTTTGAATATCACCGTGATTATCAACCTGCTTCTTTGGGCGTTGGTTCAATTGTGGATGTTTTAGAGGAGGACCCCGAAGAGGGTGGTTATCCAGCCGAGTGTATTCTGATTAGCAACAATGAATCTAACCCTTATGGCCGCACGGATTGGTATTTGGGATTATTACCCAGCAACTTACAAATGATTTCAGAACCCTCAGTTTCAAAAAGAAACAGGGGTGAAGTTAGAGTCTATAAAGATGAGAAACAAGAAGGGTTTGATAACTCAGGTTTGCCTGATGAGATGCAAGATGCTTACGATGAGGGTTGGAATGAAGGCATGAGTCAAGAAGAACAATTTGCTAACATGACTCCCGAAGAATACCAAAGAAAATTAGGACCCGCTACTAAGATTGTGAACTTTAACGGCCAAATGACGTTGTTCGAAAAGAAAGAATACAATGGCAAAATGACTGAATATGTAATGTCTCAGATTCAATACGGATACGCCCCACCGACACTTGGAATCGGTTATGAAGTTAATCTCATTGATTGGATTCAAAATCCTAATCCTGACCAATATGTAGTGGTTTCTTCAGAAGAGTTAGTGCCAGAATGGATGGCCGCAGGTAGTATCATCGCTGCACAAGGTCATTGGACATTGTTTCTTCGTAAAGAGAATCTGGAAATGTTTCAACCAGACCCTGCTTTGGCTTCGGCACAGTTAGAGTTGGCAGAAGACTTTGAAATGATGGGTGAAATTGCAGAATTGGACCTTGGTATGTTAGATGTAGAAACTTTGCGACAGTATTTGGGTCGAGATATATTGATTCAGGGTCGTGGTGAATTGTATGTTCAACCATCCACAGGAAAACTGCTGAAAATGGAAAGTCCTGAACGTGGTTGGAAAAAGGTTCTACAAATGAAAGTTTTGGGTGAGAAGATGCCCGCTACTTTGCCCAATCTGGTTTCGTTGGCTAAAGCCAGCAGCAAAGTTTCTGTGATTTCAGAAAGTGCGACTCAAGTTGTGCTGGAATCCTCTGATACTAAATTGGTCAAGGCTTTGAAGAAAGTATTCCAAGTAGAAGTTTCGGGAAGCACCATTGAAGTTCAATACTGAGTTGGTGATATGACAAAAACTCCTTCGTCGCAAAAGTTGTTGAACTGGATAACTGGTTTTGATAACTTGGATGATTTTGAACTAATGAGAGTTACCATTACGGCTGACCGTGAGAATCCAAATGGAAAGTTTCCAAAAGAACGAGCCGCATTGTATTCAAAAGCATCTATTTCTCGTCGAAATGTTTTGAATAGGGCTGCTGCTGGTTTAGTCAAACAATGGGCTGATGGAAGACTGGGTAAAAAATTGTCAGACATACCTCAAGACCAATTACCAACCTTGATTTTTTGTGACATTGATGAGTCACAACAAGTGGTGCAAGTAGTAGAATGGTTGGAAACTGAAACTTGGAAGTTTCAAGAGAACAATTATTGGGTTGTGGGTAAATGGAACGAAAGTCCTACGGCAACAAAAAAGTTTGAATGGATGGCGATAATACCCAGACGTGGAATGAGCAATAGCCCTGCCGTAAGATATTTACAACCTATCAAAGTCAAGTCCTCGGTTGAGATAACTGAGGAACAAGTGGATGAGGCTTTTGGTGAGTTCCTTACATTTATGCAAGACATAGAATCGTATTTAACAAATCCTGAATCTAAGTTGGGTTCAAAGACAATTTATTTTATGGCGAAAATTAACTTAGAATCCGTAGCACGCATTAGTCCCTTGTAAGACCCAAGACCGAAAATTGTCCTGTGGCTCAAGTTTATATGGGTGATTCACTAATGGGGAATTACGTCCCAGCGAGGTGATGAAGCGAACTGACATGACAACCATCGAAATAGATTCCATGCGATTCTTTAAGTAGGTGATTGCCCATAGTAAGTTTGCCCACAACACAACAATGGGGCCAAAAAACAAGAAAACAAAAGGTGAAAAATATGAGTGATGTAGAAGCATTTTTGAACGAACTGGAAAGCATTGACAACGACCGAAAAGCCGAGCGTGCCGCAGCCCGTGGCCCTCGCACCGTGTATGAGGTAATCAAGCCCGAAATGGGTAAGGTTTATCAAAACTACACGCTGGTTTCTTTTAACGAGACTACCAGCCCTCTCGGTTCAGAGAGCATTTGTCTCCGCCTTGTTGCTCCCGGCAACGATGGTGAAGCAGAAGCAGGTCGCCGTGTCAAGTTCTATGTGAACGGCTACGAAAAGCAAGACTTTGAGCGATTTGTTCGCCAAAACAACCTTGTGACCAAGAACGACGAAGACGATGGTAACACTTACCACCTTCCAGTCCAATTGGATTTCCTTCGCAAGATGAACGACTCTGCTAAGAACGCTGGTCGAACCTTCAAGAGTTTCCACGGTATCATCCGTAACGCTGACTCTGAGGCTCTCCGTGAATCTCTTCCAGAAGTTCCTGAAGACCAAACTACAACCGAGCCATACGTTGCTCCAACTCCAACTGAAGAGTGAAACTGATTCAGGCTGGTCCTGAGTCTGCATTCTCCCGTTCCACTACGGCGTGCGTAGCATTTAGGCTCCTGAGTCTTCGGACTCGTAAGGTTCCTCGTTGCGCCAAGCCGGTGAATTGGGCTTCGGCCTTGATTCTCAAAACTTGTGGCTACGGTATTGCTTCGGTGGTATCGAGTAGCGAGGTAATGAGTTCAACCAACCGGGGGGCTTACTCACATCGGTTTCTCGGCGTGGGCTTTGGCTCTTTGAACTCGGCGGAACACCTTTTCTGTTGATGGTCCTTGACTTGAGGGCAGAACAGAAAGGTTGCGATGGTTTATGAAGGTGATTGGACATAGTTTGGATATGAGTTTTGGGAGGTGCGACAGTTATGTTGCCGATTCCTAATCAAATCGTGGAGTTTGTTTCGGAAACTGTAAAAGGTTATCGAAACATTAACGCTGACATCGGTAAGATTTACGCTGCCAAAATTGCGAATCCCACTTTGTTAAGTGGTTCGGGCGTAGTTCTGAAAATGGAAGAAGGTCCTCTGAATCCTAAGAAACCTGTGGCCGACGAATCGGTGATTCGGTTCACGCTAAGTGATGGTCAGTATTCGGTTGAATGTTTGGCTCACAACGGTCCTGAACGGGGTCGGATGATGGGGTTGCATCGGATTGGTTGGAACGTCGGTGGTTCGGAATGGTTAGGCGACGTGTTGATGTTGCTAACTGAAAGTGTTCGGGATGGCAAGCAAGTTGAAGTGTCTGGTTATTACGAGATGTTCGGTCGAGACAAAGTTTTCGTTGTAAAAACGGTGCGACCTGCGGAAGCACGAACTGAAAGTCAGATGACTGAGGAACAGTTTGAAACATTTGTGGAATTGTGTCGTGAGGCAGGACCCGGATACCGACCCTTAGAATTGATGGTTCGGGATGATACTCTGTGGTCTAAGTTATACGCTGATTTACCGATTAAATACGCCACGATGCTGTTTTGTCTCAGTCCTCAAAGCAAACAAGATATGTTGCACATAGGTATTGTAAGCAGCATGGGTGAAGGTAAAGACCACCTCATTGAAACGGTGATTGAACCGTTAGTGCCTTGTGGTGTAGCCAGCACGGGAAAACTTTGCACAATTCCGGGGTTATTTGGAGCCATGAATGGTGAAGACTTGAACTCGATTGAATTAGGTCTCATTCCGAAAATGGACAACGAGCGTATTGCGGTGTCGGAGTTTCAAACATGGAATCAAGATGTGTTCGGTGAATTGATGAATGTGTTGGCTAACGGTAGTTTCACCATGCAGAAAGGTCAAGTTGATACCAAAAGAACGGCACGCACGAACTTTTTGTTCTTGGGCAACCCTCCGAGACAATGGAAAAAAACGGAGGCTGGGTCTGACAAAGATTCAAAAATTGAAAATCAGTTGGGTATGCTGGCGGCTTTCGGTGAATACACTTATCAATTGATGAGCCGATTAACGCTGATTTTCGCCAAAATGTCGCTGACCGAGGGTAATGATACCGATTATTTGATTGAAGACAAAATCATGGACTCTATGAACGGAGTGTATAAGAAAGAAGACTTTAACCAAAATCTAACGATGTGGCGGAACTTTTTCCGAGAATATCTAAGGTATGTTTCGGCTATGGACCCAAATTATGATTCATTAAGAACCGAGATTCGTGAAACTATGGATAGAATCAAAAAAACACCTGTGTTTAAAGCGGCTTTCTTGGGCGGTGGACGTGCTACTCGTGATTTCCGAAAGTTTCAAGAGTTTGTGAATCTGTGTAAAGGAATTGCTCGATTGAACGGTGAACGTGAAGTTTCGGTGACCAGTCTAACAAATGCTGAAAGATTGTTTAATGAAAGTATGGCTACGCTGGAAGGTGATGAGGGTTGGAAATACATGAAGCGGGGTGTAGATGATAGAGTAGCCATTATTCATCATCGTTTGCTAAATGGTGGACAGGATAGAACCTACGATTCATTGAAACAAATGATGGATGTGGTGATGTTTTCAGAAGCCGATTGGGATGTGATGGTCAAAACAGGACTCTTAAATCCGGGTGGAAACAAGTTTAAAGGCAAATGGTCTGGTTGGGTTGAA
>Ga0181580_10003430_pt1 | contig 12902 bp, 10 predicted proteins | sample 071ome_23_FD_132413 | JGI IMG/M metagenome (GOLD analysis project Ga0181580, IMG submission 132413) | Coastal salt marsh microbial communities from the Groves Creek Marsh, Skidaway Island, Georgia - 071403BT metaG (megahit assembly) | ecosystem: Environmental > Aquatic > Marine > Intertidal...
AAATCAATTAACCAGCAAAAATGATGAATTCATTGAACCTTATTGTGAAAGCTTTAACAAAGCTTATTTTCAAAATCAGAACTATCAATATATTAAAAATGTAGAAATACGAATTTTAAACTCACAAGGCTGGAATCAAAACTTATTTGAAGCATTTGTTTACGAGGGAGAAGTGATAAAAAATCAATTTAAAAAAAATTTTAAATCTAAATTAAAATTTAATTTTTCTGACAAATCTCATTGTGAATTTAATGCAAGGATAAGAATAAACGGTGACTGGAAAGATCATTTAAAAATTAAAAATGGAACAATTTTTTCTAGTTTAGACATTCGTTTAACCGATGGTAATATTTTTGGGATTACTGAATTTAAATTATTTATTCCCGAAACAAGAAATTCGGATAATGAAATATTTACAGCAACTCTTTTTTCTGAACTGGGGTTTATTAGTCCTCGAACTTTCTATATAGATGCTCAAGTGAATGAAGCATTTAATCAAAGATATATTTTTCAAGAAAAGTTTAGAAAAGAGATGATTGAATTCAATGGTTACAAAGAAGGGCCTTTAATTCAAGTAAATGACAAGACTAGGTGGGAAGAGAATGAGGCATTGGTTTTGGACTCAGAAGCAAGGCCCATATATTTTGGATATATAACTAATGACACATGGCTAGAAAGGAGTAAAGAAAATATTATTATTGGTAATAATGCCTTGTATGGATTTAATGAAATCATAAACTCAATTGAATATAGTCTGTACTATCCAACTATTGAAAATATTAAAGAAGTATCTTCTTTTGATGCTGCGATTTTTGCTTCTTCTTCTAATCATGCTTATGATCTCATAAATAGAAAATTCTTATATGATGCGTTAAATAAATACTATATTCCTGTTTATTACGACGGCAACTCCGAAGTACTTAATAAAAATAATACATTTGAGCTAACTAGAGATTCTATAAAGAGTGTGATAGCTACAGGTGCTACAAGTCTTTTAAACAAGAAACAGGTAGATGCAAATCAATTTACTGAAATATTAAATATGCGTGGATTGTTTCTTGATGAGGAAGAAGTAAATAATTACTTGGAGCGTTTTTATAATAATCTTGAAAAAATTTCAAAAATGAGTGATATTAATCTTAATCAATCTCTTCTAAACATGGAAAGTAACAAAAAATATAAAGATATTTACCAATATATTCGAGTAACTTACTCTCTGTTTGAAAATTTCATTACGATTGAAAATAGTGATTTAAATTTTAAGATCTGTAATGATAAATTACTTGATTGCGTAAACTTATTTTTAATTAATGAATTTATTGACTCAGATAAATCAATAAGTGAATATAAATTTATACCTTCAAACGAAATTATTACTGAAAATATTTCAAAAGACAATCTATATGAAGGAATTGAAATAATAAATATCAACAACACTGAAATTAAAATAGATGACGATTTAAAAAAAATTGAATTAAATTTCTATGCTCCTAATCAAAGAGTCGTTATACAGGGGGAGCAACAAAAGGAAGCAATTCTTGATAAATGGACTATAACTGCAAAATCAACAGATATTTTTTCAGTTCCGAGTAATGATATTTTTGGACTGACGGGTTGCGTGAATCTAATAAATTTAGAACTAAAAAATATAAACATCAGCACAAAAGATTTAAGCTGTGAAGATTCTGTAAATATAATTAGATCATCAGGTGAAATTGAAAATGTTTTTATAAATAAATCAGTCAGTGATGGTCTTGACATTGACTTCTCACAGATTGCTATTCGTAATGTTGAAATAATTAACTCAGGAAATGATTGTTTAGACTTGTCATATGGCATATATAAATTTATTAATGTGTTCTCACAGAAGTGCGTCGATAAAGGAGTCTCAATAGGCGAAGCATCAGTTGTAGAGTTTGAAAATTTAGAAATAAATAATACTAAAACGGGATTAGTTGTAAAAGATTCTTCGAATGTTTTGGTCAGCAACTTAGAAGTCAAAAACAGTGAAACTTGCTATGCATTTTATAGAAAAAAACAAGAATTTATACAACCAGTAATCGAATTTGAAAATTATTTATGCGACAGAAAAAGTATATTTATACAGTCAGGGGTAGAATTTGAAAATTGAACAAAGAGTTGAGTTCAAGTATAAAATAAAAAATATTAATCAACTTTTAGATACTCTTAATGTATTAAGTTTTAAAGAAATTTATAAAAAAAGAAAAATTACTTCACTATATCTCGATACCTTTGATTTTAAGATATTTAAAAAAGGCTTATTAGATGATGTTGACAAGTCGAAAACAAGAATTCGAATTTATGATGATAACAACATAGATTGCACTTTTGAAGAAAAACTGAATCTAAGAAGTGGTAAGTATAAAATCACAAAAAAGTTTACAAAAAACTTTACAGATTGTATAAATTCAAAGAGTCCTTTATACAAAAATCTATACCCAACATCAATAGTTGAATATGAGAGAACTTATTATGCACAAAATGAATTCAGATTAACTATTGATAGTAATATTTGTTTTAAAACAGTTGAGTACAGAAGCCCCAAGCCTGTCTTCATCAGAAAGAATTACACAATAGCTGAGTTTAAATTGAACAGAAATTATTTTGATGAATTTAAGATAAACTCACTCCAACCCATTAAATTTTCAAAATATGAGAATTCTATATATGAATTATATGAAAAAATATAGTTCAAGCATTGTTTTTACTTTAACTTTTGCAATTGCTATATCTTTTTTTGTATTAAGCAATAGAGAATGTCACTTATTTTTAGATCCATCAAATAATCAATCAATATCAAATCGAATATTCATTATGGGCCATGTTTACGATAAGAGATCAGAGAATGAATTTTCAGAACAATTACAAAGTTATTTAAATGAGCAAGATTTAAATAGTAAGGATATAGGAATTTTTTCTGGTGATATAGTAATTTCACCAACCAAAGAAAGATTAATAGAGTCACAAAAAATTATTGGCAGTTATTTTAGTGAGTTTTATGTCTCTGCCGGGAATCATGACTTTGGCGAAGCATTTAATGATATATATGGAGAATATTTTTACACATTTGAGACAAATCACTTTTTAGTTCTTGGAACTAGCTTTAATACACCGAATTGGTTACCAAATGACTATGATAAAAATTTAATAAATATTCTTATCAAAACAACAGAAAAAAAGAATATTTTGTTGATATCACACCAGTTATTTTGGATAAAAGAGGCAAATAATAATATTTTTAGCTTAGTAAAAGCTGAGCCAAATAATATTCCTGACAATGTAACCCCTTCAACAAATCCTTTTGATTGGATTGATCTGAATGGCAAAAAGTTGATAGTCATATCAGGAGATTCTGGTAACTGGGGACAAGAGTTTTATTGCAAAGATTTAAGTAATAATATAACTGTTATATCCAATGGTCTAGGTGGTTTCCAAAATGACTCAATTGTGATTATAAATGAAAATGATCTTGGTTATAATTTTGAACACATTTATATTAATCATTAAAAGTTTGAGTAATAATTAACTAAAGTCAAATGGTTAGCCCATATCCGATAAAGTTATTAATTACAGTTGCAATGAAATTGAATCATATATGCAAGACCATAAGACTTTGCTTTATTGCAAAGTAAACATCTAAACTCTCTTCCACTTATGAGATATTTAAAAAATTTGATAGAAATATAAAAAATAATGACCCAAGAATAAAAGATTCAAATTTTGCAAAACTAATTTCATTAAAAATTTTTAAATTTGGTGTTTCTAAAATATTTAATAGGGAATTAAAAAATACTGGTATACAAAAAACAATTAATAAATTACTTTTTGTAAAATCTAATATTCTGTATTTAATAACTTTTATAAAATGAGACTACTAGTTTGACCTATTAATAATACATACTAAGAAGAATCTAAACCTATTTCCTTTGTTTAAAATTTGGGCTCTAGATACTATGACTACACCATGACATGCTCACTGTTGAGGTCTCTTTTAATCTATGCTCACTACGATATCAAGACTGTTTACAATGAGCATAAATTCAAAGTGGATAAGTTATAATTAATTATGGTCAAAAGGATAGCCCAAATCTGAAAAAGTGAATTTTTTAAATTGAATAAGATTCTTGTAATATCTCCAACATATAACGAAGTTGAGAATATTCAATCATTTATAGATTCTGTTTTTGAGTTTTCAAATTTATCGCTACTCATTATTGATGACAACTCTCCTGATGGTACTGCGGAAGTAGTTAAATCAAATATGGTGAACAATCCAAGATTACAAATAATATCAAGGCATAAGAAATTAGGATTGGGAACAGCCTACATAGAGGGTTTTGCATGGTTTTTAAATTCAGATTATGAATATTGTGTTCAAATGGATTCTGACTTTTCTCATAGTTTTAATGATTTAACAAAAATTTTATACGAAATTGGTAATTATGATTCAGTAATTGGAAGCAGGTATATAGTCGGTGGTGCAACCGAGGGATGGGGTTTATATAGAAGACTGTTGTCAAAATATGCGAATAAAGTATCAAAAATTGTATTAAAAAGTAATATAAACGATCTCACAGGCGGATTTAAATTATTACATAAAAAAGTTGTATCAAAAATAATGGAAACAAAACCCAAATCTAATGGTTACACTTTTCAAATTGAAATAAATCAAATCATCGAAAAAAATTTTTTCACAATAAAAGAGGTTCCAATACTATTTAAAGAACGAGTTTCAGGGAAGTCAAAAATGAATTATCGTATAATCTTTGAGGCTATATATTTTTTAACTATGCAATTCTTTAAAAAGCCAAATTAAAATAATAGTTAATTATGAACTTAACAAAAGTTGTAAACATATTGTTTTTGGTATCTTCAATGTTTTTTACTTTTTTAACAGGACTTACTCATTATGATTCAACAAATAGTCCTGATTTTGGAAGATATTTTCCTTCTTACAATTCCTACTTTACTGGTATAAATAGCCAGACCGGCTTAGAGCAAGGTAATTTGTACTATTTTTTAGTATCTAAATCTATATCAACCGGAAGTAATTTAATACTTGATTTTTACATTAATGAATATTTGAATTATAAAATACAATTTTTAAACTTTACCTTATTCTCTTTAGGCCTTTTATTTTTATATTTTTACTTAAAGGAATTAGGTATTAGCTTTCAGTTAAACATGCTTTGTTTAATTTCTTTAAATTTTTTCTTACCTTTATTTATCTTACGTTTAATATACAAACCTGAAATATTATTATTCCTACTATTTTGTATTTCCTTGTACCTTTTTGAAAAATATTTTAATACTAATGAAATAATTTATTTATATTTAATATCTTTGTGTGGAGCTATTATGCTTTCTACAAAATTAGTCAGTGCTGCAATATTACTTTTTTATTTATTTTTACACTTTATTTTTAAATCAAAAAATAGTTTTGTAAAAAATTATAAAAAAATGATTTTCTTGTTTGTTATGTTTTTTGCAATATTTTCATACGAAAATTATTTAATTAATGGTGTTTGGTTTTTTAATCATAACACCCCACCTGAATATAGCTATAAAGCTGAATTTAATTTTTTGTATAATTTTGATCTAAAAAGACTAATTTTTACACCATATCAACATAATTTTAACGATTCTGCATTGAGTATTATTTTATTGGAAACTTTTGATGATTATTTTAACCTTTATTGGAATAATGACAAAAGCTTATTCAATGTTGGTCAATTAAAATTTGGAAATTTACAATTTATAGTTCAATATATCGGCATTGGTATTACCTTTATGTTTTATTGTTTAATAATATTCTTTTCTATCTTTCACAAAAAAATTAGATTATATCTATTTAGTCCATTCATAGGTATAGGTGTTATGTTGGTGATATCTTTATTTATTCAATTTAACCCTGATACTGGTGATCAGATTAAAAATTATTATTACGCTACTTTACTAGTATTTGCGTTTATTCACTTATTAATAATTTTAAGCAAATATATAAAATTAAAATATTTAATAATGCTAGTTGTTTTACAAGCTTTTACCGCATCATACATAGTAGGTTTTCCAAAAGAATATTCAGAAAACATGAAACTTAAATTAGTTGATACAATCATCCCAACAAAACTCTGCAAAGCTTACAAAAATTTTGTTGTTTTTCCTGTGTATGAATTTCCATTAGAGAAGGATTGTATAAATGAACAAACTTTTTGCAGTGTTGCTTTAAATTACAATTTGTCTCCAGAGTTTAGGGAAGGTAAGTGGTATAAAAAATTTGACAAACCATTAAAAAGGATTGATTTACAAAATAATTCTGAAGTAATTACAGTAAATGATATTAATGATTGCTTTAACAAAGTTAATTTAGGATATACATTTAGAAATAAAAAATTTGAAATTATAAATCAGGCTCCAATTACTTCCGTTGTCTTTTTTATTTCACTATTAATTTTTATTTTTTTTAAAAGAATTTTTTCAATATTTTATTATGATAAGAAAAAAATTGAAAAATAAATATTTGCGATTTAAAAAAAATATAAAGAACTACATTAGTTCTAAAAATAAAGCCAAAAATGCTCCAGGTTTAATAAGACGAAATTCTGAATCTGGAAAAGCTATAGAGAATATTATCATCAATCAATCTTTAACAAGAGTTCTTGATATCGGAACTTGGAATGGCCTTGGTTCAACAAAAATGTTGATTGAAATTTTAAGTGAAACTTTTGATTACTATTCATTCATATCAATTGAATCTGATAAAATTTTTCATAACAAAGCAAAAAAAAATCTTAATAAACTTCTCAACTCTCAAATTCAACTTTATTTAGGTAGGTTAATAGATTTAGATGAGTTACCTGATTCTGAAAATATAGACTTTAAAGCTGCTGGTTTAATACCTGAAAATTTAGAGTGGTTAATTCAAGACATTAGAAGATACAAAAAGATAGAAAATATATTTCATAAATTACCTTATCAATTTGATTTTATATTATTCGATGGTGGAGAGTTTTCTAACTATGCAGAATTTTTAAAACTATATAAAAGAACTAAATACTTTGGCTTAGATGATACAAATACATTTAAACAATATGAAGTATTAAGATATATTGAGAAAAACAAATCCGAATTTGTCTTGATTAACAAACTTAAAACATTTTCAATTTATGAGGTAGTTGGTAAATATGTTAAAACTTAATTTTAAAAAATGAAGCTTGATCATGTTAAATTTTTGTGTGACCCAAAAACCGGTGAAGACTTAAAGATAAGAATTAAAGAAAAAAAAGAATCTGTAATTATTTCTGGTGATTTAATATCTCAATCTAATACATATCCGATAATTAATGGAATTCCAAGATTTGTTAATTTTGATGGATATTCAAAAAACTTTGGTTGGCAGTGGAATAAATGGAGCAGAGTTCAATTTGAGAGTGAAAATATAAACTTACCAATGGAAGGTTATACAGAAGATATGTTTTTTAAAATTACAGATTTTGAGAAAAAATCTATTAAAAATAAATTAATACTCGATATTGGTTGTGGTTCAGGAAGGTTTGTAGATATTGTTAATAAATATGAAAGCTTTGTTATTGCTCTAGATTACACTTCAGCAATTGATGTTGCACAAAGTAATGTCAACAATGAAAATATTTTATTTATTCAAGCTGATTCGTTAAACCTGCCTCTTAAAGCTGAAATTGTAGATTATGTATATTCAATTGGAGTGCTTCACCATACCCCAGATCCAAAAAAGGGTGTAGAAGAAGCATATAAAGTGCTAAAAAATGAAGGCTCTTTTGCTATAAGTCTATACTCTGCAGAGAGTTTATATACTTTTATATCTGTAAAAATCTGGCGTAAAATTTTTACAGCTCTTTGGCCAATATTTGGTCCTTTACCTGCTTTTGTGTACTCTAAATTTTTTGGAACAATTACATTTTATATTGCTAAAATTCATATTTTTTTAACATACCCAATACGTTTATTTTTTCCAACGGCTGTTCTGTCAGATGTTAGATGGTCAGTTCTAGACACTTTTGATAAAGTTACAACAAGTTTTCAGTCTGGTCATACTGAAAAACAAGTAATTTCTTGGTTTGAATCTATTGGATTTAGAAATATTACGATTGGAAAATGGTGGCCAGTAAATATTATTGGTAGAAAATAATATTTTTAAAAAACTTCAGTTAAATTACTTATTGAAATAAAAGATATTATATAGATTATGAAAATAGAAAATTTATTTATGAATTATTTAAAAATTTCAGACCCTAAAAATGTTGAAAAAATTGATTATCGAAATGAAATTAATGGCTTAAGAGCTATTGCAGTTTTAGCAGTTATTTTTTACCACATAAATCCATCTTTTCTAAGTGGAGGATGGCTAGGTGTCGATATTTTTTATGTAATATCTGGTTACTTAATTACAAATCTGATTATATCTGACTTCATTGAAGGTAAATTTTCATTTAAAAATTTTTATATCAAACGAATAAAACGAATTCTTCCAGCTCTATTTTTCTTTTTACTAATAACCATTCCTTTTTCATGGTTTTTACTTACTCCAAAAGCAATGTTAGAGTATTCATCTTCAATACAATCTACACTATTTTTTTACTCAAATATATTTTTTTCTAATTTAGATTTTTATAACGCAGAGCCAACTAAATATATGCCACTACTGCACACGTGGAGTCTTGCAATAGAAGAGCAGTTCTATATTTTTTATCCAGCAGTTATATTTTTAATATATCGATATTTTCAAAAATATATTTTTTATATACTTTTTTTAATATTGACTTTCTCCATATATTTAAACTCTACAACTGCTGATATTACAAAATTTTATTTGGCTCAATATAGAATTTGGGAATTGATTTTTGGAGCGTTAGTAGTATTTACATATAAAAAAATTAATATAAAATATTCTGAAATTATAGGTATCTTAATTATATTTTTTAGTTTAATTTACTTCGAGAATACTCTGGTTTCTTTAAACTCTTTAGAACCAAAATTATTAGTTTGTCTTGGTACAGCATTAGTTATTAATTCCAACAAAAAACATTATATATTTAAAATATTATCTAATAATTTTTTAAAAGGTGTCGGATTAATATCGTATTCAGCTTATTTAATACATCAGCCAGTAATTGCTTTTCTTAATATATTTGAACAAAAATATTTTTATATAAGTACTGTTTACAAAAATTTAATAATATTATTTCTTGTTTTTGGCATTTCAGGCATAAGTTGGCTATTTATAGAGGAACCCTCAAGAAAAAATAGCATTATAAAAGTTTCAAAAATATTGTTTATAGAATTTATTGTTATCTATTCATTCACAATTCTCTCAAAAGCTGATAATGGTTTTGAAACTTTAAGGTTTAATCATGTACCTGATATTGTAAAATATTATTCAGAAAATATAAATATACTTCCATCTTCTTTTGACAGCTCAGATTACTTATATTCTAATAAAACTTGTAATGAGAATGTAGGAGAAGTTAAGTATTGCACATGGTTTAATACTTACAGCGATAAAAACATTTATTTATTGGGTGATTCGCAAACGAATGCTTTGTCGGTATCTTTTCTATACAACCTTGATAAATTTTCAAATACTCACAATTTAAATTTTTTAAGAGGTCGTTCTGGCAGGTGTTTACTGTCTAAACAAAATGATAATGTAGAGTTTGTAAAAGCATGCGATGATGAAGCCTATGAAGATTTTATTAATAATCTTGATACATCTAATGATATAGTGATTGCTTTTGGACGTTTTGACACTTGGCTTTCTAAGAAGGGTCAATTAGAGATAAATTGTTATGAATGTGACTATGTCCAAACTTTTAAACAAAGACTCGAAGGTATTGCTGAGCATGCAAAATCCCTATATATAATTCAACCAATACCAACATATAGTTTCAATGTATCTCAAAGTTATTTATATAAAAAAGAAACATGGGGTGAACCTATAACTCTAGACCTAAGGGAATGGGAATTAAGAATTAAAGAAACAGATGATTTTCTTAAAAATCTTAGTAACGACAAAATTACTATAATTCCTACAGTTGATATTTTTTGTGATGAAATAAATTACTATTGCTATGCATCCTCCATTGATACACTTTATTACTCTGACTCAAATCATTTAACATTAGAAGGTGCAAATCTCGTTACGGAGAAATTAAAGAAATTTATAAATCCCTAAAGTAAAGATAAAGACTCTTTTAATGTAATTTATTTCTGCTTAAGCCTCTAGTTTAAATTAAGTTAATTTTATTTAACTTTACGATTGTAAATAAAGTTACTGATACTTGATCTAATTTTTTTACTAGGAAAAATTAAATGCAGAATCAGTCTAAAAAATTTTGAATACTTTAAAAAAAATTTAAATTTAAGCAAATATCTAATTATCGTTATTAATAATATTTTTACTTTAGTAATTTTTTTTAAAGTAGGAATCTCATAAGTTTTATTTTTAAGATATTCATAAGTCATAAAATAAAACTTTTCATCAATTAGGTGCATCTTTGATAATCCATTTTTTTTATCATTTTCTGAAATAGTATCTCGAATTTTCAACTTTCTTTTAATAGTTATTTCATTCCATGGTGAAAAATAATACCAACGCAAATAAGCTATATTTGAAGACATTTTTTTAACTTTGTGATAAGTTAAGTGTCTACCTGGTAAATATTTACCAGTAGGTAAATTGTGAATAAATCGAGCTCTTTCATTTTTTGAAAAATTAAATCTTTTATTCAGATAATAAATATTTAAGGAATCATGCCATATTCCTTCATTTTTTTGTTTTATTAAATTACTAATTTCTTTTTCATCTAATTTTGAATCTATCATCAATGCTGTAGGAATTCTGTAAATAGATTTTTCTTTTTTTATACACTTATCAAATATTTCTCTGTTTTCTATAATCAAAAATTCAGTTGTATTTAACACAATCTTAACTTCGTCGGAATAGGATTCTTCAATTTTCATAATTAGGTTGTCCATTTTTATAGAATCAAACATTTTCATAGGACTTTTAATTATCTCCCAATTTGGTACCATTTTTTGAATAATTTCTACTGACTTATCAGTTGAATTGCTATCAATTAAGATACCGTGATCAAAAATCTTTTTATGATGCTTTAACCAAAAAGGAAGTAGATATTCCTCATTATGAAAATGGCTTATTACAATCACTTTATTATATTAGAGCTGTTTATAAAACTTAAAGGTAAAAATTAACTATAAATTAAAAATTAAATATCAATTTTTTGAATATTACTAAATAGCAATTTGCAACTGAGTAGCTGTCTATATTTGATTTAATTCATTCAAATTAGGTATAATTTTAAAAAATACTTAAAGTGAAACAAGACGTGTAATTTGAATAACAAAAAAAATATAATTTATACAGGCGGAACTTTTGATTTATTTCATGCGGGACATGTTAATTTTTTAAAAAAAATTTCAATATTTGGATCAGTTGTTGTGTCTTTAAATACTGACGAATTTGTATTTGATTACAAAGGAAAATTACCAATTTGTTCATACCTTGAAAGAAAAACAGTTCTAGAAAATAGTGTTTATGTTGATAAAGTAGTAGTTAATATTGGTGGAATTGATTCGAAACCAGCAATTGAAAAAGTTAAACCAAATATTATCGCGATTGGCTCAGATTGGGCTGAAAAAGATTACTACAAGCAAATGGGATTTAGTCAAAGTTGGCTTGATAAAAGAAATATAATTTTAATGTATGTTCCATACACAAAAGGAGTATCTACTACTGAAATTAAAGGTAGAATTTGATAACAGTAATTGGTACAACTCCCGAGAGAGAAATATGGTTAAAAAATCTATTAAGTTCAATGGGTAAGATTTCTGCCGTTATTCTTTCAGACTACACATTTGAATTAGGAAAAATTAAGTTTATCTTAGAACAAACAAAAATTAAAAAGTTTCTATTTTTACAAGATTCAATAGTTTTTAAGGATGTTGAGAGATTCTATTACGATATATCTAAATTTGATGGCTCCGTTTCCGTTAACAATTTCCCAACACATTACGGCTCTTACATGGGTGTTTATGAAAGAAAAATTTTAAATAAAATTAAAATTCCAAAAATAATAAATAAGGAAGAGTCTGTATATTATGAAGTTGCATTTAACAATAAATACTTAAAGTTGGCAAGCTATAATGTACCTGTTTTATATCCTGAATTTAAAGATAATTTAAATTCAGGTTTTGAATTTGTGAATGGTAGAAAAAATTTAATAATTGAAAATGATATTTTGATTAAATATAAAGGTACTTGGAGCATTGACCAATTAAACAAAAAAAACTGGGAAAACGTAAGAAGCAGCTCTAAATTTAAAAAATATTATAAACATGAAAAAAATATTTTACAAAAAGGAATAAAAAAATATTTCAAAATAACAACTTGAATGAACTTTTAAAATTTGAAAAATTAATATTTTTTATTAAATGCTGTAGTATATTTACAACTTTCTGACATATAATATTTCCAACCAAAAAGCTAATATCTAAGATAAGTGAATTTATATTTAAACAAAATTAAGTAGTTTTTCTTTTTATAATATGACTTTTCTAAGCTAGTAATTATTTAATTAAAAACAAATTACCTTTTTAGTTTTAAATAAAATTAATATAACAATATGTCAAAAAAAGTTTACATTGGAATGGCTGCAGATTTAATTCATCCTGGTCATATCAATGTAATTAAAAAAGGATCCGAACTAGGTGATGTGATTGTTGGTTTACTTTCTGATGAAGCCATAGCTAGCTATAAAAGGATTCCTTATATGAAGTTTGAGGATAGAAAAAAAGTTATTGAAAGTATAGCTTACGTAAAAGAA
>Ga0181580_10003432_pt1 | contig 12894 bp, 10 predicted proteins | sample 071ome_23_FD_132413 | JGI IMG/M metagenome (GOLD analysis project Ga0181580, IMG submission 132413) | Coastal salt marsh microbial communities from the Groves Creek Marsh, Skidaway Island, Georgia - 071403BT metaG (megahit assembly) | ecosystem: Environmental > Aquatic > Marine > Intertidal...
CGGGAGGCGCAGGAGGCGATCGAGCGGGAACGGGAGCGACGGGCGTTCGAGGACGCGGGACGGACGTACGTCGCGCGGAGGAAACCCGGGGAGGCGACGGAGGGAGGGGGGGACGCGGGGGGGACGCGGAGGCGAGGGGTTGTCAAGGCGAAGAGACCGGGCGGCGGTAGGGGGACGACGGAGGACGCGCGCGCGAGCGGTTTAGCGACGAAGTCGGATCCGAAGGCGTTCGGGGGGTTTTCGTCGTTTCTCGGCGGCGGTGGCGACGGCTCGAGCGGGGGGGAGGGGAAACCGAGCGTGTTGTCGAGATTGAGCGGTCGGGCGGAGGAGGAGGAGGAGGAGGAAGACGAGGACGAAGACGAGGATTACGAAGACGAAGAGGACGAAGAGGAAGAAACGGAGGATGAAGACGACGAAGACGAAGAGGAAGACGAAGAGGAAGAGGAAGAGGAAGAGGACGAAGAGGAAGAAGATGCGACGGTGGCACTTCCAGCGATGACGTTTGCGAAACCCTCCACGACGCCGACGTTTGGATTTTTCGCCCCGCCGCCCGCGTTGACAAAGGAAAACGCGCACACGCAACGCACGTACGTTCCCAAAAAAGCAGAAGAAGACGAGGACGGCGACGCGGACGACGCGAAGAATGAATCCGTCGTCGGCGCCGTCGCCCCGTCGTCCACGAAGACGAAGTCGGCGTTAGCGTTAGAGTTAGGTTTGTAAATAAAAAGCGAGACATCGCCTTTGCGACGCGCCTGCAATTCCAATCCAGATTCGCGCATCACCTTAAACGTCGACGCGGGATCGCGTGTCGCGGGCGACAGACGCGTCGGATGAGGATGGAACGAGGACGATGCGAACGCGCGCGCGGGCGTCGGCGTCGATGGAGCGGGATGGCGTGGGGTACAGTCGTCGGAACGATGATGATGATTGCGACGATGGTTACGATTCGAACGGTTGAAGGAACGAGTCTCTACGACGAGTCTCGGCAACAGAGTGTCGACGGAGAAGGCGGAGGAGGACGGCGACTTCTCGCCGCGGGGTCAAGGTACGCGGTCGGGGACGCGGTGACGCTGTACGCGAACAAGGTTGGGCCGTTTCACAACCCGAGCGAGACGTATCAGTATTACGACTATCCGTTTTGCCGAACGCCCGAAGGCGTGAAACGTAAATTCGAGGATCTCGGGGAAGCGCTGGGAGGGGATAGGTTGGCCCGATCGCCTTATGAGATTGAGTTTAAGAAGGATAAGGAGAATGCGAATCTGTGCACGCAATACTTGGAACGGAAGGAGGTGGAAAAGTTTCGCAAATCGGTGAAGAATGATTATTACTTTCAAATGTCGTTGGATGATTTGCCGATTTGGGGATTCATCGGCAAGGTGGAGAAGATCATGCGACCAGGTGAGGAGGCGGAGAATAAGTACTTTTTGTTCACGCACGTGCACTTTGAGATTTCGTACAATGGCGACCGGATTATCGAGATTAATCTGAGCACGGATCCGCTCAAAACAATTGATATCTCCGCCGACGAAGCCATGTCTGTGCGATTCTCCTACAGCGTCTCTTGGAAGGAAACGACGATTGCGTTTAAAGATCGCATGGAAAAGTATTCTAGATACTCCTTCCTTCCGGAACATATGGAGATTCACTGGTTTAGTATCATCAACTCTTGCGTCACGGTTATCCTCTTGATGGGTTTCTTGGCGTCCATCCTCTTGCGCGTCTTGAAGAACGATTTCATCAAGTTTCAAAAGGATGAGGAGATGTTAGAGTCTCAAGAAGAGTCTGGGTGGAAGTACGTGCACGGAGACGTCTTTAGATTCCCGCGGGGTAGATCGCTGTTTGCCGCCATCATCGGCACCGGAACGCAACTCTTGGTTCTCGTGGTGTTCGTCTTCACCCTCGCCGTGTTCGGTGCTTTTTATCCGTACAGCATGGGTGCGGTAACGGCGACGTGTTTGATTGTGTACGCCTTCACGGCTGGGATCGCGGGCTACGTCTCAGCGACGACTTACAAGCAAATGGGAGGTGAGAATTGGGTGCGCAATGTGTTGTTGACGTGCATTCTCTTCTGCGGCCCACTCGGTCTCGTGTTTTCATTCTTAAACACCGTAGCCATCGTCTACCGAAGCACCGCGGCTTTGCCTTTCGGTACCATTGTCCTCATCATACTAATGTGGGCAATCGTGACGATTCCGCTCACCATCATGGGTGGCATCGTCGGTAAGAACTCCAAACGTGATTTCAACGCTCCGGTGCGGACGACAAAGTATCCTCGGGAAATCCCAACGCTGCCGTGGTATCGATCGACAATCCCGCAGATGTGCATCGCCAGCTTCTTGCCCTTCAGCGCCATTTACATAGAGTTATTCTACATCTTTGCCTCTGTGTGGGGTCACAAGGTGTACACCATTTACAGCGTGCTCTTTGTGGTTTTCATCATCCTCATCCTCGTGACGGCGTTCATGACGATTTCTCTCACATACTTCCAACTCACGGCTGAAGATCACGAATGGTGGTGGCGTTCGCTTCTTTGTGGAGGCAGCACCGCCGTCGCAATCTTTGGCTACTCGTTCTACTACTATCACGTCAGAAGCGACATGACGGGATTCATGCAGAGCTCATACTTTTTCGGTTACATGGGCATTATCTGCTACGGCTGGTTCCTTTTGCTCGGTACCGTCGGGCACAAGGCGAGTCTCGTTTTTGTTCGTCACATTTATCGCGCAATCAAGTGCGATTAGATCCGGCGCTTTCGTCGAGATAGTAACAAGTAGAAAACACTTAGCATCGCGCGCGCGTTAGAGATTTTTACATCCACTTGAGAAATTGTGATACAACAAGTTGAGAGGCAAAGAAAACGAACGCAGCGCGTCGCGAAATCACTTAGATTCCTCGTTCAAGGCTGAGACCGCAGCTAACGCGGAGATGGCGGCGGTTTCGACGCGAAGACGCAGCGCCCCCAAACCCACAGGTCTCGCTCCCGCCCGAACCATCCGCTCAATCTCCTCATCGGTAAAATCACCCTCCGGTCCAATCAGTATCCTACCGGATCTCGCTACATCCGCACCAGCCGCGCGCACGACGTCCCCGATAGGCGGCGCGCCAGCAGCCGCCAAGAGCGTCAAACGCGACGATCCGTCTCGCTCGATTTCTGCGCACAGCTCGGCGACATCCGTCGGCGCATTGACAATCAATCCACACGCTCTCAGGCTCTGTTTACTCGCCGCGTGCGCCACGCGTCCCCATCGACTCTCCCGCCCACTCCCTTCTCCCTTCCCGATCGCCGCCGACCGCTCCGTCAACAGCGGAGTCAGCGTCCTCGCCCCGAGCTCCGCCGCCTTTTCCACCAACCAGTCGCCTCGGCCGCCCTTCAACCCGCCGAACGCTGCCACCACCTCCCAATCCATCCCGCTCCCCAATTCGTCCTCAATCATCGCTTCCACCTCCACCACCGCTTCGTTTCCTTTCGCCGTGGTCTCCATCAGCCGACCGAGACCGAGTCCACCGACGCCATCGCACACCTCGAGCGCGTCGCCCGGTTTGAGCCGCAGCGCGCGCGTCGCGTGTCGGCTCTCCTCTCTCGACAGCGCCACCCGCGCGCCGGCACCGAAGGGTTCGTCGACGTAAAATCTATGCAGAGACGGTGCGTGGAGTCGTTCGCTCGTCGTCGATCCCTCGTCTCCGCCGTCGTCGTCGTCTTCGGTTTTCTTCGCTGCGAGCGCCGACGGGTGGCTCTCGTCGTGCACTTTTTGTTGACGCAAACTCGACGTGTTGAGCGCGTGACGCGACCCCCACGGCGCGAGGCGCCGCGCGCGATGGAGGTCGACGCGTGGGAACGCGCGCGAGGCGACGGCGGTCGCGACGGTGCGGGCGAACGCGCGCGACATTGGTGCTGGTGCGCGGCGGCGAATGGAGTCAAGGCGCGAGTCGAGTGCACTTTTTGTGCTTAGACATTAGTATGGGTAAACAGTGATTCATTCGGAACATTGGTTCGTTATCGATTTACAACTTTAAAAGAACCGACCGGCGAGCACGACGACGGCGACGGCGGCGACGATGGACCCGTTCGCCTGCACGAAATCTACGGCTTGTTGGGCATGGTTGGTCGCGACGGCGACGGCGACGCCGATGCCGACGCCAAAGAGGAATAAAAAGTATGCCGACCAATCCGGGAGCTCGCGACCGGCGATAAAGGTGCCATGCGGAGGCGGACAGACGAGGTCGCCCCGCTTGAAGCCAGAGCCGAGAAGGGAGAGCTGGAAGCGTGGAATGATTTGTGCGCAAAGCGCAGACTCTTCGACTTCAGCCGTCGCCAGGGCTCTGCGCGCGCTGGCGGTGGTGTAGTGGTCCATGAGCGAGTTGATGATGCCGGTGGTGACGTGTTCGGTGAGGTTGAATTGCGTCGACGGTTCCTCTGGGAATTCGTCGTCGAATTCGCCCGCGAAATCGTGCTCGGACGCCACCCAGGCGCCGTTGAAGCTCTTCATAAACTTGTCGAGAGACTCTAAGAGTTGGAATCTACGGTTCTTTTCTACGATGAGAGCGTCGATTTTCGCTGTCGACGTGAGGTAGTCGCTGACGCGAGCGGCGCACCTGTTCATGCGCTTCTCCGACAGCTTCGCCTTTTCCTCCATGTCTTCGCACATCACCTTACCGTCCGAAGTGCTCAGGCTCGCCTCGTAGTTGCACAACCGCCTCGCCGTCGAGAGTAAACCATCGAGTTCCTCTCTGCCATAGCTCATCGATTCTAGGACGCGCTGCATGTCCGAAACCGTATCGAGCGTCGAAGGCCCGTGCACAAACTGTTCCATCTTGTCCGACATGCGTCCGACAGCCACACCTCCGGCGTTATCGCGCACTTCATCGAACGCGTGTCCGATACCCGTCTTGAGACGAGCCAGCTCTGTTTCCAACATGGTCAAGTCGTTGCCCGATCCACCTTCCTGACGCAACTCTCTCGTCGTCATAATCTTATTCCGCACCTCATCGAACCGCTTCATGATGGTTTCAACCCGCGAAACCATCACCACGCGCTGTTCTTTACATCGCGTCTTCCAAATCCTGTTCACCTCGCGTCGACACTTGGCTTTCGCTTTGATGCGCGTATCCGTCTCTGTGCACAATCCTCTCGCGTGTCGCTTGCACAACTTAATCTCCGTCCGAATCGCCTCGCATACCTCTGCCCGGTACCTACACGCGACGACATCAATTCCCGTAAAGTTGACGGGCGCGTGAAACGGCGCCGTGTTCAGCGGCGGCGGGCACCGCTCGCACTCGTGTTCCGGACAACTCAAGCCTTTGGTGTTGAACACGCCCGACACGTTTACCGTCGGAAGCGCCTCTGCGCGCGCCTCAATCGCACCGACACCTGCGTCATCGTCACAAAACCATTCGTTTTCACCGCGCTCGTCAGCCTCTCTGCGCGTTCGTTCGCCAGTCGCGTCGCATCGTCGGGATAATTAAGCGAATCAAGTCGCTCGATTGCACAATCCAACGTTCCAACTCGTACGCATTTCGACGTTCGCGACGACGTTCGCGCACGCACCAGTCAACGCGACGACGACGAGCGCGCTCATCGTCGTCGTCGCCGCCGTCGCCATCGCGACGCGACCGTTCGTTCGTCGTCCTCGTCGCATCTTTCGTCTCGAACGAACCCCAAATCGGCTCGATTTCAGCCTCTGCAGAGGCGAGTTGTGACGCAGCCTCGATTGTTTTTACAGACGCAAAGACTTTCTTATCATTACAAACGCGCGACACCGAGGAACGAATCCGTGACGCGTGCGCGACGGAGAAAACACAGAGATGACGCGGTCACGCGTCGTCATCGAACATCCCGGGGAACCCCGCGGCGATGGTGACGGTCGTTCCCGAATCGAAGCGTTCCACCTTTTCCGCGTCGGCAGCCGTCGGCTTCTCGCTCGCGCCGGCGTCATCGCCCCCATCACCGTCCCCGTCGTCATCGAACAACCCGAGCGCAATCTTCTCCGCGTCTCTCCGTTCTTTTCTCGCCGCGATCCGTTCCTTCCGCGCGCGCTCTTCGATGTCCTTCGCCGCTTGTTTCCTTCGTCCATTCTTTCTCTTTCGGTACCCAGTCACCCACTCTTTTCGTTTATCGTCATCGAACGTCGCCTCCCCGAACACGAGCGTCGTAGACTTGTGTTTCGCGACGCTGCCTTTTTTAAACTTTTTTTCCGGCGTCTTCTTCTTCTTCTTCTTCGACGACGACGACGCGCCTCCGCGTCGCGGTCCGCTTCCTCCTCCCGGCATGCGCGGAACGGCGGCGTTCGCGTCTCGTTGTGACGCGCTCTTGGATTTTGGTAGACAGCCCGCACACGCCGACGCGCGACGCGCGACCGCCTCGCGCGTCACGCGGAACGGATTTATAAAAATTATCCTCGGTCGTCTCTCGCGTCGCGACGGCGGTTTGGCGTCGCGTCGCGACGGAAGACGGACGGACGGACATGCGTTCGCAGGGGAACGGCGGTTCGAGTAAACGCGAACGAACGACGAGGACGACGTCGACGACGCGCGGGCGACGCGGGACGGAGACGGAGACGACGACGTCCGTGGGGGATGAAGAAACGGTGGAGGAATTACAGAGGGCGGTGAAACGGATGAACACCGGGAACGGGTCGCGGGGGGTGCTTCACGATGTCGATGAAGATGACGAAGCGGCACCAAACGTGGGATTGGAGAATGAGACGACGACGAACGAACCGGGCGGAGGACGATTTCGAAACGGATGGAACGGGGTGATGGAACGCGCGGTATCGACGTACACCGAGGTGAACGCGATGCTTCGGGGTTTACACTTTGAAAGAGTGCGGCGCATGCGGGAGAGAAACATTTCCGACGAGTAGAACGAGCGAGCGATTTTAGAATTTTAGTTACCGGTAGGTAGTTTGTGAAACGAACGTCGGGATCGACGGGAAACGCAGTGTAAGAATACAAAAGAGTGCAGCGTGTACAATCATTTCAATCGTCGTCGTACCAGTGTACAGGGTTTTACATTGCAACGCTAATCGTCGCCTACGCAAAGTCTAATTTTCCTCGACAATGGGCGCGTCGACCCACTCTGACGTCGCGACGACTCTATTAGCCGGTTTCGGCGGAAGAAAGGTTTGGATCGCAGCCGTTGGACTTCCGCCTTGGGACATGCGCGCCACCGGTGAGCTCTCGTGCGAGTGCGGTCGCGAGCTCGGAGATATCGGTGGTCGACCGCTCCACGACTGTGGTACAGACGGGGCAATGTTGACGCGCAAATTGGCGCTTCTGAGCTGCATGGCGCGCGAATGCGAATCCTTCTCGTTTTGCTGCGCGCGACGCAACGCGGCGCGATCTTTACCGTCGAGATCGACGGATCGATCGTCTTCGTTGACGTCAATATCGTACATGCTTCCGAATTCAGAAGCGAGGTCTTCATGCGACAGTTGGACAGAACCAAAGTTGACGTGGGAAGGCGCGCGACTGTCGGAATGTACGCTCGTCATGTCGCTCTGCGCGTATTCACTGAGGTTTTCAATGTCGAAATCCTTGTCGCGCATCTTTTTGTACTTTCGGATCGCCTTGCTTATGTCGCGGTCGTTATTCAAAGAGAGTCCGCGAGTTGCGTCGTCGTCGTCACCGACGGTGAAGTCCGATTCCGACATGCTCCTTGTTTCGACAGCGTCCAGATTGGAACCTCGCAACTTCGTGGAGCTAGTCGAGCCTTGCATCTTACCACCGTTTTCTCTAGAGAGCAAACCAGCGCGCTCGCCGGCGTTCGCAGCCTTAGATCGGCGGTAGTAATGCTCCTTGGTCCGCGGTCCGCACTTGTCGTCCCAGCTCCCGGCAGCAACGTACAGGCAACACGCCGAAATCACCAAACCTACGACGGAAATCAGGGACATCGTCCCGACTCCCGTGCTTCCTGTGGGTTCCCAGCGCATCAGCTCGGCTGAGGCGCGGACGCCCGCCATCACGAAACCCATTTCGAACACCATCTGCCAAATTTCACCCTTGCTGCACGACTGCTCGGCACCTCGATCAACGTCGCTCAGTTCAACGTCACCGAAACCAATCTTCGGCGTCCGCAGGTGGCTCACCGGAGCGTCCCGTGGCGGGAAATTCAAACCTATAATCCCGCGCAAGTATCCGACGCAGTTCACGGCGATCATTCCGAGCGAGAAACACATGTGCGGAATGATCCAACTCAACTTGCGCAGCGTCGATCTCGCCGTGCTCACCGCTTCGCCCGTCGATTTAGGTGGTGAAGATAACGCGCTATCGACATCTGTCACCGCAAAAGTGTCCCCCTTCAAGATGAGCAACACTGGAAGGAAGTACAACCATACGGCTCCGTGCACGAGATGATGTGCGTTTCCAAGCCAAATACCGTCAACGATGAGTTCGGGGAGCACGAGCAACCAAACCGTGAGCAAAAGCCACTGCGCCGGGCGAAGCAGAGACGCCGCGAACCACATGCGCGCAAAGTTACCATTCAGTATGCCAATTTTCATCTTGCCCGAAATCCCATTGTACGAGTTGAACATGACTTCAATCAAGTGTCTCTTCATCAAGTGCGCCCACGTCCACATCCAACGAAGTTGTTGAGACTTGTACGCACTAAGAGTCGACGGCAACTCGGTCTCGACGACGACGTTCGCGGCAGCTTTACCGGTGTAACCCGACATGCGCGTGCGAATAGACATGTCCGTGCCTTCCAGCGCGAGGAGCGATTGATCCCAGCCTCCCACGGCGCGAAGCGCCGCCGCGCTCCAAATGGCGCCGCTCCCCGTCTTGAGAACGCACCCAAAGGCTCGAATGTATGCCCTGTTACCTACGATGGAGTCAGCTTCCATTTTGAATGCCTGATGCATCGTCAAAAAGTTCTGCGTCGCGTTTCTAAAGCTCAACGCCGGTTGAACCACGGCGACTTCACTCCTACGCTCGGCTTCGTCATCGTAAAAATACGGAATAATCTTCTCCAAATAATCCTCCTCCAACATTGCGTCTGCATCCACCACGACGATAAAGTCCGCCGACGTCCGAGTTCTCGCGTACTCCAGCGCCGCCGCTTTGGTCTGTCGAGCCTTTCCTCTCAACACCTTGCTCGGTCGAATCGCCGCGCACACCACGCCCCGTTCTCTCCAATCCGCGCACGCCGCGTCCACCACCTCCTCCGTCCCATCATTACTCTCATCAATCACCTGCACCTCGATCAAATTTCTCGGCCAACGCACCGCGCACGCCGCATCGATCGCCCGTCTCGCGCACGCCGGTTCGTTATACATTGGCAACTGCAAGCACACAAACGGAAGCTCGCTCGCTGTCGGAAGCCTCGTCCGAATCTTCCCGCGTCTGCTTCCCATCGCCCGCTCAACGATCGTCAACACGCCGTATCCGATGAATATCATCATCGGCACGTGCGTGAGCGCGAGACCGAGGTAAAACCCGCCGCTTTCCACCGCTTCCACCGCGTCGTCCATCGCGTCCATTGCGTGCCCAGTCGCACTCGTCTCAAAAAAACAAAGCAATCAATCAAGCCGACGACGACGAACAACTATTCGTACGTTCACCGCGACCGACGGGTACTTTTACTTTTCTTCGTCGGCGTTCGATCCACGACGCGGGTGGGAACGCGCGGACGCGTCGCCGTCTGACGCGTTCCGTTGCCCAGCAGTAACAGATGGTGTTCACGCGGGAGCGCGCGGGCTGACAACGAACGAATGATACTATATTAATCAATACATCTAGATACAACGCGATCGCCGGTATAGAACGGCGTTCACTCCACCGTCTCGTCGTCGCTGTTTCCAGGAGGAGACTCGCGCTCGGACGGCGCTGGCGACGAATCGGCGTCGGGCGAGTCGCGTAAGACGGATAAAATGTCGTGGAGCCGCTGGCGGGACTTGTTGAAGAACGCGCGCGGCAACTTTGGGTTTTCAGAACGTGAGCTCGTCATCGTGGAGCCGGTAATGGTGTGAATTCTGTTGCCGTCGTAGACGGCCTGAAGGAGAACCTTTGCGCGCGTTTCGGTCTCCTCGCGTGAAAATTTGCCATTCTCCAGTTGGGCGACGTATTCCTCCAATCGAGCGCCGAGCGGGTAATTGAGCGCCGCGCGCGGGGCGTTGTATCGATGGACCGCCATCGATGAAACCACAAAGGATGGACCTATGAATCCGTGACCGTATTGCGCGCAATACCAGCGAAAGGTGGGGAGCAATATAGAGTTCAACTCGTAATCGCGCTTGTTCCAGACGAAACCAAGGACGTCGAGCTGTCTAATTCTGCTCTTAGCCACCCCGGGACTTCGGTCTTTAAACTTGTTGTGACGAATTTGAGACACGGCGGAACCGAGATCAAAGCCGTGGAGACGCTTTGGCAAGAATTCCGGCGGGAATTTGCTGAGTGGCGGAGGCTCCATGATTTCGCCCAAGACGTAGGCGCTCGGCACGTTAGCGTGGCCGTGCACTTTTTCGAAAATCTGCAACGAGAAGATGAGCTGTTCGCGCCAGGTCCACTCCTCGTCGTCCCACACAAACTGCATCCTCGCCAAGGCGTCAAATCTATCCGTTCTACCGTCTATGAATGTCCCTTTCGCTCGAATGTCGTTGACTCGTTGGCCGAGCGCGAATCCCATGTTGTACCTCTTCAACGTGTTCCCCTCTTCGTACTCCTCCGCCCTCGACGGCGTCTCGTAACTCGCCGGCACGTTTGCGTGTCCGAAACACTTTATAAAATACCTCAAACACGGTATCACCTGTTTATAAAACACCCAATCCTCGGCGTCCCACGCAAACGTTTCTCCCGTCGCCTCCCCAACCTCGTCCAACGCCGCCAACCGCTCCGCCGACCCCTTCACGAAATCCCCGCGGTACCGAATCCGATCCACCCGTTGTCCCAACCGCATCCCGGCGATGTGTGATCCGGCGTTCGGCGGCACGACGTACCCTCTCGGCACGCAGAGGTGCCCCATCTCTTCGTAAAAGTGACGCAACGCCGGAAGCACCTCCTCTTCGAACACGACGCTCGACCGCGCGCTCTTTTCCGATTCGCGTCGTTCACGAAGCGTCGCTCGCGCGTCGTCCAACAGTGCCTTCTTCGCGTCGTCCTCCGTCTCACCTTTGTTCGTTCGGTGTCTGCCTCGCGGCGCCGCAGAGAACGCGCGCGCCGCCGGTGGTGTTGTCGTCGATGTCAAAGCCGCGCCATCAACGAACGAAAACAAACCACCCCGCGACCACGCACCGAGTGCGATCCCCCGCGTCGTCGTCGACGCCGTCGTCGCCACCGACGTCGCGATTCGTCGCGGTATCATCGGTCGGTGGACGAGCGCGCGCTCCGCCCCGAGCGAGGCGACGTGTAACGCAAATTGAAATTTAAATGCGCGTCAACCACCACTTTACGACGCACACCGACCGACCCACCGCGCCACCATGTCGTCGCTCCTCTCGCGGTTATCCATCCGCATCGCGGCTTTAAAGTTTCCGTCGGCGTCGGCGTCGCATCGCGTCGCGCGGAGAGCGTGTCGACAACGAGCGGCGGCGACAGCGGCAGCGTCGAGCGCACTCGCAGGGCAACACGAACGATGTCGACGCGCGAGTCGCGCGTGCGCGACGACGACGTCGTACGCGCGATCGGCGTCGCGGGTAGGGTTTACGTCCGCGATCGTCGCCGGGTGCGGGACGCGGTTGACGACGACGACGACGAGGCGCGGGTACGCGAGCGGGAGAAGAGGCGCGGGCGGCGGGTATTACGACGAGTTGTACGACGAGGACGACTTGCTCGATGACGATCCGTGGGCGGATGACGACGAGGATGATGACGATGATTTTATGGAGGACGAGCGGGATAAGAGTAATAAGGATGCGATACGCGGAATCGCGGCACCGAGAGTTCGGGACGAGTTACCTCTCCCGCCCAAGGGAGTCGATACGACGCCGCCTCGACCGGTGACGAAGGACGACGTGACCATCTCATTCGCGCGATCCGGAGGTGCGGGCGGTCAAAACGTAAACAAGGTGAACACAAAGTGTGATATGCGGTTAGACGTTGCGGGGGCGGTGAAAAATGGGTGGTTACCGCAGTGGTGCGCGGATAGACTCGTCGTGGCGGAGAAGAACCGAATCAACGCCAACGGAGAGCTCGTCGTCAACAGCACGAGATACCGCACGCAGAGTCAAAACGTCGACGACGCGCTTGAAAAGATGCAGAGTTTCATCAACCGCGCCGCGAAACTTCCGGGGAGCAAATCGGACAAGGCGAAAAAGAAGAAGCTCGAGAAGAACGTCGAGCGCGGCAACCGCAAGAGGCTACAAGAGAAGAAGCAAACCAGCGACAAGAAATCCGCGAGGCGACAGGGTAAGAATATCAAAAACTTTGACGATTACTAGGCGGAGAATTTATGTTGTAACTTTCACCCATCGTTGAACGACCGTCAGAGCGCGGACTCTTCCTCCCTGAATAAGATCACAAAAAGCGCGACGAGCAAGACTCTTCCTTCACACGCCGACACCGGCGCGATACGACGCGACGCGATTGCGAAATTTTCGAACGATTCCGCGTTCAAACGATTCCCCCGCGTAGATTCGTTTCGCTTCGTCGCTTCGTCGCTTCCGGATCGAAACCGTCCTCGCCTTTCGTCGACGTTATCCTTCGTGCTGACGAGGCACGGGTTCACACAGAGTCTAAAGTCTACCACCGGGCGACGCGTCGGCGTGTCGCGCACGCGATCATCGCGTCGGCGCGGTGTTCGTTCAGCGTTATCGCGACGTCGTGGACGTCGGTCGCGCGCACGAAGGACCGATGGCGAGCGAGTGTCAGGTGGAACTCATGACGACGGACGACGACGACGAAGCGACGGCTGTAAAGCGCGACGCGGGAAGACGACGCGGACGCCGGGACGTTTGGGTGAAC
>Ga0181580_10003439_pt1 | contig 12881 bp, 15 predicted proteins | sample 071ome_23_FD_132413 | JGI IMG/M metagenome (GOLD analysis project Ga0181580, IMG submission 132413) | Coastal salt marsh microbial communities from the Groves Creek Marsh, Skidaway Island, Georgia - 071403BT metaG (megahit assembly) | ecosystem: Environmental > Aquatic > Marine > Intertidal...
GAGCATACCCTTTGCTCCAAATTAGATAGAAATTCCTCAACTTGAGTTGGCTGGCGGTTGGCTCCATCAAGAATATCGTAAGCAACAAAGATACACTTTCGAAGCAATGATTTTTGCTTCACGATATCGAGCCAAAATGAAGCATGTGCGGAGGTATCAATTCTTGAAGAAAGAGACATTACTCCCTCTTTCCCACCAGCTTGCTCTAATTGACCATCTGATTGCAATTTTTCAACCAATACTATCTCATCGACTTCAATGGTACTATTGTGAAGATCAAGAATTGCTTCATAGATCAGCTGGTGCTTAAGAAAATAAAAATCTTCACTCCGAAGAGATTTTTCAATGCAAGTCGAAATAACTTCGCCCGAAGAATCAACTATGCATGCAGCTAATAGTCCCTGTTCCGCGTCTTGATTGCTTGGAAGTGGCTGGCCTTCAATTTTTTTATCTTTGTGCTCTCTAAAGTGCCGCGTATCAGATTCCGAGGATGTTGATGTGGTTGAAAATGAAGACACTGCCACTCCTTTTCGACCCAAAAAGGTGATAGAACTACGCTACCTCAATCGGATTTTCGGAAACTACTTCAACAGTTAAATTCACCACTACCTCTTGGTGTAGCTGCAGGTGTACTTCCATTTTTCCGAGGTCTTTAATGGGGTTGAAATTTTTAAAGTGCCTTTTATCAACTATAAAACCTTGTTCTTTTAATTTATCGACGATCTGCTGAGAAGTAACAGATCCGAATAACTTTCCTCCCGATCCGGTCTTAACTGCAATGGCAAGTGAGATGCTTTCAAGCTTACTTGCCACTTCTTGAGCATTTTGCAATTCCTCAGACTCTCTGGCTGCTCTTGCAATCATGAGGGCGTCCAGCCTCTTTTTGTTTGAATGATTAAGCGGAACAGCTTTTTTTCTGGGCAGAAGAAAGTTGCGAGCAAAGCCTGCCTTGACTTTTACGATGTCGCCCTCGAGCCCAAGGTTGTCTATCTTTTCGAGTAATAAAATTTCTGTATTAGCCATGATTGAATGTTGTTAATAATTAGAAAGGAACATCTTCATCGAGGTCCGACTGCTGAGATGGTTGAGTGTCTAATGAATTTGTTTGTAAATTGGCGTCAGTTAATGATGTTCCAGAAGGGGGTGATGTAGATTCTGACCTTCCAGAATCAACGAATTCGAAATTATCTAAAACAACCCGAATTGCACTTCTTTTTTCTCCCTCCTTGGATTCCCACTGATCCAGTTTCAGTCTTCCTTCAATAAATATGGGTCTGCCTTTGGAGAAAAATCTAGCAACTGCCTCAGCCCTTGGTCCGAAACATTCCACATCAACAAAGGTAACTTCTTCTTTTTTGTTACCTTCGGAATCCTTGTAATTTCTGTTTAGAGCCAATCCGAAATTACAAACAGGTCTGCCAGAGGACATCATCCTGACCTCAGGGTCCCTTGTCAGATTTCCTATGAGTAAAACTTTATTTAAAGACGCCATTGAAGAAAGAATATAATAATTTAATTACTGCACTCGATTAACACGCGATCAACTTTATTCTCTAGTCTAAGTTTTTCTTTAATTTTTTCGGGGGTTTGCGGGCTACCAGTAATTTCAAATTGCAAATAAGATCCCCTGAGGAGATTCTTTCGAGTAGGATATGAAAAATCATGCTGCCCAAGTTCTTCAACTTTTATCACCTCGCCATCTGATTGGGCAATAACCTCAGAAAGTTTGGGGATCATCTCATTTGACGAACCTTCGCTTCCGCTAGGATCGATAACTATAGTTGCAGAATAATTTCGTGTAGTCATAATTAAAAGTTGTTGGGTAGTGGATTACGGTTAATGAAGTTGGTTGCGTGAGGAAATCCTCTAAGAATGAGTAACTTTAAGGTGAAAATCAATTTAGGTATGAAGCAATCAAAGGATTTTTGCTCCTCTTGAGACAAATCAGATAAAACAAATTCGGACAATGGTTTTTTAGCATTTCTATGGGAATTAATGCCAAGTCTTAGCCTGGGAGGAGAGAAACCCAATGTGTTAATAACGCTGGCTACACCATTATGCCCCCCTGCAGACTTTCCCTGAGAAAGTTTTGCTCTTCCAAATGGAAGATTTAATTCATCGTGAACAATCATGAAAATATCATCTGCTCCAGATACATTTTGTAGAAAATCAACAATTCCATTGCCGCTAGAATTCATAAAGTGCTTGGATTTTACAAGATAGACATACGAATTAAAAAATTCGAAAGAAACAACATCAAGATCTCGGTAGTAATGCGGTGTTAATTCTTTTGAAGCAGAAAACTGGTCAATAAATCTATGGCCTAGATTGTGCCTGTTGTTCCTGTATTCCAATCCCGGATTTCCAAGCCCGAGAAGAATCAGTTTCACCGAATTGGAAAAACCAATTATTCACTGCCCTCAGCCTGTTCTTGAGACTGATCAGTTTCTGCGGAGGCATCATCCTCGGACGATTCCTCTGAAGACTCGCCTTCTTGCTCGGTTTCTTCTTCTGCACCTGCACGACCACTTGCACTTCCAACGCAGGTGACTACATTGCTTTCGCTATCGCCAATTAACTCAATTCCCTCGGTAACTGGAATATCTTTAATTTGTAAGCTTCCGCCAAGATCAAGATTGCTGATATCAAGGCTAAGGCTTTTGGGTAATTGGCTAGGCCGGCAACGAACTAAGATTTCACTCAGATGAAATTCCAAGATGCCCCCCATGTTTTTAACTCCAGGAGATTCTCCAGTTAACTCAAGTGGAACCTTAGTCTCCAAAGTTTGCCCTCGAGTAACTTGCACAAAATCCAAATGCAAAATAGCATCCTTAACAGTGTCAACTTGCATGTCCTTGAGAAGGGCAAGTTCTTTGTTCCCTGTTCCATCATCAAGCTCGATCAATGAGATTGAGCCACCAGAAGACCTCATGAGTGAGCGAAACTGGCTGTCATCTGTCGAGTAATGCTTGAGAATATCTTTGCCGTAGAAAACTACAGGTATATGGCCTTTAGATCTTAATTTGCTAGATGCACTAGATCCGAGTTGTTCTCTTGGGTGCACTAGTAATGAGGAGTCTGTGATGTCTGACATAATTGAGTGGGGGAAATTAAAGCGAAGATTTAAAATGAACAAAATCCTATTATCTTGCAAGCTAGTTGTTAGTTGAAATCTCGATTCTTCTTGAAGGCTAGATCTGCATAATGAATATGAAGAGTTGCCATTTTTCTTGAAATAAATGACTAAATTGGGTTAAGATTGGAGCATGAGAATTGCTCATCTACTAACAGCAATTTTAGTTACCCTTCCATTCCTTGATTGCCTATGCGATTGTTCTAGCGATTCATCTTTTGCGTGTAATTATTGCGACAGTAAAAGTTTTCCCATTTCTGATCATGATTGCTTGGAGGAGGTTGAATTCTTCTTCTCAAATGAATTTTCTTCATCTGTAATTTACTACCAAGAATGTTTTACCGTTTTCTACCTTTCACTTGATCCAGATTCATTCAGTGTATGTGTCCCAGCCAGCGAAGGATTAGTTTGGTTTGGTAAGCTTAAATCGAATTTAGCCCTGAATATTATTCAAGTTTGATTCTACAGTAGCAAGATCAATGACAAACTCATCGAGTTGAGTCAAAAATCACTACTACAGATCGAATTATGAATTCTAAAACTTTTTATCCTGCTAAACCAAGTGTACTATATTATTTAATCGATGTTCTATTCCATAAAAACTGGCGAACAATCGTCATAACATCGATTTCCACATTTCTCCAAGGTTGCAAATTTTTCGAACCCATTGAGGTTTCAACTGTAGCGGCAGTCCTGCACCCAACTAATTATGAAAGTTATTCATTAGGCAACAATCCAAGCAGGGTTACTTTACAAGCAAGTGGCTGGATTGAGCCTGATCCATTTCCAATACGAGTTGCCTCGCTCTATGACGGTATTGTGAAAGAAGTATTCGTTCTTGAGGGAGAGCTCGTTTCAGAAGGTCAAAAACTCGCTTCATTAGGTGATGAAGATGTCCAATTAGTTGTTAAATTAGCTGAACAGGAAGTGCTGGCTCAAAAATCAAAAGAGAGTGAGATTGAATCCCTCATATCTCTCCAAAGGTTCACTTTGGCCAAAGTAAAAAAAGAAAACCTAAAGTTACAAAGCTTGCTCCATGAACAACAAGACTACACCGCTAGATTAGAATCGTTGCCGAAAGGATCGATTCGGTCCTTTGATCTAAATCAGTCGCGGTTTAAAAGAGACACTGCCAAATTTACCGTAGAAGCAGCTTTCTACAATGAAAAGATTGCACAAGATCAGTTAGAACTCCTATCGAGGAAACTCTTATCCCAAAAACAACAGACAAGGATAGCAGAAATTCACCTTGAAAAAGCTAATTTAGACTTAAATCGAACCAAAATCTTTTCACCTGTTTCGGCTAGAATTCTAAAGCTATTTGCCCAGCCAGGCAAAAGATTGATGAGAAGTATGGACGCACCAAATGCTTCGACTGTCGTCAGTCTTTATCAAGAAGATAAACTTCAAGCGAGAATAGATGTGCCCCTAGCTGACGCATCCAAATTGGTTGTTGGGCAAGAAGTAGAAATAACCTGCTCCATGCTTCCAGATACAAAGTTTAATGGAAAATTATCTCGAATTTCAGGGGAGGCAGACCTGCAGAGAAATACCTTACAGGTTAAAGTAAAAATTTTGAATCCAGACCCGAACCTAAGACCAGAAATGCTCTGCAGGGCAAAATTTTTTCCAATGATGAATAATGATGAAAATAATACAACAAAAACAAAGAGTTTAGGTGTATTCGTCCCGCAATCTCTTCAACAAGATCGAGAAACTTCCCAAGAGACCCTTTGGGTCATTGGCAAGGATGGCAAAGAAGCAGAAATCCGTGAGGTGGAATTTGGAAAGGAAATTATTAATCAATACATTCTAGTTGTGAAAGGGCTCAACGCAGGAGATCAAATTATTCTAAATCCTCCAGACGACCTTCAGTCCGGCGACTTGGTGAAAATCTCAGCAACAAAATGAAATCTTTTATCGAAGCTCTTAATCTGACCAAGGAATACCAAAAGGGTGAACAAATTATCAAGCCTCTGGAGAATTTATCTCTCTCGGTCGAGAAGGGTGAGTTTGTAGCACTTATGGGTCCGTCTGGCAGTGGTAAAACCACACTTCTAAACCTTATCGCCGGCGTTGATACACCAACCTCTGGTACCTTAAGAATTGGATCATCTCAGTTAGATCAAATGACGAGAGAACAATTAACGAAGTGGAGGTCTAAAAATCTGGGTTATATTTTTCAACTCTATCACCTTATGCCTGTCTTAACTTCTTATGAAAATGTTGAGTTACCTTTACTGATACATTCTATTTCAAAAAAAGAAAGACAGGAGAAAGTAGAAAAAGTATTGGAATTGGTAGGATTACTTGATCGTAAACTACATAGGCCAAAAGAATTATCCGGAGGACAGGAGCAAAGAGTAGCTATTGCCAGAGCTCTGGTCACTGACCCACCCCTGATCGTTGCAGATGAACCAACGGGTGATTTGGACCGTAAATCTGCAGATGAAATCCTCGGACTACTACAAAGCCTGAGCGAAATTCATAAAAAAACAATCGTCATGGTTACTCATGACCCCAAAGCCGCAGAGAGTGCCTCTAAAATATTTGATCTTGAAAAAGGCAATATTGAGCAAAGATCATGAATTTAATTACGGTTATATTTAATTTATCCTTATTTGCGTCCAAAAACTCAATTCGTAATCGCTTACGATCTTTTTTTACTTTGCTTGGTGTTATGTCTGGAATGTTTCTCTTTACATCCATTGAAACCATTCAGACATGCCTACATGAAGCCACCGTTTCGAATGCTTCTGATAACACTCTCGTTGTATATAGAGAAAATAGATTCTGCCCATCAACCAGCAGATTACCTGAATATTACAAAAATGAAATTGCAGCAATTGACGGTGTAAAATCAGTTCACCCAATACAAATTGTAGTAAATAATTGTGGAACAAGCTTAGATGTCGTAGTTTTTAGAGGGATTCATCAAGATTACATAAATAATCGAACGCCTAAACTTCATTTATTAAATGGTTCCTTTGATAAATGGAAGAAAAGAATAGATGGAGCATTAATTGGGAAAAACCTTGCAAAGCGAAGGAATTTAAATGTTGGAGATAAATTCGATGCAGCAGGCGTAACAGTTGAAGTCTCCGCTATCATTGAAACAGAGGATAGGGGTCAAAACAATAATGTGGCTTTTGTGCATTTAGATTTTCTCCAACAGGCTTCAAAAATAGGTCTAGGAATTGTAACCCAATTTAATGTCAAGGTGACAGATCCATCCGGCATTGATAATGTTGCACAAGCTATCGATGAAAGATTTTCTTCAGAAACAGACCCTACATCAACTCAACCTGAAAAAGCATTTTTTGCAAATACAGCATTGGAGTTAATCGAATTGATTCGTTTCACCCGATGGATCGGAATTGCATGTATTTTCGCAGTAATTGGATTAGTGGCTAATTCTATTTTATTATCTGTTCGAGGAAGAATCAGTGAATATGCGGTATTAAAAACACTCGGATACTCAAGATTGTACATAGCTTGGATAATCTTATCGGAAAGTATTCTCCTATCTTTCGTTGGTGGTGGAATTGGAATTTTAATATCATTTGCATTTTTGCACTTTCAAAGAATTTCAATTGGGAGTGAAGGGCTCGTATTAGCTTTTATCCCAACGGCTCAAGTAATGGTGGTTGCACTTATGCTTGCAATATGTCTTGGCATTATTTCGGGAATTTACCCTGCGTGGGAAGGAAGCAAAAGACCAATCGTTACGAATTTGAGATCTTCCTAAATGATTCCATTATTTTATGCAGCACGGAATCTTTTCCGTCGATTAGATCAAACAATCCAACTGATTATAGGATCGGTGATTGTAATACTATTAATTATGAGTGCATCTGCAATGAACGATGCAATGGAAAACACATTAATAAACACAGGTAATCCTAATAATATAATTGTTCTAGGTGCTGGAAGTGAAGAAAGTGTGGAAAGAAGCGAGGTAAAAGCAAATGTGGGTGAAATTATTGCATCATCGATTTTAGGTATTCGAAAAATAGTAGGTAAACCAGCAGTTTCTCCTGAAGTTCATTTCAATGGATTAATTACTGTGAAGAATTCGTTGAGCAATCAAGCACTGATAAGAGGTGTTAAATATCAAGCACTTTGGGTTCATGAAACTGTCAGATTAATAGAAGGAAATTATCCAAATACAGGGGAAGCAATGATAGGCAGGTTAGCTTACCTAAAGCTTGGATGTAATTCCACTGATCTAAAAGTTGGGAATTACATAGAATTTAATAAAGAAAAAATTAGGATATCAGGGATATTTGATGCACGTGGTACAGTATTGGAAGCTGAAATCTGGATGCCATTACAAGATTTAATGACCTATACAAAAAGAGATACTGTTTCATGCGTGGTGGTTAGAACACAGCAGTTAGATGCTGCTGAAGAGATCGATTTACTAAGCAAAAAAAGACTGGATTTAGAAATCATTACTATGCCTGAAACTCAATATTACAAAAGAATATCAGAATTTTATACTCCGATACGATGGATGTCATGGATTTGTGCCATCCTTATATCAACAGGGGCACTGCTAGGTGGATTAAATTCAATAAATGCAGCATTTACTGAAAGGAAAAAGGAATTTGGGGTACTACAAGCAATCGGTTTTAAGCGCATCATAATATTATTAAGCATAATACAGGAAACACTAATGATTTCTGTTTTAGCACTAATTATTAGTGCAATAGTAATTTCGCTACTTGAAGGATTATCAATTGCGTATTCAATAGGTGTATTCGAGTTAAATTACTCAATTAAACAAAAATTAATTGGAATTATTACAACTCTTTTTATAGCACTAATTGGAGCGTTAATCCCAGCAGCAAAACTATTATTACCAAAATTATCAAACTCGTTGAGATGAAAAATAAAACAAACAAAATATTACATAATTACATAATTAATGTATTAAACTTGATCTTAATTTCACTTCTATTTTCATGTTATGGCAAAGAGGATAGCACCAGCACAAAATATGAATCAAAAGCATTTATTAAAGTAGATTTGTCTGAAGATTTTATAGCGGAAACAATCTTAAAAAAAGGGATTTCGGTAATTGAAGCAAGGGCACTGAATGTCCCCAACACAGACCTTATAGTGAACGGATTCATTGGAGGTTTGCGGAAACCATTTGCAACTCATCGTGCAACTTTTGTTTTAGCGGATGAGTCATTAGAAAAATGCGATGAGATTGACGATGATCATTGTTCTACACCTTGGGATGTATGCTGCGAAGATAGAGGTAAAGTAATGCTTGGAACACTTAGTGTTCAATTTACAGACGAGAATGGTTCAGTCCTACACGGCAATATCGAAAACATTCATGGGTTACGACCCGGGATAGGTCTACAAATCCAAGGAAAAGTAGCCCAAGAATCTCTCCCCAAGGCTATGCTTATAAATGTAAGTAAATTTAGGATTAAAAATTAATTAACTTTTACCCATTAGGTGAAATATTATTTATATTTTGTTACTTGTTGTTTATTAAGTGGTTGTATCTATACCACTAAGTCTATGGTTTCCTTGGATACGCCACCTGAATTACCACAGAATTATTTATTTTCCTTAAAATCTGATAATAATATCACTTCGCATAATATATCGTTTCAATCATTAAATCTTGACGGTGATCTTTATGATTTTATCGATCTTACTCTTCAACAAAATCCGGGTTGGATAACTAAATTGAGTAAATTGGAAGAAGTTAAATCTGGACTTAACTTTTTAACCAATGGATCAAAAGCTAATCTCAACAGCTCGATTGGATGGACTTCTGGAAAAGAAAATACCAGAGATTCAGGATTTATAACCAACAAAATACCCCAATATCATTCTAATGTCGGTTTTGCTTGGGAGTTAGATATGTGGGGAAAATGGAAAGCTCACAGGAATGAAAAACTTGAAATCCTTAAAGCAGAACATTTCATGCTTAAAAGTGCGAAACTAGCATTAATTTATGACGCATCTAAGTTGTGGTATATGTACAAATTTCTCTCTGAGGATCGCCAGCTTGTTTACGACCAAATTCAGAAACACCATGAATACCATATTCTTCATCTTCATAAATATAATGCTGGATTAGATGACAACGAAAGCGTCATTATTATGGAAAATCAAATTAGACAACTTGTCTTAGAACACAATCGAATAGATAAAGAATTATCTATTTGTGCTGTTAAACTTGGTTCTCTTACTGGAAAACCCTTAGATTATAATGTATCAAGTATTGGCTTTATTTCAGAAGATGAAATATACCGATTGCCCGCAGTTTTCCCAACAAAATACATTGAACAAAGACCCGATGTAATGGAAACTAAAGCACGCTTAATGGCTCAAGATTTTCATACATTTGCATCCAAACTAGATCTCTATCCTTCACTACAACTTAGATTAAGTGGCATTGGCATGAGTGGTGATTTATCCAATCCTTTCAAACAGTGGAAAATTGCTGGAGGTCCTTCTTTTAATATCCCCATTTGGGATCCACAACGAAAGACACAGCTTAAATTTGATCTTAAGAAAATGGAATCACTTAAAAATCAATGGGTTGAAACTATTATTCGATCCATCATGGAGATTGAATCTTCCGCAATCAGCCACAATGCAATTATGAATGACCTTAAAATTGTCAGAAACTTAGACGGTGAAAATAAGAAGCTATTGGCTATTTCAAGTGATAAATTTAATTACGGTTTGATTTCAAAAATTGAATATCTTCAAAAGCAAAATGAATTTTTGGATACACGTAGAAGAACTATTCTCGCAAAAAGAAATAGAATATTCTCTTTTTTAGATCTCACTAAAAGCCTTGGAATAAACTGGGATTGAAATTCAGATGCCTCTTTTCTATTCGTTTCTATCTTGAAAGATAAAACACAACATTTGTGCGTATTGGAGAAATGTAAGTTTCCTAACACATGTTACTGGAATAACATATGTATGCAGGAGAAACTTAAAGAGAGTTTGGAATCCAAATTTAAATCACAGCAATTAAAATGTAAGGAAAAAAACCAACCACAGGCTCAGCGTAAGCCTGGTGGTTGATCCAGCACTTCTTTCACCAAAAATGATCTGCGAAGTGATATTTTAGAACCTAACGCCTCATTTTTCAGCCACTGTCGAGTATTATTTGAGGAAATGGCAGACTTATATGAAGTAGGTTTGGATGGTTTTGGTTTTTCTTCCTTAACTTTAAGCTTTGCCTTGTGAGAAAGATTATCGCTTTTTTCAGAAACCGCATAATCCAAATTTGAATCATTTTTGGCAACTACAGGTGGTGAAGGTTCTTGAATAACTTCTCCAAATGTTTCCCTCAGAATATCCCTCAAGTTTTTACCTCTAGTAGGCCCAAGAGCCTCTTCTCGATTTCTTTCCGCCTGATCAGTTGGTGCTTCTTTTCGTTTTTTTGCTTTTCCTTCCATGAGCTTCCCAATGAAAGAAGCAAGAAGAAGCCCAACAATAAATAGAGTATCTATAGGGAGATCTGGCATTTCTACTCAGGAATGATTTATTAACTTATTTTTCGCTCGAAATACTTTCTCTCATCTCCGTATCAGCCTCTATGTTCCTCATTCGGTAATAATCCATAATGCCAAGGTTGCCACTTCTAAAGGCCTCTGCCATAGCAAGAGGAATCTGAGATTCTGCTTCAACCAACTTCGCCTGCATTTCCTGAACCTTTGCTTTATTTTCCTGCTCCAGGGCAACAGCTGCTGCTCTTCTAATTTCGGCCTGAGCCTGAGCAACCTCCTTGTCTGCAGATGCTTGTGAAGAACGCAGTGCCGCACCTCTATTTTCTCCAAGATCTACATCTGCTATATCGATAGATAAAATTTCAAAAGCGGTTCCCTGGTCCAAGCCACGATTCAAAACCTGTTGAGTAATTTGATTAGGATTTTCCAGGACTACTTTATAGTTTTCTGAGGATCCAATGGTTGAGACAATACTTTCGCCCACTCTTGCAATAACCGTCTCTTCCTGAGCACTACCAACATAGCGGTCCAAATTACTTCTAACAGTTACTCGTGCTCTCACCTTTACCTGAATCCCATCTTTGGCAACACCATCAATGGTATCTCTTCCTTCAATCTTACAGTCGATTACTTTCGGATTAATGGATGTTCTAACAGCTTCAAGTACGGACTTACTGGTACCCCTGGTAGCAAGATCAATGGCACAGGCTCTGTCCCAAGAAAGTTCTATGCTGGCCTTGGATGCCGCAATCAATGCTTGCACGGTCTGCACAACATTACCCTCGGCAAGATAATGAGCTTCCAATTGATCTGTATCTAAGGGAATGCTCGCTTTTACCGCAGTTACCCTGGCGTCAACGATCAGACCAACGGGAACTCCCCGCAATCGCATAGCTAAAAGAGTAGCAAAGCTAACTGGAGCACGGGCGAGAAAGGCCTTTAACCAAGTACTAAAAAAAGAAATGATGATAAGTGAAAATACGAGGCCTACGATCAGTAAGACTCCTATGATGATCCATGAAAATAAATCGTTCATTGAGATTTTTGTTAGAGGTTTATGAGAGTTAGTAAATTCATAGGGGTTTGACAATCAAGCGAAAGGAATCGATTCGTGTGATTTTTAACCCTGCTCCTTTAGGAATAAAGCCAGAGTCACAGTAAGAATCATAGGATTTATTGCCTATCTTGATCAAACCTTCTGGATGATGGTCGGTTTCAGCTATTCCTGTCTTACCAACAAGATGATTAAGGTTCTTTGGTCCGATATTTTTACCACTGGTTGCATGAACAAACATGTTTTTTCCAAATTTGCTTCCGGATAGCCATCTGAACTGGAGAAAGACAATGATCACACCGCCAAATCCACCTACCAGGAAAACTATTAGCGGAATGGCTAGGCCTCCATACTCAAGATGGGCAAAATAAGCTGAGGCTAACAAGCAAACAAATCCAAGTAATCCAAGCACTCCACCGGGAACAATTGCCTCTAAAGCGACCAACAAATAACCAAACAATAGAGCTGCGATTATCTTTGTCATGATTAAGAAAATTCTTTGTCCACAACTAATTCAAACCCAGCTTTCTTAAGCACTTTGACTTTTTCACCCTTCTCAATTTTTCCGAAGTTCGATCGTGCATCATAAGATTTGCCCTCAACCTCAACCTTACCGACAGGGTAAAGTTCAGTCAGGGTTATTCCAAAACATCCATCCTGCACCTGAGCACTTAAGCCTTCGCTATTTGGAGTAACAACGGTTGAATCAAGGATCATTGCCTTACCCATCGGGGTTTTGCCCATAATTTTTATTGCTAAGTATCCCAAAACAACGGCCATTCCGATGGACTGTGCTAGCTCGATCAGAGGAACTCTAAATAGATCCAGAGTCCAGTCGAATTCTTGGTTTGGCCAAATATCTGCCATTGCCCAGATAAGGGAACCAAACATCATCACCAAGCCAAGGATAGCGGGAAGAAAAAAACCTGGGGCTAAGAAGATTTCAACCAAAACCAAACAAAAGCCCAGGAGGAAAATTAACATCTCCTCTTGCCCTGCAAGTCCGGCAACATATTTAGAGCCAAAAAAGATCAAGATAAAGCCGATCCCCAATATTCCAAAGATTCCAAAACCAGGAGTTTTAAATTCAATAAACAAGAGAACAAGTCCAACACTCAACAATAGTGGAGCAATTCCATTTAACCAAAGACCTATATCTTCAGCCCAATTTAGCTTCATTTCTTCAAGGTTGTAA
>Ga0181580_10003456_pt1 | contig 12854 bp, 14 predicted proteins | sample 071ome_23_FD_132413 | JGI IMG/M metagenome (GOLD analysis project Ga0181580, IMG submission 132413) | Coastal salt marsh microbial communities from the Groves Creek Marsh, Skidaway Island, Georgia - 071403BT metaG (megahit assembly) | ecosystem: Environmental > Aquatic > Marine > Intertidal...
ATTGTCGGTGAATGCCTTCTTCGGATCGACCATCTGCTCGGGTTCGGCCAACACCACGACCTTGCCGAGGAAGTCGATCTTCAATTCCTCGAAGGGTTTCACCATGGTCCAGGTGAGTCCGGCCGCGTCGAGACGGTCGTTGTTCTCGATGGGTGGACGCTTGAACATGAAGCCGACCGACCCGTCGGGCAGATAGATGCAGACCGTCATCTCGGCGTAGCCCTCGTTGGCTCGGTTGCCCATCCGGAACCAGCCACCGACCTTGTGTCGAGGGTCGAAGCAATTGATGTACATGCTCTCGTTGAAATTCGATTCCGAGCCGAGCTCGTGCATGTATTCGTCGGAAGGATCGAGACGTACGCCCATGAGATGACCGTACTCGTTCAGAAGAGTGTGAGTTGCTCCCAGGTGACCGCCACGTCGGGGACCGATCGCCAGGCGAGCCTTCCTCGGCGTCCGGGTCGCTTGACTTCCAGGCGTTCGGGACGTAGCGATCGTGCTGCGCCGTGGGCATCGTGCACCGTGATGCTTCCGTCGCGCTCGACCCACGAGATGTGGCCCTCTTGCCAGCGACCGCGGTCGGCGCGCCGGAAGCGAACCTCCTCACCGGCCCGAAGTCCGATTCGACGCAGGATTTCGGACTGTTCGGGAGTGGCGCGCGGCGCCATCAGAGGTCCCCGAGGACACGACGCTGAAGGCGACGCATCCCGGATAACCACCGATCTCGATCGGCGACCTTTTTCGCTTCGAATTCGGCGACCTGCGGATGAGGAAGGATCAAGAAGCGCTCGTCGGCGATGGCGGCGGCCACGACGTCGGCAACCTGCTCGGGCTCGAGGACGTCTCCAGCGGCGCGCACCACGTCACCCGCACCGTTGTCGCCGATCTCACCGCCATTCAACATCGCCGTATTCACGCCCTGGGGACAAAGGCAACTCACCCGGATTCCACGATCGCCGTAGGTGATCGAGAGCCATTCGGCGAAAGCGACCGCGGCGTGCTTCGACACCGAGTAGGGAGCCGAGCCGATCTGGGCCAAAAGTCCGGCTGCCGATGCCGTCGAGCAGAAGTATCCCGAACCACGCTGAAGCCATTCCGGTAGGAGTGCGGCGGCGGCCCAACGGTGTGCGTGCAGGTTGACGTCGAACGATCGCATCCAGTCGTTCTCCGTGGTCGTTTCGATCACGGTTCCGAGACCCACGCCGGCATTGGCGACGAAGAGGTCGATTCCGCCGAGGAGTCGACGGGACTCGTCGACGAGGGAACGATTTCCGTTCTCGGTGGAGACGTCGGCGACCACGGCGAACGCCGAACCTGGACGGTCCGCCTCGAGAGCTGCAGCCACGGTACGGATTCCGTCGGCGTTGGTGTCCGAGACCACGACTGAAGCTCCGTCGGAGTGGAAACGTCGGGCCAAGGCGGCCCCGATTCCTCCGGCGGCTCCGGTGACCACCACACGTGACGAGGACAGATCCACGACGGGATCGTAGGCCACCTCCGCTCGGTCCGGAGATTCTCCCTGTTTGTGCCGGATGCCTCGTCAACAGGGGAATCGCCATTGGCCGGTCCTGGATCCACGCCATTACGCTCGAGGTGCGCGACGATGTCGCTCACCGGTCGTGACCGGACGTACAACGGAGCAAGCACGAGGAGTCGACGATGACGGGAACACAGGTCGCAGAGCCGGTGAACGACAAGACTTCCAACGAGGACGTGATCGCCCAGGCGGTGGCCATCGTCGATGCGGCCTTGTCGCAGATGGTTCGGCGTGAGCTCGTGTCGGCGGGTGAAGTGAGCGATCTTCTGCTCGACGTCCGCAACCTTCTCACTCGAAGCTGAGTCGTCCGACTCGCGAGTGCGAGTCAACTCGTCCGAGCGCGCTTCTTCGGCGTTGTTGCAGATTTTGTCGTCCGTGTCGGTTTCGACGACACGAGGGCGACGAAGGAGTCTTCCAGTAGTTCTCGCAGCCGTTCCGGATGGGCGATCGCGGCGCTGTCGACGTTGAGCCCCATGTCGAGGCTCCCGACGTGGGAGAGCAACGTGAGGTTGAATGCCACTCCTCCGAGGGGCCCGAAGGGAAAGTTGTGGAGGATCTCCGACCCAGCGACGAAGACCGGCATTGGTGTTCCCTTCACGTTCGAAGTGGCGAAGTCGACCGTCTGGGCCTGCATGCGGGCGACCCGTGTGAGGATCGTCGTGGGGAGCGAGGACGCCAGTGCAGCGATGGTGCTCAAGCTTCCACTTGCCGACGCCGAGGCCTCCGACGTGATTCGAGCGACTTCGTGGAACCGCGCGACCGGATCCATGTCGTGAGTCGGAACGAGGAAACGGGCGAGAGAGAAAGAGTTGGCGGCTCCGGAACCATCGCTGCGCGAGCGCGTGCTGACTGCCATCGAGGCGCGCAGGTCGTCGACCGGTGCGCCGAACTCGCGGTGATAGCGACCGGCGGCCTCACTCGCGGCCGACAGCAGTGCAGTGTTCAGAGTTCCATTCAGGCGCCGCGCCGCATCTCGGACGTCGACGAAGGGAACGCGCAGAACCTCGGCTCGACGGCGAGTGGAGCGCTGAGTCCACAGTGGAGAACGGGCTGATTCCACATCGGTCAGTTGTCCCATCGCCGTTCGTAAAGATTCGAAAGTCGTGGCACCGTGTGATGGGATGCTGGCCGGGTCGGCCACGAGGTCCCGTACCTGGCGCACCACGGCGAGGGGCAGGCGAAGAGTTCCCGACACCACGTCGCGCCAGATCTCGTTGTGCGCGTTCGATTCGTCGAGGAGGGCGCGGGCGGGATCGATCTCGACCGCGGCGGGTTCGGGAGCGTCCCGTTCGAAATCGAAGAACTGAAGCGACAACTGAACGGTTCCTTCGCCGTCGGCGATGGTGTGATGCAGTTTCTCGACGAGGGCCGCTCGTCCTCCCTCGAGCCCTTCGACGACGACGAACTGCCACAACGGTCTGGTTCGATCGAAAGGATCGGCGACGATCAGAGTCACGTAGTCGAGAAGCTGTCGCATCGTTCCCGGTGCCGGTATCGCCACGCGGCGGACATGAAAGTCGATGTCGAAGTCGGAGTCCTCGACCCACAGCGGGGGAGACATGTTGGCCGGCGTGGAATGCACACGCTGTCGCAGGCGCGGGATCACCGTCGCTGCTCGTTCCATTCGGCGACGCAACCGATCGACGTCCGGTGGTCGATCGAGAATCGAGACGTTGGCGAACGTCGACGAGAGGTGCGGGTCCTTCTCGAGGCGCCACATCAGGCCCTCGGCATCGGACATGCGCCGTTCGAACGAGATCTCCTGAACCACGACGTCAGGTTAGGACCCGGATACCTTCGACGGCATGACGTGCATTCGGGTGCGACGCCAGGGGCCACGATGAGGCGGCGGGCGGCCGTCGTCGCGTGGGGGGCGTTCGTGCTGACGATCGCCCTGGTCGGATGCGCCACCCCCACTCGTTGGGAGCGTGGATTGAACCATGGCCTCGGGGAGAGCGAAGTGCTGACTCGCGACGTCGTCATCGGCGTGGATCGATGGGAGGTGGCGATCTGTCGAGTTCCTGACGACGCGGCTGATCCGCTGTACGTGACCAGTGCCGAGCGCCTGACCGCTGATGTCTCGGAGATCGTGAATCGACTGGCCGGGGTCGCGGACTACTTCGGGCGATGGTCGCACGGTCGCGTCAGTCTCGAGTGGACCGCTGCCAACGATGTTGCGATCGAGTCCGAAGACACGGCGGTCGACTGTGTCGATCGAGCCCTCGATCAGTCTCGTCCGTCGACGAACGGCGTGCTCGTGGTGGCCGATGCCCAGCACGCAGTCGACGCCCCCGGGGGTTGGGGCCGTCGCGGTGAACGTTGCGATCGTCCGTGCTCGGCTTCGGAGTCCCGTCGAGCCGCTTACGTGGGGGCTTCCGACTTTTCGTCGTACTGGGGAGACGAACCACCTCTCGACCTGATCGAGCACGAGATCGGACACGCCTTCGGCTGGCCACACAGCGCATCATCGGCTGGCGTGGGTGACAATCATGTGTACGACAGTTACCTCGACGTGATGAGCAACAGCGCCTCACCACGCGAGATCGAATCGACGCGTCGTCACGCTCCGGGTGTGTTGGCTTTCGACGCGTGGACGAGCGGATGGCTGGACGATCAGGAGATCGTGTTCTTTTCCCTCGATCGCCTGCGGTCGGGCGACTGGCAAGACGCTGTGCGACTGGTGGCGTCCGATACCGGGCCCCCGATTGAAGGCGAACTTCACGTCCGACTCGTCGTGATCGACATCGGTGACGATCTGGTCACCATCGAGCTCCTGGCGGCTCGCGGCGACAACGATCATCTGCTCGGGTCGGGAGTGGCCATTCATCGTCTGGTGTTCGACGATTCCGCCCCAGAAGGCCGGTGGCAGGTCGTGCAACCCGTCGGTTCTGACGGGAGGCTCGTGCTCGGGGCGAACCAGTCGTGGACTGACGACGATCTGCCCTTCGCCGTGCGCGTCGGATCGATCATCGACCAAGACGGTCTGTTGACGACCGATGTCAGGATTCGCCGTTACGAGATGTGACGCCGTGCTCGGCCGCCGACAGGATCAGCGGGGGACCGAGGTGTGTTTGAACTCGTTCAGGATCGGCCAGTCGATGTCGTCGAGGACTCTCTCGATGGTGTGGACCGCCAAGGCTTCGTCACCTTCGGCTCGGTCGAGCAGTCGCACGAACACGGCCTTCTCGTCGACCACGAACACCGGAACGCCCCAAACCTGATGACTACCGGCGTAACGCGTGTGCTCGTCGCGGATCGTGGCGAGCGGTCGACCCGAATCGACTTCGGCGAAAACCGACGACTGGTCGATCCCACATCCGGTGAGGACGTTCGCTAGTTCGTCTCGGCTGCGGATGTTCCCGCCACGAGCGTGTTTGAACTCGTAGAGCGCGTGGTGCAGATCGAGGAAGGCATGGGGCTGTTGGTCGCGTACGGCGACGGCAACCTGGAGGGCGAGGATTCCTGAATCGGTTTCCGGAGCGTCCCATACGTCGGGCATGCCGGGCTCGACGTGAGATTGCCCGAGGCAAAATGGCAGGAACGTGACGTCCCAGTCGGCGCCGGCGCGCAGTCCGGTGACGACGTGGTCGTGAGCGATGCGACCGTAGGGACAGCGGTAGTCCCAGGTGATGGCGAAGGTTCGGGTCATGGAGGCTCCGATCGAGAGTGATCTCAGCGCAGTCTTCTCACCAGAGGACGGACGAGCAAACCGAGGCCGAGGCCGACTGCTGCGCCGCCGATGACGTCGGATGCGTGGTGAATACGGACGAAGGCTCGACTGGTTCCGACGACGGCGGCGATGCCGAACCAGAGAGGAGCCGACTTCTTGCCGTCGAGAGTGGTGAGAACCGTTGCTGCGAACACCGCAGAACTGGCATGTCCACTGGGAAAACTGCTCGTGGACGGTGCGCGCACCGTGAAGCGGTCGTCACCGCTGTCAGTAGGCCGCTCTCGACGAAAGAGTCGCTTCACACCCTGGTTGACGATCAACGACTCGGCACCGAGAAGTGCTGACAGTGCGACGGCCTGGGTTGCTCGACGATCGTTCGTGAGACCGCGGGCGGCACCGATCACGTGCCAGACAAGGCTCCAGTCACCAAGGTGACTGGCGGTGGAGAAGACGCGTCCGGCAGTCGGTGAGGAGCGAAGACGTTCGAGCCACTCGTCGGCCGCACGATCGAATCGGGCGACGGTGTCGCCGAGGCCGTCGTCACCACGATTCGCTCGAGGGTTCTCGTCAGAACTCTCGTCGATGTCATCGTGAGTCTGCATCGGAATCGTGTCGATCAGGGTTCGAGAGTGTCGGCGAAAGTGTCGATGATGCGAGCGATACGCGCCGGATCGACGAACGGGCCGAAGTGGTCGAGATCGCTGTACTCGATGTGGTTGCCCTTCGGCAGTTGATCGGCGACGGCCTCAGCCCATCCCGACGGTTGGAACGGCTCGGGATGACCCGAAAGCACCCACACCGGAATGTCGAGAGAAGCCAACTTCTTCCAGAGCTGAGGAACCGAGGGATTGCGAAAGTTTTCGGCTTCGGTAGATGGATCGCACTTCAGGTGCACGAGTCCGTCGTCGCCTTCCTGCAATCCACCTCGTACGTAGGCCTCGAGAGCCTCAGGAGTGAAGGCCGACATCGGCAGCTTCGACGAGTAGTTGGTGATGGCTTCCTCGTAACTCTTGAACGTCGACTTGCGTCGAGCCGCGCCATCGGCGAGAACGTTGGGACGGTTGGCCGGCATGCGCAGATCTGCCGGGGGAACGATCGGTTCGTACACCAGGATTCCACGGAAGAGCGAGGGGTCCTTGACGGCGGCCATCAGCAAAGTGGCCCCACCCATCGAGTGTCCGACGCCGATGATTCCACCAGGCTCGTGCAGCTCCTTGGCCACTGCGGTGGTGTCGGCGCCGTAGCCCGCCCAGGCGATCTTCCAGTTCTTGGGAAGCGGCGTGTCGCCGTGACCACGATGGTCGTGCGCGTAGCAATGGAAGCGGCGGGTGAGGTGTTCGGCGACCGGCTTCCAGCACAAGCCGTGAAAGCCATTGGCGTGCGACATGAGGAGGCGGGGTCCGTGTCCACCGAGGTCGTGGACCTCGACCTTCACTCCATTCGTCGATGCAACTTTCACGTGTGGGTGTCTCACTCGGGCCGAGCCAGCACTCCGAGTCCGGTGGTCAGTCCTAGCGACGACGGCGGCGATTGAGTCCGATCACGAGTCGATCGAGCGCCACCCCGAAGAGGATCGCCACGATCAAACTGAGGGAGAGCTGGCTATTGATATCGAAGGAGAGGAATTCTACGGTCGTTTTTTCCCAGTTCTGCACGACGAACACCGCGATCACGACGGCGACAACCGCCACACCGACGAGTCTCCACGGGATCCCCCGCGGTTTTTCCTGCCCAACTTCGTTCATCGGGACCTCCTCTGGCAGATGACCTGGTGATATGCCGGATGTTCCAGAGTGTAGGAGGTCTCAGTTCGAGCCTGGGCGCGGTTCTCTCGGCAGTCCGAGTAGTCGCTCGCCGATGATGTTGCGTTGCACTTGACTGGTGCCACCGGCGATACGGCCACCGGGTGCGGCCAGAAGACCGAATGCGTCGGGGCCGTCGAGTGTCGCTTCCATACTCGAGATGTCGGCGCGCAACATCGCCACGTCGAACATCATCTCGGTGATTCCGAGTTTCATGAGCGAGGCCGCAGTCGACGCAATCGGACCCTGACGTTGGGCCATGGCCTTGTAAGCCATTCCTTTCGACAGGAGGGTCGTGAGTTCTTGTCGTTCGACCGACGAGAGGTCTCGACCCTGAGCGAGACGGGAAATCGACTCGAGGCGCCGCTCCAATGAGATGACACTCGTTCCGATGTGCCCGCGTTCGGATGTGAGCACCGCCATTCCGACCCCCCAGCCGCCGTGCAAGGGCCCGAGTAGTGCGTCGGCGGGTACCTCGACGTCCGTGAAGAAGACCTCGTCGAATTCGGATTCACCGGTCATTTGCTTCAGTGGTCGAACGTCGATTCCCGGAAGGCTCATGTCGAGGAGGAAGAACGAGATGCCTTCGTGTTTCGGTGCCTCGGGGTCAGTGCGCGCCATGAGAATGCCCCAGTTGCTGTAGCGACCTCCCGAACACCACACCTTCTGGCCATTGACGATCCAGCGGTCACCGTCCTTGACGGCTCGTGTAGTCAGTGATCCCAGATCGCTGCCTGCTCCCGGCTCGCTGAACAACTGACACCACACGTGATCGGCCCGAAGGGTCCGCTCGAGATGGATCGACTTGTGTTCGTCGGAACCGAACTTCTGGATGGCACCACCGGCGAGCACCAGACCCACCATGTTGAAAACACCGGGCACTCCGGCCAATGCGCACTCGTAGAGCCACTGCGCCTGATGGGCTGGAGTGAGTCCGCGGCCACCCACCTCGACCGGCCAGTGGATACCGGCGTAACCCGATGCGAAGAGATGGCGCTGCCAATCGAGTCCTCGATCGACGAGGTCGGGTGGGCAGATGGCGCCGTAGTCGCGCGGGGCGAGGTGTGAATTGTCGGCGAGCCAGGCCTTCGCCTCGTTTGCGAACTCGTCGACGCCGATCACGACCGTTCGATCACTTGAAGTGAGGGAGGAACATTGCCGTTTCCTCGCCGAGGTTGTTAGGAGTTGCGTAACCGTTCTGATCCATGATCTGAGACCAGTTCGACTGGACGTCTTCGGGGGAGAGGTCGGCCTTGAAGTAACCCTGAGTCTCGCCGATGAACACGTGGGCGACTCGACCGCCACCTACCGAGAACGTCTGCCCCGAGACCGGGCAGTCGTCGTGCGTCAGATAGGCGACGAGCGGCGAGACCAGACCGGGGTCGAGCTTGTCGGCCAGCGCTCCCATGATGTCTTCGGTCATGCGGGTGAGGGCAAGAGGAGCGATGGCGTTGGCCTTGATGTTGAATCGCGCTCCTTCGACGGCGAGGACGCGCGTGAATCCGACCAGACCCATCTTGGCGGCGCCGTAGTTCGTCTGGCCGAAGTTGCCAAATACACCGGCCGCCGACGATGTGGAGACGATGCGGCCGTAGCCCTGTTCGCGCATCTTCACGAAAGCTGGCTTCGTCACGTGGAAGGCGCCCTTCAAGTGAACGTCGAGAACCGGATTCAAGAGATCGGGTTCCATGTTGTGGAACGCCTTGTCGCGCAGAATGCCGGCATTGTTGACGACGATGTCGACGCGACCGAAGGCGTCGATCGCCGACTTGACGATTGCTTCGCCGCCCTCGGGAGTGGCCACGGAGTTGGTGTCGGCGACTGCTTCGCCTCCCAATCCTTTGATCTCGTCGACGACCTTCTGGGCCGCCGAGGTGCTCGAACCGGTTCCATCGACCGACCCTCCGAGATCGTTCACCACCACGAGTGCGCCACGACTCGCCATGAGCAGAGCGTGCTGGCGACCGAGACCACCACCGGCTCCAGTGATGATCGCTACTTTGCCGTCGTATCCAAGTGACGTCATGTCGTTCTCCGTCGTAGATCTCTTGTGAGGGGCCGTACCGCCTGTCGGCGGGCCGTCGCACGATTCGACGGCATAGCGAACCTACTCCAGGGCGGCAACGGCGCGAGCAGTCAGAGCCTTGTAGTCGAGCTTGCCGTTACCGGCGCGTTCGAGGCTCGCGACGAACACCACGGTCTTGGGGGACTTGTACGCGGCAAGGTGGAGCCGTACGTGAGCGACGAGTTCGGACGCATCGACCGTTCGGCCGGGAAGTGTTTCGACGAGGGCGGTGACAGCCTGGCCGAAGCGCTCGTCCGGGACTCCGACGACGGCTGCATCGGCGACGCTCGCGTGCGTCTTCAGTGCCTCTTCCACTTCTTCCGGGTACACCTTTTCGCCCCCGGTGTTGATGCACTGACTGCCGCGACCGAGTAGGTGCACCGTTCCGTCGGCATCGACGCGGGCCCAGTCACCAGGAATCGACCATCGAACACCGTCGAACATTTGGAACGTCGCAGCACTCTTCGCCTCGTCCTTGTAGTAGCCGATCGGCGTGTGTCCCTTGATGGCGACACGACCGAGTTCGTCGGTGCCCGGCACGATCTCTCGGCCATCCTCGGTGAGGACTTTGGTGTTCGGACCGAGCATGAAACGCGCCGTGTCGGAACTGCCATCGGCAGATGTGGTGTTCTGCGCCATGGCCACTGCTTCCGACGAGCCGAGCGAGTCGACGATCACGAGATTCGGCGCATGACGCAACAAACCTTGTTTGGTGTCGGCCGAGAACATCACTCCGCTCGACACGATCACGCGCAGACTCGACAGATTCCAGCGATCCGGCTCGGCATCGAGGGCACGAAGAATCGGTTTGCCGAACGCGTCGCCGACGAACGACATGGTGTTGACCTGGCGATCGCTGATCGTGTCGAGCAATTCGATGGGATCGAAGTTGCGGCCGGCGAGAGTCACGATGCAACCCCCTACCATCAAGTTGCTCATGGCGTTGAAGAGGCCGGTGCCGTGCATCAATGGAGCCGCTGGCAGATTGCGAGGGCCGGGTTTGGCCGAACGAGAGTCGAGGACAGCGGCGTCGGGCCGTGGTGTGAGCGGCCGACGATTGCCGGCATCGAGGGCGAGCATCAGGTCTTCCTGGCGCCACATCACGCCTTTGGGCATGCCGGTCGTGCCACCGGTGTAGATGAGGAGGAGGTCGTCGCCAGTGCGAGCCCACGGGGCGTCAGCCGATCTATCGTCAATGGCCGCCTGTTCGTAGTCGAGAGCCCAGTCGGGACACGGCGAGGTGCCATCGTCGACCCAGAGCCACGTGCGAACCTTGGGCACCCTCGGGCGAACTTCGGCCACCTTGTCGGTGAAGACACCGTGGAACACCACCGCCACTGCATCGGAGTTGTCCCAGATGTACGCCAGTTCGTCGACGGTGTACCGATAGTTGGTGTTGACCGGTACGAGTCCGATCTTGAATGCGGCGAAGACGCACTCGAGGTACGTGGAGTCGTTGTAGAGGTATTGAGCGAACTTGTCCTGACGGCCCACTCCTGCAGCGAGGAGGGTGGCGGCCACTCCGTTCGCTCGGTGGTCGAATTCACTCCAGGTGTGGACCCGGCCGAGATGTTCCTGAGCCGGAGCGTCGGGGAGCCGTCGGGCGATGTGTTCCCACGCGTCGGCGTAGTTCCAGGTGGCAGAAGCGCTCGTCACGACGCCGATGGTAGGCGTAGGGTCGCGAATGTATGGACTTCCAGGTTCCCGGACTCGATGATCCACGCCGACTGGCGGTTCGAGACTGGCTAATCGCTCATCCCGATCCGACGGGACGACAGCTCGCCGAAGCCGGTTACGTGGCCCCGCACTGGCCCGAACCGTTTGGTCTCGGCGCCGATCCAGTGCACCAAATCGTCATCGACGACGAACTCACCAAAGCCGGTGTGCGCCGTCCGTCCAACCCCATCGGCATCGGGTGGGGTGGTCCGACGATCCTGTACGCCGGCACTGAGGAGCAGAAGAAGCGCTACTTGATCCCGTTACTCGCCGGTGAAGAGTTCTGGTGTCAGTTGTTCAGCGAGCCGGGCAGTGGCAGCGATCTCGCCAACCTCGGCACACGCGCGGTGCGCGACGGAGACGAATACGTCGTGAACGGCCAGAAGATCTGGACGAGCGGCGCGCAGTACGCGAAATTCGGGATCCTCATCGCGCGAACCGACCCCGATGCACCGAAGCACCGAGGCGTTTCGTACTTCATCTGTCCGATGGATCTGCCCGGTATCGAGATTCGGCCGATCACCGAGATGACCGGCGCCCAGACCTTCAACGAAGTTTTCTTCACCGACGTTCGTATTCCGGCTGCGAATCTGGTGGGCGACGAAGGAGACGGATGGCGACTCGCCAAGGTCACTCTCGGTAACGAACGAGTGTCGCTCTCGAGCGGCGGCGTGTTGTGGGGGAGTGGCCCCACGGCTCTCGAGATGCTCGACGCGGTTCGCCAGCACGGTCGAGTCGATGATCCGGTGATGCGCCAGCGGCTCGCCGGCATCTACATCGAACACGTTCTGCTCGACCTCATACGGATGCGAACCCTCACCTCTCGGATCAAAGGTGAGCAGCCCGGCCCCGAAGCGAGCGTTCGCAAGATTCTCGCCGACGAACACGGTCAGCACGTGATGGAGCTGGCGCGTGACGTTCTCGGTGCCGCCGGAATGTTGCATCAGACGCCTGAACAGCCGAGTGGCGGGGCGATGTCGCTCCGCGGCGGAAGTGGCGGAGGCGTCGGCCTCCGATCGCTTGATCATCACGGCTGGTACGACGGTTACATGTTCGCCCGTGCCCTGACGATTGGCGGGGGCACCGGAGAGGTGCAACGTAACATTGTGGCCGAACGAGTTCTCGGGCTTCCCCACGACGCGGACGTGTTGTCGGGGTTGACGTGGGCCGAGACACAGAAATCGGTGATCGGGGGACGGTCATGAAGAGGATCCAGAAGAAGACATCGAGCAGGCCACATCCGACCAAGGTCGCCCTGATCGAAGTCGTGAAGGAGATGATCGCCGAGTTCGGCGCCGACGGATTCACCGTCGAAATGGTGCTCGCCGAATCCGGGATTTCCCGCGGATCCCTGTACCACCACTTCGAGGATTTTCCCGATTTGGTGGAGGAGGCTTTGCTCGACATCAACCGGACCAATGTCGTCACGAGTATCGAACTCGTTCGGCGAGAAATTTTGGGTGTGTCGACGAAGGCGGAGTTCCTCGAGGCGATCGGACGCGTGACGCGAGCTCTCCACTCTCCCGAACGATTCAAGGCTCGGATCGATCGCGTTCGCATGTTGGCGGTGTGCGGGAACGACGAGCGATTTCGCAAACGTTTCGCGGAGGATCAGGCCGAAGTGACCTTGAGGTTGACCGAGTTGATCGCCGAGGCACAGGAAAAAGAGTGGGTCCGACCCGATTTCGATCCGAAGGTATTCGCGACCTTCATGAACGCCTACACGCTGGGGATCATCTTGAACGACGTGTCGTCCGACCCCGTGACGTTCGAGGACTGGAACGCCCTAGTGGCCGACGTCATCGAGCGATTCGTCGCCTGACATCGATTTCCTGAGTCGCGAGGTCGGGAATCACCGATCACGCAGGACTTTTCTCTCACCTATAGGGTTCGAGGCATGGCCTCTCGGATCCGTTCGGCTCTCGCAGTGACTGCGGTGTTGGCGATTACGGCGTCCTGCGGATCCGAAGGTGAGGTGTCGACGAACGACATTGCGTCCGACCCGTGTCCGATGCCCTCGGCGATCGAGGGCCGACCGGTCGTGGTCGCCACCACCGTGGCCCC
>Ga0181580_10003460_pt1 | contig 12843 bp, 14 predicted proteins | sample 071ome_23_FD_132413 | JGI IMG/M metagenome (GOLD analysis project Ga0181580, IMG submission 132413) | Coastal salt marsh microbial communities from the Groves Creek Marsh, Skidaway Island, Georgia - 071403BT metaG (megahit assembly) | ecosystem: Environmental > Aquatic > Marine > Intertidal...
CGTCATCGTGTTCAAAAGTGTTTACTTTAATACGTATTAAACCCATCTTTTGATACATCGTTGAAGCCAAAGCATAAATAAATCCTGCATTGTGATCTAATTCGAAATTTGTAATACCACCAAATTCTCCAGGTATTTTTAAGAAATCAATGCCACACGCGGGAGATATCTCAATTATTTCAAAATCACGGTTTAATTGGTACAATCTCGATGAACTAGTACCCATCATCATAAATATTCTTTGATTTTTCTCATCATATTTCATTTGCTGTATATTTCTCACATCGGTCAAGGATTTTATAGTCGAATTTGACATTTTTTCATTGTCGGACAGTGTCATATCAATTAATAATATCTGGCTATCACCGCTTCCCGATTCCGACACCATATACAATTTATCCTCAGATTCCAAATAAAGCATCTTTGTAAAATATGGCATATACATCAAAATTTTATCGTTTTGTGTGTCGCCATTTGCATCAACATAAACATTGTCCTCATAATATGTTTTTTGCATTGCTGATACAAACGTTACATGAGTACCTGCAATATTTAATTTCCACAGACCCGTATATTCATAATTAAAAGTCAAGTATAAATTATCCGCGCTATCTAAAAATGAGGCTGAAGGGTAATTTATAAATTTAAACGCCGCTGTACCCGATGAAACTGCCGACGCAGGTATTAAATCAACCTTATTTTGAATATTGTTTAGTAAAGTACGGTCTTTAAACGTAAAACTGTCTAAATTTATACGTATAATAGAAGATTGCGTATTATAATTATTAGGACACTCCAAATAGTTACCTCCGACACCATAAAGAATATTATTACTAGTTATCCCGCAACTACGTATGTCATCGCTTCCAAGACCAAAGTTATGACTTTCTAAATAAAGGCGAGAAGCAATTACTTCATTTTCAATGTCATATTTGATAACAGTTATTTCGCGACGATTACGATGACATTTGTTATGTGTGGAACCGTAATAATATAATCCCTGTGATGAAAACATGTATACATACTTGTCATTTGGTTTAGATGCCATACACCCCACGCCAGTATAGGGCCACTGATTATGCATACCAGCATTATCATATGGAATGGTTTGTATATTCAAATTCATGTCTTTGTTTTCTAAATAATCTACATTTTGACTTATCACACTAACAAAGGTAGAAGCCAAAAAAATCATTTTCGTTATAAAACGAAAAATCATATACTATAATCAAATTTTTTTTTTGTAAAATGAATGAAACAATAATTTAATTTCACTAAATTATAATCCGTCAATTTTATAAGTGTAAAATATGCCCGCATATTTAGAAGTAAATACTATGATATTTGATAGTCAAAATAGTATTTATAGATTCAATATTGACTACATCAAGGAAAATAATGCGATGTTAAATATGATGTCCATCGATATATCAAATATAAATCCGAATGAAACAGAATGGGTATTCGATATTAAAACCGATAATATGACTGAATCGCAAAAAGTTTATTTAGACATTAGTTATAATCCAGGTTTGTATTTGGAAGATAGTAGTGACGGAAATGACGATTTATTCTCTTTATTAAGTGCTAATTTCTCCGATGATTTTTTTGCACCAATTAATGAAGCTTCAAACTTTCTAAAAGATAATACTTCTTTATCCACAGCAGATATATCGGCTATTATTTTACAAAAACAAGAAACACAGGGATATATTGAATATATAAATAAGGAATTGAGTGGTCTAAAAGCAAAGGGTATAGATACTGTAAGTGGATTTAAAACGAGTAAAGGTGGACAAATTATGTTTAATAAAATAGAACCGCGGGATTATTTGGGTAATTTAACAATTACAGAAACCGAAAAAACGAATGCTTTACTCGCTAATCCATTCACCGAAAGAGTTTTCTTAAAACTTCCCGAAAACACCTGGAATTTTTACAAAAGTCAGAAAGTTGGAGATCAAATTTTTACTAAATGGCACTGTGTTAAAAGTGCTGATTTATCGGCTAATAATTTTCAGGGAGAATATAATCTTGTGGTCGAAGATGAATACGGTAATCCCTATACCTTAAATACACGTGACAATAATGGAAATTTTACACAACAAACCAGTATTAATTTCAGTAATGTTTATTCGGGAGATACTTTCAATTATTATATTAAAGTGACAAATACGGACATTGTATTTAGAAGTGTTACATTTGGTTCAGTATTCGAGAATGAAAATGAATTCGGCAATATTATAGTTACCATAAACAATGGAATGTTACAAATGGAAGGAGTCGGTAATATGGATACCAGCGGAGGAAGTGCTACTTTGGCAAAAAGAACTGTATATACAAATATATTTGATACCTCTTTCAACCATACTTATGAAGGTAGTGACCGACCATATGTTCTAAACCCATTCTATAAGGGATTTACATTACCAAATACAGACTTAAGTGGTGTCATAAGGACAGACCCATTTACATATGTAGTACTTATTAACGATCGTCCAATATATCAATACAGCGGGGACAACGGACCAAATGATGCAAATGGTATACCTCACACTAGACACTTTAGACCATTCGACTACAAAGGAGACCCAATACCGCCAATTACCGAAGAAGAAGGCATTAGCATTGGAGATCCATATATTAAACCATTCTTAGGTCCAACAATAAAATTACCTAATTCATCGTCAAATTATTGCTTGTATTATTGTTCCGAATTTTATATTACTGCTTCAGTGGCACCCATAGGAAAAGAGCATCGACAACGCATTAAAGATTTTCATCGGTCTCATCCCTTGGGGTTGAATCAAGATAATCTGGTATTAGATGGCTTTTTTTATTCTTTTTTCCTGATTTCTTGTCGCAATGAAACTATTTTGGTTGATTTAAAAAGAAAAAAAATAATACGCTCTCATCCCAAAAATTCGTTCTTCGATTATTCTTTTCAATACAACGTTTGTGACATGGAAATTTATAAAGGTATGAAATGTACCGAACATATTTTCTCTTTTCATACCAAAGAAAGAGGCAATGTCTGCTGTGCTATACAATTTTATAAACATCCACAAATTGATAGTGGTATAAGACTTAAAATGGGACGAAATTTTTCAAAAGGAATTGGTTTATTGGCTAGAAATTACAAACCCAAGCTAATGGAAATACCTAGACTTCATCAATTTAACCCGGATAAGATACGTAAAAAAATAAAAAAGACCAAACATAAATATACACAAAAAGGAATATATGTTGGTGGTGAGATGTGGAAGACAATACATTCTCGTTAAAAAAATTGATGGACGAGACCATCAATCTTTTCAACGAAGAGGTGTGCTCCGCTTGAACTTTTGGTAAAAGTTCATTCAAAAAATTAAAATCTTTTTGCCCCACGGTTTTATTTTTCATAATGCCAAAGGCATTATGAAAGAGAAAAGAGTGATTTAATCTCCACCTAAAATTTTATTATCACCTTCGAGAATTTTTCCTTGTGTTTCTTCTTCTGTTGGTTCTGTAAGTTCTGTAAGTTCTGTAAGTTCTGTCGATTCTGTCGATTCTCTCGATTTTGAATCTACGGTCTCTTGTATTTCTTCTGTGTTGGTTGTTGTCATTGTTTCATCTTTATCGTCTGATTCAACGCCTCTATTTTTCTTTTTGTACTCTTGTTTCCAGAAATTTTTCCATACATTCGCTACCTGAAATCCCCCTTCATTCTCTTGATTCTCCGAGTCGGGGGTTTTTTCCGATTCTTTTTTTGCATTATTTTCATTTGATTCGGCATTATCTTGTGTTTTTTCTTGGGTTGGTTCGGGTGTCTGCGTTTGTGTTTCTTGATTTTCAGTATCAATTGAAGATTTTGAATTTTTATTTTTCTCTTTTTGTTGTGTTATAAAACCATATCCAGCAACCGCTAAACCAATAGCTCCAATTCCGGCGGCAATTATCACGTTATTATTATTGTTGTTATTTCTTGCTCCTCTCAATTCTTCCATTTTATAGATAATATGAAGATATTTCTTTATATTTCTCTACGCAAATATATTTTGACTATTATACTAACTATTATACTAACTATTATACTAACTATTAAAAATCCAGGGACAATACAGTTATATTGGAAACAATTGCTCCCGCCAACGTTAGCCAAATAAATTCGGAAATAATTCTTTTTAGTTTGTATAATTGTCTTATATTATCGTTTGCCTTCACTGCCTCAGTATCTTCGTCCATTTTTCTTTTCACAATGTTTTTGATTTTAACCTTCATATCTTCATTAATTTTATCTACCTCGGCATTGCCGGTATTATCGGTGCCTGAGGAATCTAACTTTATGGTTTCATCTAATTCCTGCCACTGCTTTTTACTACCTAACAATTTAATAATTGGATAACCAATCGTTTCCTCAAAAGGTCTTTTCAACGAATCACCCATTATTTTATGAAAATTAAGAATTCCTACCACAGGTACCAATACTAGGACCATGGGATGTATGGTCAACCAAAGGGGATCTTTTTCCCTCCCTGGTTTTTTCACTTCCGTGTCATTAACCAATTTCATTGTGAAAAAGACGATTACTAAATATACTCCTGTTATTATTCTTTTATTTTTTAAAATCGCAAAGGGACTGTTATCAGACTTAATATATTTATTGGTCAAGAATAAAGTTGCTGCATAAAATGTATTTAAAATGAAAAAGATTACCATATAATCAGCTAATCCACGTTTTCTAACTTTTTCTTCTTCTGCCGCCATTAATATATTTAGAATACAAAAATATTTTTAGTATTTATATTAACAATGAACAATTATTCAATAAAGCCTAAATTGATAGAACCAAGAGTAAAATACTATCTTCATCATAAATTAAAGCGCGACCATGACAAAAATGTCAAATATTTTACCTCCCTATACAATATCAAGTTATTTGGCATTTTTGTCTCTATATTAGGCGGTTTCATCTTTTACAAATATAAAATGATGCCCGAAGTCATTGAAAAGAAAAAAAATAGGGAGAGTGCCAGGCAATACCTCATACAAAAAATGTCAAATAGTTTGTATCCCAATGACTCAACTAAATCTGCTCCCATTAACGACCCTTACTTTACCAATAATATCAACAATCATCAAACCAATGGTGGTCTCATAACCAATCTTCCTAGATATAAAAACGACTTTGAATTGTTACATGAAAATTTTTATGTCACTTAAATATAAATGAATACAGATAAAATAGATGAAATGAATAAAATGGATGAATTACTAGCACAATTCAATAAATATTTCAAACTCAAAAATAAAGATGAGGATAAAAATATTAAACAGCGCCGAAAAATAAATAAAGAATTACAGAATTTAAGCAAAAAATTACGCAAAGATTACAATTTTGATATGGATATGAAATTCAAGAAAAACAACAAATGTGTGGTTTGCGACAAACCCGGTGGAAATGTTTTTAAATTGGAAAACAATGTACTATATGGTAAATGTGGTGCCGAAAAGTCTTGTTTTCAAATAGAAATAGACCGAGGGATTACACGCAATATATCAAATATTTTAAAAGAGTATTTGGACAAAAACGAACGTCTTAAACAAGAAATCATAGAAATAAAACTCAATATCTTATTTAATTTTATAAACGAAGAACAGGGTATTAAATTATTTGCCGAAATTCAAGAAAAATACAATCAAAACAATGAAATCATTTTCAATATCACCGAAAAAATTAAAGATTTGAAACAAATCTCATACGATAAAATAAAAGAGGATTTATCTATGGAACAATTTAAAAAAGAAGGACAAGATGATGTAGAAGATGATATTTTAGTTGATGCCAAATTAGAAAAAGAAGGCGATGATATTAAAATGACGGTTTCGTCAATTAAATATAAAAAAAAAATGAAAGAAAAAATAGAATATTTAAAATCTTATTATAAAAAATTATATACTGATTCTCGTAATCCCGAATTATCTGACGGAGAAAGAAAAGAATTGTTTAAAAAAAGTGTCAAAACATATAAATCTATAATGGATTATAGTCAAAAAATTATTGATTATACCAAAGATTTATATGATTATGATATTGAAATTGAAAACAAAACTGATTTTCCAGTACATCGTATTATACAGCATAAAATGGCACCGACCAATGCTCTTTTTTTCATTGAAACACCCATCATTCAATCTGAAGACGGAGATGGTGAAGGCGGCGAAGGCGGTGATGAAGGAGAAGTCCTAGTAGATGATGAAAAAATACTAGAAAATTTACCTGAAGAAGGGGCAGATGAAGAAGATGAAGAGGAAGAAGAAGATGATGAAGATCGTGATGAATAAAGACATCTTCATAAATTATTATTCATAAGTATTCATAAGTATTCATAAGTATTCATACTTTATTCCTTGTCTTCCATAATTTTTGACTATAATATACCCCACAAAAATAAATAACTATCATTGAATAAAATGGCAATGGTACCATTTTGTTATCTCGAAAAATATCAAATAATACCTTACCCAACATTACAACTCTGAAAAATCCATATAATGCAAATTCTACTTTTTTTACAGCCAACAAACGTTTACGACTTTCCCATAATTCTTTACTTCCTCTAACAATGTCTTCCTTTTTATCTTTATCATTTTCTCTCTCCTCTTTATGTTTCTTTTCCAGGGCAATATAATTCACTCTCATGAAATTGTAAATATAAAGAGGTAAATTAGAAATCTCGGCATAAATCATCGCACGTACCATATGAAATTTTACCAAATCATAACGCAAACACATAATTGATGTGACATGGTGCAAAATATAAAATTTATCCATCATTGAGTTACTATATCCGTCCATTACATTCCCCAAATCATAAATAAAATATCCATACAAGATGTTTCGGAAAATCTCTCCACTATCGTGTGACAAAATAGTGTATGGTTCGAAATAATAATAGAAAAAACAATTTTGCAACGTAAGCAATGATGTCATGATGGCGACAATTTGCTTTGCCTTGACATCAGAGTTATTACTTATTATCTTACTCTTTTTCAATGTTCTCTTCGCCACGAAAAAAACATTCGTAAATACTAACCAATTCATCGCCATTAGAATAAAATTAAAATAATTTGTAACGAGTTGAAACATGTTTATGGTGCTTTTAATTATTTTGCTTTCAATTATCTTAATATAAAGTCTTTTATGTTTATATTTTCCAATATTTTTTTAAATGGTTTTGCTTTTTGATTTACTTTGGTTTACTTTGATTTACTTTGATTGACAAGAATCAAGAGAATAAAGAAAATCAAGAAAATCAAGAATAACATAATTATTTAATATCCGAAATAGTTTTCCAAACTGCGTATTCGAAATTTTTCCGCTTGTTATAATTGGGTTTATATTCTCGGCAATTCTTTTTCTTGACCTTTTCTCCCCATTTTCTCAACTGTCTTTCCAAAGGATCTCCACCATTCAAATCAATAACCCTAGCATCGCTTTTATCGTTTTTAGTATATTCGATTATTTTTCCTCCCTCCTTACAATCATCAAATGATACCACTTTCTTCTCTCCATATATGGTTATCTCTCTTGTTTTTCCCAACATATCCCAACTTGCCATGAGACTTACGTTGATAATACCGTTATTGCCATGATTTATATCAAAAATATAATGTGCCATGCTTTCCGACAAATGTCTATTAATATGGTTTGGTTCTAGGGACCAGGGGAAAGTATTTTCTCCACCGAAATCTCCTGACAAAAAATCACCAAACCAATATAACAATATCGATATGTCATGTACTGCCAGATTATTTCCCACATTAGTATCATTGTATATTTTTCCCATCGAAGTTCTCTGCATACGAATATGCTTGATTTTGCCGAATTCACCAGCATCAATCATTTTCTTTATTTTCTGAATATATTTATTGTGTAAATAAACATATCCCGTGTCCAATACCAAATTTTTTTCCTCGGCATACTTAAATAATTTGCTTTCCATTTTACCATCTTGCTGAACCATAAAAGTATCTTTAAAGGGCTTCTCTACCAATACATCCTTGTTTGCTTCAAGACACTTTTCGGTTAATTCATGATGTGTATTATCTGGACTTGCGATGATAATACCTTTTATGTCTGGGTCTTTTAAAACCACGTCTAAATTAGACGTAAAAACAATGCCGAGGTCTCCATATTTTTCAGTATTTTTACGAACCGATTCCAATGAATTGACTACCACTGTTTTCAACTTCATTTTCTTTTTCTCGGATAAATTCTGAAGTTTTTGAATATATTTTTCGCCCCAGTAACCCGCTCCAATTAATGCCACGTTGAAATTACGTTCGCGTATTATCTTTGTCATTTCTTCGCCCACCAATATTGCTTCGTCCACTTTCCCCGAAAAAACAGACCAAACATTTTCTCCAACTTCTTTGATGTCATAATAGCGACTATCGGTATTGTCCACGTTCACTCTCTTAACTCTCCAGGTAAACGTCGAACCTTTATAAACAAAATGCTTTAAATCTCGGAAATATTTACTTGAATCACGCAACACTTCTTTAAATTTACTAATCTCGGGGACATATTTACATCCCGTATTAATCAGAGATGTATAACAATCCGGTAATTTATTGATATTAATTCGTGTATCTACAAAACTTATGTGCTTGGTATGTTTAACGTGGTAAATACCGAATAAATTCGAATTGGGGACAGGATTAATGCTGGTAAATTCGCCATCTAACACGATCAATGATTTATCTTTATATTTGTCAGGGAGTTCGCCATAAATTACCTCGCATAGTTGAAATTCATATTTCGTTTGTTTTAACTTTTCGTCATCGTTTTTCATCATTGTTTGCGGTGGTTGTTTACGTACAAACATATTGTTGGCATAATAAGTAGCCAAAATATAACCATCGTAAGGCAAATTGTTTTTTTCTTGAACGGGCAAAGACCAAAAAATAGTGTGATTTAATTTGAGGTGTATATTTTCTGTTTTTTGTATTTTCTCTTTAATAATGCTCGCCAGTATTCTGCTATCATACAAACTCTCTTCAACTTTAACTAGGAGAGAAAGTTGGTCGTGGTGAAAAATTTTATCTTCGTAACCCACACGGTCTCGCTTTTTCTCTTTGTAACTTCCCTTATCATAATTCCCCAACCATTGTTCGTTTGTATCCAAAATGGTATATTTCAAGGACATATCTGTCATGAATTTCAAATAGTCTTCAGCTGTAGTCTTACTATCTTCCTTCGCAATGGCATATAAGTGTTCATAATTGAAAACCGCTTCTTTATATTCATCGCAAAAACGAGGATAAGACTTCATCGAATTTTCGGCAGTTTTTTTACATCTCGGATAATGGTAACCACGATGAATTCTCCAAAGATTATTTTTGGTAGCTCCCAATAATATATCGTCATTTTTTTCATATATTGTTACTTCGGTGTTAGCCACTTTAGAAAGAGATAAAGCTATTTGGCAACCGTATATTCCTCCACCTATTATAGCATACTGTTTTTTCTTAGGTGTAAAATATTTTTCATCCATAAATATATAATGGAGAATTTTTCTATATTGAAAATGATACATATCCCCACCTTTATCATAAGTTTGGCAATAGGTTTATTTTTTGTATACACTATTGGCGCTGAAACAAAAATCATTTATGTTTATCCAACACCTGATAATGTAGATAAAATTCAATATAAGGACGAAAATGACACTTGTTATAATTTCCGAGCAAAAGAAGTTAAATGTCCCGCCGATAAATCAAAAATAACATCTTATGATATTCAACAACGCAAACAAAGTGCTGACGAAATTGCTCTTTACGAAAATGAAAAAAAAATAAATAATACACAGAAAAATTTGTTTGGTTTTTGAGAATTTTCTCACCTTATTTTAAACACTTAGTATGAAATTACAACGCTTTCTTCATAGTGAATTTGGAAAATATATTATTTCGGTACTTTTAGGAATAGGTTTGGCTTCTTTTTTTAGAAAGGCTTGTAACGACCGAAAATGCGTGAAATATGTTGCCCCTCGTACCAAAGACATTAAGGGAAAAACATTTAAATACAATGATAAATGTTACACATTTGAAGAAAATGCTGAAACATGTAATCCCAATAAGAGAATGATTCAATTTTAACGCCCTATAAGCACTTCACACTAACTTTATTCGTAAAAAAGTAAATATACGAATATTGTACTTTATTATATCTTATGGAAAGAACAACGAGTATTTCACATTTACCATCGAGTGGTTCTTCTCAATCGCAAATCGTGCCTCAAACTTCAAATAATTCAAATAACATACAAATGGTTATGCAAGAAACCGAAAGAAGTACACAATATAGTCCCACTATCCCTCAGCTCAACAATAATCATCAAAATCAAATGGTATCGAGTGGAAATCAAAGTGCTGATTCTATCATACCTAACGCAGTACCCACTAATGATGTGAACCAAATATTACGTCAAATAGAAAGCACTGCAGCAAAAAATTTAAATACCTTGCCACCTAGAGATATACCCATTGATACTTCCAGAGTAATTAGAGATGAAAAAGTCAAACCTAATTATATTCCACCTATGAAAAAAGAAGAAATCATGGATGTATTACGAGAAATGAAAAACGAAGAAAATCATATGATGAAAAATGCAATGAAAAATGAAAAAGAAAGCAATATCGATATTTTATACAGCGACTTACAAGAACCTGTCATAGCAATGATTTTGTTTTTCTTGTTTCAGTTACCAGTTGCCAATGAAACGTTTAAAAGATTTTTCCCCTTTTTAATTACCAAAGATGGATATCCTCGTATATCTGGTTATATTTTGAAAACTTGTCTATTTGGTGGTGCGTATTTTGCGATGAGTAAATTTATGGGCAATTTAGGAGACTTATTTTGATTATATGGCATATTTTGAATAGGTTGAATAAGTCGAATACGTTGAATACTCTGAAATAACACCTATATTATTTTTCTCATTAGATAATATAAGACGATGGTAGTGAAAAAAAGAAGTAGAATGACCCAAAAAAGAAGGAGACGACGCAAAGGATGTAATCATAAAAGAGGAGGAAATAAAACCTGTTCTCAGTGTAAAATGAGTGGTGGACGTAAAACTTATGGTTTGGTCATGAAAGATGCCGCGGTGCCACTTTTAATGGTTTTAGCAAACACAAAATACCCGACGCTCACTAAATTGAGAAAAACCCTGCGTAAAGTTGGAATTAAGTTCAAAAATACTAATTTGCGAAGAAGTAGTTTTTCTACCAGAAGAAGAAAAAGGACGCGAGGAGGCAAAAGAATCAAAAGAACCAAAAGAAGAACTTCAAGAAAGAGAAGATAATTCCACGCTAATCCACTTTAACAACTAAAATTACATTCATAATTTATGTTATCTGTAAATTATGAATTATGGAATTATATGAATTATGGAATTATATGAATTTTAACCAAAAAGTATAAAAATAAAAACACCCACTATAATAATATGAGCGAACAAGCTTTCGAATTAAGAGTTAAAGAATGGGTAGCAGTCGACAATGAAATAAAACAACACAACACTGAGTTAAAAGAGCTTAGAATGAGACGAAATTCTTTATCTGACGATATCATGGAAATCGCTACGGATAAAAAATTGATAGACAAGACGATTATGATTAGCGATGGTAAGTTGAAATTTCAAACTTCCAATCATAAAGTCCCCATTAACTTGAAATTTATTCGAAAATGCTTGTTAGAAAAAATTGAAAGCGAAGAGAACGTTAATATACTTATGGATTATATTAATGAACAAAGAGAAGTAAAACAAGTACGGGATATTAAAAGATACTATTCGTCGTGATGGTTGATTCTCCGAATCAACCAGATCACGAACGAGGAAGAGCTTCGCTTACTTTTGATTGGTTTATTTTATTAATAAAGTTAATAAAGTTAATAAAATAAATTTAATTGTCTCTTTGTTGTGTTCTTATCGATTCAAAGAATCTATAATCACGACAAATTTAACGGAAGACTCTTATTCCTTTTTGCCCTGTTTTCACATTGCCGAAATATTCAATGGAAAGTGTATCCGCTTCGCATTCTACCAACGCATCTTTGCCTAACATTTCCCGCGATACCAAACTATTCACTTGAATACTTTCCGGTTTACTTTGGCGAATTAATGCTCCCACGAAGTTCGTAGTGTTTGTATTCTGCGAAACGTTTAACCCTGAACGTATTTGAGGATTTTCATATTTCTCCACATACACTATCATGTCACCCATTGTTTTCGTCTTGAAAACCATTCGGCGCGTAACGCGTTTTTCATCTTGATATTCTTCCATGGTTGGTCGATTTACATCCATGTCTTCAATAACCACGTGACAGTTTTTCGTTTTGTCAATTAATTTCCACTCCTCTAAATCGTAGATTAGTCCTTGGTTTCAGCATTGAATAAATACCCTTGTCATAAAAGACATGTTTTCACTAAAAAAAACTGAGTTTGGATCAGCATCAGGATTCAATGCCAAAATTTTCTTATTGAGTGCTTCGGCATATTCTTTGTTTGGTTTTTTCATTTCCACGTTGATTAAAAAACGGTCTGTTTCCTTATTGTTGTCGAACATGCGGTAAATTTTCTCATCAACGGGTAATTTGTAAGTATTTCCGTACATTGGAGTAATGTAAGGATCTCCACCCGTAAAAATTTCGTTTCCTCCATCACCTACGGAACCAATGAAAAATCGACGTCCGTCGATACCTACAACATCGTTTTCCACCAAATAACTTCCCGAAGCCGAGGGCTCACTAGTATTAAAATTAGCACAACCCGTTAATTTATTGACGCTAATACC
>Ga0181580_10003473_pt1 | contig 12819 bp, 20 predicted proteins | sample 071ome_23_FD_132413 | JGI IMG/M metagenome (GOLD analysis project Ga0181580, IMG submission 132413) | Coastal salt marsh microbial communities from the Groves Creek Marsh, Skidaway Island, Georgia - 071403BT metaG (megahit assembly) | ecosystem: Environmental > Aquatic > Marine > Intertidal...
TAATTCAAATTGGCACAGCAAATATTGCTGGTAATGTAACCAGTGTAACATCATCCACATACGAACCACAGACGGGTGATAATCAGGTAACAGTTACCATTAATTACGAAACTGGTAACATTACAGTATCCTAAAGACTAAACCTAGCACTTATAACACGTTTTAATCAGCATAAATACAATTATTAACAAGACTACTGCCTTAGTAGTAGTAATAATTCCCTTAGGAGTGAAACTTATGGCTAATACCGGCGTTCTCCGCCTTAATGAATACATTGGCGGTCCAGATCAAATCAAATGTGAACAAATATTCCCAAGCAACCAGAAAACTCTGTTGTATGACTTCAATCAGGACATAACATCCTGGACGTTTGAAGCAGATTATCAGGCAATAGTAGTAGACACAGTACAATTTTCTAGGAGAGGTGAACCCAACTTCTCAAATTCAAAAGTTATTGGCAGTTTTGCCAAAGTAGACCTAACAGGTGATGACGCACCAGATGTTGTTTCAGCCTCAGATGGCACTGTTAAAGTATATGTACCAGCAGGTATGTACACAGGTGCTCTAGTGCCAGATGCTAGAAAAAACGTAGTGATTGTGGTATATTCATTAACTTGGAGTGATGATTCAACACCGGCACAGATTAACAGCCACCGTTTCGCTTTTATCCAAAACTGGGAACCCGATGTCACAATCGGCGACCCAACAGAAGAAGCTGGTTACACAGCATTTACATTAGCATAGGGGGATTAATAGATGGCTTATACAGTTACAATTACAGAAGTAGCGGCTAATGTCGCAGTTAACGAAAGTTCATATCCAGTTACCGTAAGTTATGATGCTGTTCAACTAGATGGTGTTAATGTATCAGATGCTGATATAACAGTAGCAGGGAACTTAGTTTTAACACTTAGTGATGCGTCAACTATTGACGCAGGTTATGTCAAAGGTGATACAGGTGCCACAGGACCAGCAGGTGCTGATGGACCCGCAGGTGATGATGGTGTTAGTGTTACAGATGCTTCAACATCAGGCGGCAACTTAGTATTAACATTATCAGATGCTACAACTATTGATGCTGGTAGTTTACCAGTGGGTAATGTTGACTTGGGTCCACTAGAAGCAAACATAGCAAACAACGCAAGTAACATCACAATATTACAGGGTAATATTGGTAACCTAGCCACAGTGGCTACAACAGGACAATACAGTGATTTAATTGGTAGTCCAACCAATGTATCAGCGTTTACCAATGATAGTGGCTATATCACAGACTACACAGTTACAAGTGCTGATGTTAGAGCACACCAGGGCAATATTACAATTACTGAAAGTCAAATTAGTGACCTTGCTCATACAACCACACTGCCTTATGCCAATATTACTGGCACTCCAGACTTATCAAGTTATGCTACCATAACTTATGTTGATAATGAAATTGCTAATGTTACTGTTGACCTAACAGGTTATGCTACTGAAAGTTATGTAGGTAATGCTGTTGCTAACCTAGTTGATTCAGCACCAGCAACATTAGATACACTAAATGAATTAGCTTCAGCTTTGGGTAATGACGCAAGTTTCTCAACCACAGTTACCACAGCATTGGGTAATAGACTTAGAGTTGATACCAACGCACAAGGACTAACCTCAGGACAACAGGCTAACGCTGTAACTAATTTAGGTCTTGCTACGGTAGCTACATCAGGTGCTTATAGTGATTTGTCAGGCACTCCAACAGTGGTATCAGCATTTACCAATGACGCAGGTTATATCACAGATGGTCTATCAAATGTAGTTGAAGACACAACACCACAACTGGGTGGAGATCTTGATGTGAATAGCAACGCCATCACAGGAACCAGTGTAAACATTAATGGTTCTAATGGCGATTTAATGATAACGGCCACAGAGAATGGCCCAGTGGCTTTGCGTTATGATAATAATTTAAAATTATCAACAAAGTCAGACGGCGTAAACATCACAGGCGAACTAGAGGCTGATAGCCTGGACATAGACGGCAACGCTGACATCCTAGGCACCCTTAACACACACACCATACCTGGTGGCACAGGCACTTTCGCACTGACCAGTGATATACCAACTACATTACCTTTTGCTAATATTACAGCAACACCAACTACACTAAGTGGTTATGGTATTACAGATGGTTATACTAATTCAGATGTTGACGCACATTTAAATCAATCAAATCCAACTGATGGGTATGTGCTGTCATGGACATCTGGAGATTACGCATGGGTAGCACAAGCTACAGGCTCTACAAGCAATAGTTTTGAAACAATTAGTGTCAATGGCACAGATGTGGTAGCAGATAGCAGTACAGACACCCTTACGCTTGTCGCAGGCACTAATATAACACTGACAGGCAACGCTGTTACAGACACAATTACTGTCAGCAGTGAGCAAACAGAAGTAGCAAACTCAAACAGAGTAATTTACACCTGTGTTAACAAATCAGGTGGTGCTCTAGACAAAGGAACGCCAGTATACGCTAAGGATGTAGCAATCAGTGGCCAAACAATAGCAGTTGATGCGGCAGATGCTAGTGATCCTGCTAAGATGCCAGCTATTGGTGTGCTTAATGAAGACCTAGCTAACGATGCTGAAGGTGATTTATTAATCAATGGTCAAATACAAGGTATTGATACACAGACACCAGGCTTTGGCAGAGGCGATGTTATTTGGGTAGCTAGTGGTGGTGGATACACCAACACCAAACCAACAGGTGAAGGTGTTTTACTACAAAACTTAGGCACAATTACCAAAGTTGATACTACAAACGGCGGTGGTATTGTTATGGGTGCTGGTCGTTCAGCGGCTACTCCTAACTTAAACTCAGGCAATATTTTCTTAGGTAATGTAGGCAATGCCGCAGTGTCAACAAGTTTAGACACAGCAGTTGGTGATGCTGGTTACATTAAAACATACACTGAAACAAATGATTTAACATCAGCAGTAACTTGGGCAACAGTGCCAGATGCTTACATTAGTTCATCAAGTATCACACAGCACCAAGGTAATTTGTCAATTACTGAAAGTCAAATCAGTGACTTATCACATACTACTTCGTTACCGTTTGCTAGTATTACATCAACGCCTACAACAGTAGCAGGTTATGGTATTACTGACGCACTATCAAGCACCTTAGCAGGTAATATTGATATGAATGGTTACTACCTAGTTGACTCAAGTCAAACAGGCACTGGCACATTAACATTATCAAAAGCATACACTGATCCTGTAGCAAATACTACAAGCTACATTACAGCTATTGATGATGCTGACCTACACATTGTTCAAGACAAGGCAACACCAAACTTAGTTAGACTTGTAAATGAAAACACAGGGACAACAGCAACTACTGAATTTAGAATGGGCGTTGGTAATATTACAGGTAGTGATATTTACGACTTTGGCTTTATGTCAATGGCAGGTTCAGGATACGCACACCCATACTTGTCAAATATTGATCCAGGTGAATTGTTCTTTAGTAACTTTAATGGTGATGTTGTTATTGGAACGGGCACTGGTTTTGCTACAAACGGTAGTCATAGATGTAAATTCAAAGTTAAATCAGCATTGGGTGACAGTATATTTGGCGGAGCAGTGTCAACAGGACTTCCAGACTTTGATGCTCTAGTAGTTGACGAAAATGGTGATACTACATTAGGTGCTACACTTAAACTAACAGACTACGAAGAAAAAATTAACACTGGCCTAGGCACTACAGGCACACTAACACCAGATCCAGCAGATGGCACAGTTCAGAAAGCAACTTTAACTGGTGACATTACAATTAACGCACTGTCAAATGCTTCAGCAGGACAAACAGTTACACTGATCTTAACACAACCAAGTTCAGGTAACTACACATTAACATCAACAATGTTGTTTGCTGGTGGCGATAAAACATTATCAACAGCAAGTGATGCTGTGGATATAATGACTATATTCTATGATGGTAGCACTTACTACGCTAGTTTATCAAGAGGATTCGCATAATGTTTGGTGCGATGAATTTGGCAGGTGGCTTAACAGGCAAAGGCCCTAAGAAACTAGTTCAAGTAAATGGCAACGCACAGATAGACACTGCTCAATCAAAATTTGGTGGTAGCAGTGTTTACTTAGATGGTGACAATGACAGCTTAGTGATAGCTGGTGGCAGTGACTTTGTTTTTGAAGATGATTTTACTTTTGAGTTTTTCATAAGACTACAAGACAATGGTGCTAGTCAAGTTATTCTAAGTAATCGTCCTACAACAGGTTATTCAACAGGTAATTTTTATATACAGTGGGCAGATGCTGACAACAAGTTTCAATGGGGTATCAGTGGCGGCAGTGCTGTGTTGTCAACTAACACTTTTAGTTACAATGTTTGGTATCATATTGCTCTAGTAAGAAACTCAAGCTCAGTTCAATTGTATGTTAACGGTAATGCTGAAGGATCATCATACTCAACCAGTGACAGTAATGATGTAGGCACTAACAGTCAAACCACAATGTATGTAGGGTTACTAGGATCAACATCTGATTTTTTAGGACACATGGATGAATTAAGAATATCAAACTCAGCAAGATATTCAGGTTCATTTACACCTACTACCACACAGTTTACCACAGATGAAAACACCATGCTGTTAATTCATGCTAATGGGCCTGATGCCAGCACAAACATAGTAGACGAGAGTTAATATGTCAGCACCTGCTAAAATTGAAACTGAAAACTTAGAAGCTCATGTGTCAATATGTCAAGAACGCTATGAGGCTTTAGAAAGTAAAATAGATAGGCTTGAGCACCGTTTGGGTGACTTGGAACTACTAACGAGAGACATATCTGATAAATTAAACAAAATGGAACAGCGGCAGACTGGCACCTGGTTTACTGTGGGTGGTGTAGTAATTTCAGGCCTAGTAGCAACTATTGCTTGGCTACTTACCCACCTTCTTTAGTTTAATTAATCTGTAGGCGTTGGCATAGTGTATATCATATAGACCTGTGTCTGGATCTTGATATTTTCCGCAGTCTTTACAATAGGTTATCCACTGGTTGCCTTGGACAATTTTGTGTGTTCTTATTGGAGCAATATCAACACTACGGTCACAGTCAGGACACTGTTCAGGCTTCTTAATTCTTTCAATAAAACCTTCACTTTCAGCGGCTTCAAATTTTTTGTGTCTTGTTAATTTGATATGTTTGTCTAAGAACTTTTGATATTCGTCTTTATCCATGTGAATATTTATAGGGCTAAGTAATAGTATGGCAAATAACGAAATAGTATGGTTTGATTTTACAGCGTACGGTGTTGATACAGCAGTACCAGCTAAAACAGATACATTAAAAGAAGTTTTAGAACAGGCTGAACGAATGGTTAGTAATCAAAAAAATTGTCAAAGTGAAGAGGATGATTTCTATATGAATGCCTGGTACGATTATCTAGTTAAATTTAGGCCAGTAATGGATCCAGATACTTGGCGTATATCAGTACTAATACACATAGCAGTATGTGGCCTAAAAGGTATAGCAGAGCCACCAATAATTCATGACTATTGATTTACTAGGCATAAATAAGAATGTTGAGGGATAACAATTTTCCAACTTAATATTCTACGTTACGGCAGAATATTATCAAATTAATTGTATATGCCAAAGAATTAATTTTCCTCTATAGGTTGTTATTCCTTAACACTACACTTAACGGAAGTTCATATGTTGTTTAAGTGTCATAATAAAGATAATTCTCCAAATGTCTTTGTAAAAGCACACTGTAAAAGGTGTGCTTTTTTTTCGGCTATGATTTTTCTATGCTAAATAAAAGCGAAGGCATATATATGAATACAAATAAAATACAATTCTTAGCACAAAAATATTATGGCACACAGGATTTGTCAAAATTGCTACCTTATCAATTAGACAAGGTTGTAGGGTGGGCAATGAAGATGGATCCAAACAAAGGCAAAAATCAGACAAAAAAAGCACAACAGGCACTAGCAAAAGGCAGAAAATTTAAAAGCAACAAAAGATGGCAAGGTAAACAAGGCACAATTTAACAAATAGCACATAAGGCTTGTCCGCCAGACGATATGGACTGTGGAAAAACCAAACGGTGGAGTTTGGACACATTATAAAGTGGTTATGCTATTATCACAAAACACAATGCTCTTAAACAGATAAACACTAGGAACGAAGTTTATCATTGCTGTTGGTGTAAGTTGGGAAGAGGCCAATGTCCCTAGAGCGTGTATAAACATAAAAATACTTACTTCCAAGTCTAGGCTGTGCTACTCACAGAAAGAGGACGGAACCTTAGTGGGTTCCGTCTGACTGAACAATCTACAGAAAGATGTAAGTCATTGACTTATCAAAACACTGCGTGTTTGAAACTTGTTTCAAACTAAGCAAGTCAACGCAGTTGACTTTTAACTAGATGGCTGTATAATTAAATAACAAAGAACTAAAGGAGAAGTAAATGGAAATTAAAATTAGTAAAGACCGAACCTGGTTAATGAACTGGATGGATGAGAGGGGTTACTTAAAACCTACACCTAGGAAACCTACTGCTGAGGAAATACTAGCACGAATAAGAGGTCTACAGAAAGGTCGTGACGATGATTGATCTAATTGGTATTACCACCATAGTGTTACTTCTGGTGTTTATTCTCTGGAGCAATCTGCCCAAATGATAAATATTAATACAAACAAGGAGTAACACTATGAAAAAAACACTTAAAGAACGTATTGACAATCTCTGGGAACTAGCAGAAGAAGCTAAAAAGAACGACAGTTTCACTGCTAAACAACAGCGTCAACTTGCTATGTTACAGCGAGACCTTAAAAAACTTGATCTAGGACAAGTTGAACCCGAGGCAGTATCAGCAGTTACAGATCAAGAAGTCAGAGAAGAAATAGAAAATATGTTGTTTGATTCAGGATCAGATGAGAACAATTAAAGAAATAATATTAGAAATGGAAGCCCTGACTGAAACGGCTAAGGTAGATGACGCTAGCCACTCAAGGCACCTGGAGTTTCAAAGATTAATGGATGAATTACAAGAGGCACTGAAGAAATATGGCACACAGAAGAGGACCTAGGCCAGAGAGATGGTCAACAGGCACTTGTCCAGTTACACATGACAAGTTCTTAAAATGGCACCAACAGCGTAACCAGGCACAGTGGCGTGGTGAAACCTGGAGTATAGATTTTGATGAATTTTGTGAACTATGGCAGGGGGATTCCTGGGAGCGGCGTGGTAGGCACCCGGAAGATCTCTGTATGGTTCGCAAAGACTATGGTTTGGACTGGACATTGGATAATGTTCATATTGTTACCAGAGCAGAACACTGGCAACACCAACACCAACAGAGAAGACTTCAACGACTGAGGCAGACAGCACAGGAGTTGGATTAATTATATTTTAATAAAAAATATGTATATTATGTAGCGAACCCCCATTACTGGGGGTTTTCTACGTAGTAACTAACTGTGTTTGGAGTCACAGTTAGGAGGAGAACAAACTTTCAAATTGTGTGTGACTTGAAGGTTTGTGATTTGTTAACAGTGTAAAATAGGGTGCCCAATACGCTAGTCGTTTAAGTGCTGACTCTCTAGTAGGCTGTGTAAAAATATCCTGTAACATATTACCGAAACGTTCTGGCATGTCAAACAAATTAGGATACTGTTCATGTTGCCAGGCATCTATAGCACTGGCCTGTGCTTCAAATAATATTTCTAAATTGTGTGCCATTAAGTAGACATAACTTAGTCCATCCAGTGCTGAATCACGGCCATTGTCACAGACAACATCACCTGCTGTAAGTTTTGACATGACCTTTGTGGGATAACAATCTTTACCCAGAACATCCAGAGCACTTAGACTACTACCAATGTGTTCAGGACCAAAAGGTATGTCAATACTTTTAAGTGGCCATTGTGCGTCAAGACTCCAACCACTGTACATGTTACCACGAGCCGCAGTAACGAAAGGTCCACTTGAATCATAGGTCATCTGTATATTAGGAAACATATTGGCGAATTCACTATACAGAACAGTGTGATACAACTTACTACGACCCAAAAAGTGTACCCACTCCGTTGATTCAAGTAACCCATCGAACTTAAACGCAATAAAGCGTCTAATAATAGCTTCTGCTGAGTATGCTTGTAACCCACCAAAAGCCCAACCTCTGAAATAATCTCTGTCATTAGTGGGCCTATTATAGGCACTCACTAGATCATAACAGCGGTCACACTCCTCAAAAGTCCTTCCCTGAAGTGCGTTGAGGAACTTACACTGCCCATTACTGTTGTTAACATAGTATTCTAGATTGTCTACCATTACTCGGAGGCCATCATCAAAACTATGGATTCCTGTTTTTTCCATGACTTCTGGAAAACTTAGTATTAGACTGGGCACGTCTAAACTAACGGCCCAATCACTAATTTTTTGTTGCCACTTGAACACACGCTCACGCAGATCTATAAAACGCTGATCTGGTGGATTCATCTGTACGTCCCATGTGCCTTTGGCAATCTGAAAACCACCACTGTCACTGACCAATAGCGTGTTTTCTCTGTCACGATTACGCACCCAATACTCTTTGAGTGGATTTTTTTGTTCTAAGTCACTGTGCCCTGCTGACATAAGATTCCAATTATAGGGAATTAGGCTGTCAGCATTAAACATTTCCATTTCAGCATAGTCACTGATGCCGCCTGTAAATCTTGGCCCATATTTTTCTCTAGTGTCAGGGTGCCAACGGTCACTCTCACAGATAAAACTACGAGCAGGCAGATACCTAGCAGTCTTCTTCATAGATAACGCCTTGCTGTTTTAATTGTTAGTGTAATGAGCCCTAGTTTATGATTAAGAGCTCTCTCCAGTGGTGAATCAGGTTCCCTACGAAGACAACCCTGTATGTCTAAGCCGCACAAGCGGAGTTCTTCAATTATGTCTTCAACACTGATAAAGTCACAGTCACTGTTTGCTAGACTGTTAACATGACGAATAAAATCAACAGCAGTTTCAGCTGAAGTGCCAGCGATGTCAACTAGGCTGTCATTGTCCCATTTAATGTAATCAGTTTCATTAAGCATTACGTTTCTCCTCACGTCTAAGTTCTTTAATCATTTGATCTAACCACTGTGGACAATGTTCCACACCCATGCTTTTTGTAATACTGCGATAACACCACATTAGCATTTTAAGTGTTACACGAGGATTGCGATATGCTTTAAGTGCCTGGCCAATACCTTTCCAATACTGATCCCAGATGTCCTTGTGTTCCTGTGTATAGCTGTCAAGTGTTTCAGTATGAGCTCTAGCTTGTTCAACTAGTTCAATAATTTCGTCAGCTTCAAACCTAGTAAGCACTACTTTGCTCTTAGGCCTATAGTCATCTGTTTTAACTTGTGTTTGTGGTTCTTGAGATTCGCGTATATTTTCAATTATACTGTCACGTCGTTGGTCAACTTCTTGTGAAAAAAGTCGTTCAAATTGATGTATATGTTTGATGTTTGCCATCTTTACTTCTCCTTATATTCATATAAACTTCTATTCATTAAATTAAGTAATTAAATTACTCAACTTTATTTATCATAAACTAACAATAAACTAAAATTTTGCCATAGCAAATAATTTGCTGTCAGGTAATTCCTCAAAATCCTCACATTCATAATTGTCCAGACGAGTTTGATATTTTTTGTATAAGTCAACACAGGCTTCTAATTGCTGAATATGTTCTAGTGTGGCATTGTGATGTCGTGCTATAGCTAATGCGTGTTTATATGCTTCTAAAAAGCCGTTAACTTCAGCTATTCTTTGTTTTAATACATGTAATTTCATAATATGTTCTCCAAATAAGTTATTACTCAGTTATTATACTAAAAAAGTATTTTATTGTCAACTAAATTAAGTGCCGTTGTTAATTTGTCTCTAAGTTTTAGTATTTCTTCTTTAGTGCTTATCAAATAATGTGCTTCATATTGTCTAATATCTGTGCTGTTAGCTTTTAAGTAATTAATTCTAGCTCGTATATTATCAGTTGCTTGTATACTAATAGGATTATAATACCTATCACGCACAATTACTAGTCCAGGGTTATTTCTAAATTCTTCATAGTGTTTCATAATAAGTTCTCCAAATAAGTTATTACTCTACGATTATACTAAAAAAGTATTTTTATGTCAACCCCTAATTACGCTGTCTCCTTTACAAGTTGTTTTGTAATATCAATACGTGTATCAACTAACCAATAGTCATTACAATTATCTCCTGCCATTCTTGCCACTGTATCCATAGCTTCAACGTATTTCCATTTTTTCTTGCTGTTTCTAAAACGCTGTTTATAATCTTGCCATCTAACAGCACCAATATCTTCACTGTTAAACTCGTATGCTACACTATTGTTTGCCGCTGTTTTACAGTCTGTAGCTTCAGTTAGCCAAACGTGTCGTCCAATCCAACCCCAAACTTCACGTCGCTCTTTGCGTGTAAGTTGATCCCAACCGCGTTTAGCATTACATCCTTCTAAGTCAATATAGCCACACTCGTTAATAAGTTTAGCCTTGTTGCTTTCTGTAAAGTGTCTAATAATCATAATATTTTCTCCAATATGTTTTACTACTCTATTATTATACTAAAAAAGTATTTTTTTGTCAACCGTTTGCGTATGTAGCGTCAAGATGATCATCCCACACAGTTTTTTCTGGGAATTTTACCAGAGTGTCAAGATAATCATTTAACTTGTTTGCTTCGTCAGTGTCAGCAAGATCATATAACACGATTGTGCCACACCCCTTGCTTTCGTAGTCAAACCATAGCTGTCTAAGTTCTTCCCATTCTTTATATTGTTGTGTATTCAACCTAGCAACAGGTATCATAGTTTTTAGTCGTGTTACTATTCCAGGCCATGCTGTTCCTTCGTCAATATCAATGCTATATTGTTTTTGTGTAACATCACGCTGTATTTCCCCACACATAAGACCACCAGGATGATACCATCTTACACTATTAATTTTATTTTTTAACAGTTGCTCCTGTGGATTAACACAATTATAGCTAAACCAACTGTTAATATTAACACTGCTCCCTGTTCGTTCAAGCCAACGTTTTATGCTATGTTCAGTAATAATTACACTACTGGCCACAGAAAACACTACATGTCTTTGATAATAAGTTCTTCGTATTTTACACAATTCGTTACTACGACCTTCATTTTTGTCAAATACGTCAATATCAACTAACCGTTCAATATTAGGAAATGCGTTTTTCAGCATATTATTAGGTGTTTTACGTCCATAGCGACATATTCGCTGTAGATCTTTTTTTAAGTCTAGCTTTAATTGTTGTTTAGATATAACATTGGGTATGCCATATCTTGCGGCCCAATTTCGTTTCATATATTTCTCCATTCCTATAGTCATATAATCTGTAGCAAAATTACTACTCTATTATTATACTAAAAACGTATTTTTTTGTCAAGCAAAAAAAAACGCTACATCTAGTAGCGTTTTTTGTTAGTGTATGTACAACTATTATTCATAGTCAGCAGTAACGTTTTTATACAATACACCATTGTCTACCATATATTTTTTACCGTCATCAGCTTCAAAAGTGTAGTTAGCTGTGTTAATTCTATCAGCATACTGTTGCCAACCTTCAACTGTATGTATTTCAGCATTTTCAGCATTTGCTTCAAAATATACATCAACAAGACCAAACAACTCATCTATATACTCGCCTTCTTTAGCAAATAACACTTCGCCTTTATCAGTTTTAAAGTACACACTTTCATCGTACCATTTTTTAACTACAGTTAATGCCGCTTTAACTTTGTTTAACTCATCAAGCTCTTTAGTTAAACTTTCTTGTGCTTCAATTTCTTGCTGTTTTGTAAATGTTGTGTCTAACATAATATTTTCTCCAAATAATGTAGCAAAATTACTACTCAATAAGTATAGCAAAAACGTATTTTTATGTCAACTACTTTTTTTAATTTTTTTACTTGACATTTAATTAGTTTTTTAGTATACTGTTATTAACAGTGTTACTAACGCTGTTATATTAGCTAGTGTAATAATATTTATGTATTATTTATCTAAGCTAAATAAAGTATATTAGTTATTGTTGTGTGTAACATTAATTAATATAACACTAATAGTATAGTTTATACTATACATGCTCTTTAACAACGTGTGTAATATTAAAGCAAGTAGTATACAACTACTATGCTATTAGTATTTTTAACTTAAAAGTAATGAGGAGAATTACAATGAAATTAACACAAACTAAATTTAACGAACTTGCTAGAGACATTTTTATTGTGGCCAGTGACACCCAGGACACTTTGAGTCATGAGCCTGATGTCTATGAAGTTACTGACATTCCTACAAGTTTAATGGTTTTAGGCAATGAAGTAGCATATGCTAACGGTGATTCAGACTTGTTTTATGATACTGCTAATATAGCTATGCTAATGTCCACAACTGACAGTCAAATGAAAATGTTAGCAGACATTTCTGAAGTAGATGCTGAATTAGCACAAAGTTCAGCCCGGAATGTTGTAGATTTTATATACAATGTAGCTGATCGCATAACAGGTGATTATACTGACACTGCTGATCAGTTAGTTGAACGTTATAATTTAACTACAACTAGAACTGTAACAGTTAGCTAGTATAACAAAAATACCCCTTAACCGGGGTATTTTTTTGACTGACATTTTAGTTTATTATTATGCCGATTCGATTAACATAAATAATATGCTAATAGAGGCATATTATGAAAAACACTGACAATCCA
>Ga0181580_10003484_pt1 | contig 12801 bp, 12 predicted proteins | sample 071ome_23_FD_132413 | JGI IMG/M metagenome (GOLD analysis project Ga0181580, IMG submission 132413) | Coastal salt marsh microbial communities from the Groves Creek Marsh, Skidaway Island, Georgia - 071403BT metaG (megahit assembly) | ecosystem: Environmental > Aquatic > Marine > Intertidal...
GATAATACCACCGCAACCGCCTCGTACATTATTTCGGGTATTTCTTCTCCGATATCTACTTCAGATAAATCCTCAGCTAACAGCGTATTAGAAATAACAGGCACATTATTTTTGTTTGCAAAGTGTATTATTTCATCAGCTAATAAATCAGCCCCTTTCGCAGTTAATACTGGAACTGAGAGACCTTCGTATGTAAGCGCGAAAGCTTTTTTTGTAAATTTTTTCACGCTGATAAACTCATGTTGCCGATATTTTTTAGAAACATCCTTCTATCAATTTTCGAAGGTTTCTTCCCATTTATCTCCAAAGATAAAAGATCAATATTATTTTCAGCAAGTGAGCTAACAAGCTCATTTTTATAATTTTTAGCTCTAGCGCGTAGTTCGATATCAGATATTGATAAACATACTTTTATAGACCGAGGTTCTATTACACTTAGATCTATAACAATATGATTTTCAACTGGATAATAACAGGATATCTCAGCATTCCAGCCCCGCTCTCCCTTATTATCTTTATGAAAATTATCTTTTAATTTATTTTTTGTTATATTTATTTCTATCGGAGGAAAAGCGTTAAAAAGAATGGCAAACCTAGCAGAAATCATATCTCTATCGGCAGCGAGATGTGTTTCGTAAATATTAGAATTTAGATATGTAAGAAAATCTTTTAGTCTTTTTGAGAAATGAATTTCATTTACATCATATTCTCTGTCAGCGCTATCAAAGTATTTAGCAATAACTGATCTAATAAGACTTATATTTTTTTCATTACTAATCTCATGATTTTTAAATGCAAAAGAACTTGCCTGAATAAAATATTTTATTAATTTTTTTAGCTGATTTTTATCTGCCAATAAGTTCGAATCAGCAAAAATATTTTCAAATAAATTCTTGGTGTATTTGCTGGTTTTTTGTAGATATAAGTATAGGTCCCCAATTTCCAATATAGATATATTGCTAAGCAAATCAATAATAGCTTTCGGGTGAAGATAATTTTTTTTTGGTAGAAGGTGGCTTTCTGGAAGCGTATTTTTACTTATAATGACTTGATAATTTCGTGATTGGCTGGAACCCGTTATATTTTTCCCTTTTTTATCTGCTCTACTTATTTGAGTATCTATTTCTAATTCTTTGCCATCATCACTTAATACAACATTGACTATTTGTCCCTGTTTTAAGTCATAATCTCTTGCTTGTTTTTCTGAAATAAATATTTGGTTACTTTGAATAATATTTTCATTGCTAGAGAGCAGAAATCTTGTGGTGTTTTCTATACTATTCAATTTATTTTACTTTATTTATTCTCTAAGGAAATCTAACCCAGGTTGATCTATCGCTTCTTAAATTTCTAACATTTTCATTGAAAATAATCTTACCAATATCTTCTTCGTTTGGAAGTAATAATCTTTGACCTGAAAAAATAAAATTTGGATTTCGATTTCTAAAACTATTTGGATTTGCTATAACAAACGCTTCTCTCAATATGTCTTTCTTAATAGCTGTGCTTGGATAAATTTTGTTTATTATTCCGTCTAAAGTGTCGCCTTGTTTTACTATATAAAATCCTGTTTCTAAATATTCTTCATCCCTTGTCTCTAAGAATTCTGCGATATCATAACCATCAAGAAAAGTGCGTAAAGCCATATCAATGTCTTCTTGTGCACCAAGACTTAATTCACTCATAAAAAATGAGCATAAAATTGTCGTAATTTTCTGAATTATTTTCATTGGTTTTCCAGGTTAAAAGGGTATAGCAAAAACATTATTTCTACTGATAGTACCCTCTACAATTTCTAATCTAGCACTATTACTATCTGTTGATGTTATTTCTGCAATAGCTAGCTCATTTAAGCTTTCTGAATCTATTGAAGCCCCCTGAGTATTTAATCTTTGTGTATTTAATAAAAATCGATCCCCAATTTTTATGCCAGCATTTGAATTAATACTTATAGTATAAAAATTACCTTCACGTGAGGCTTGATATTCGTTACTACTACACTCTAATAAGTCTAAAGGTTCTTGTAATAAACTTTGGGATATATAATCAGATATGTCAGTTTTTTGCGTATTCAACCCAACTAAATTAGTTATTTGATTTCCAATTTGGTTTAATATATTTCTCTCAACGCGTATTTCTCTTTTTTCTGGGTCGTATAAGAAACTTATTTTTTTCTCATATAGCCTTTCTTTGACGGTACTTGAAGCGCTGTTTTCTAGAGTTACATTTGCAGAAATTGAATATATTGCTCGGCTTTTTGTATACCTTGAAAGGTTGCTTACTAGACTTAATTCATTTGCTGCATATCTTGTGATAGTTTTTGCGGTCTTATAGCTACTTTGAATAGTTTTCAGCGGAATATTTTCAGATTTATTGATGTCTTCTATATTGATTATAAAAATATATTCACTTGTTTTATCGCTATTCCTTGGAGCTAGGTATTGGTAATAGCTATTTACATTAGAAGTATAGTTATACCGATCAACATTTATAATTGTATTTTGCAGTTCAATATTTTCAATATTTTCATCAAGATATTTGTATAGATCTGCCTCAAACAGTTTAATTAAATTTCCAGCCGATGTGTTACTTGTTTTATCTGATATTCTTAGTGACAAATTTTTCTTATATTTGTTTAGTGGTATATCTAGGCAATTATTTTCTAAATTATTTATATCAATTTGTAAATTTTTAGGCCTATTATCATTAAAATAATTAGCAATTCTTATACCTCTTACTTTTGTGTTACTACTAAAGTAAGTTGATTCTATCAACTCCCCTTTATTGTTAAGATAAGCATTTGAAACTACAGATACTTCTCCTCCCAGAGCAGCATCTAGTAAACTCGCTTTTACGATTTCAAGTTGTGACAACGGTGCCTGTGGTTCTCTGTCTGCCGCCATTAAGCAAATTGGTATCATAGATAAAACTATGTATATCAAAATATTTTTCATAAAAATTATTTTTTTTTTAGATCTAGTTTCAATTAATTGTAACTAATCTCATATACAGCAACCTTAAATCGTTTATTGTCCTCCTAGGAAGTCCAAGGGTGGCTGCATATGTATCATCCGAGATAGGTTCTATCTTTATCAGTTCGGCTCCATATATCACGCCTTCTACCCTAGCCCTAAAGGTATCATCGTTAATTGCAAGATCTGATATCGTTGTCGCCGAATCAATATAGGTCCCATACACAATCTCTGCTAATTGCCTGAATGCATCCATACGTGCTGCCTTTATAGCCATCAATCGCTGCTGAGGCTCAGAACCTTGGTGCGAAGCAATAACTGAGTATCCAGTAGCCTCAACCATTCCGCCCCTGTAGAAATTATCATTTGTATCATATTGATTTATATAGGGATTATATATTTGGCAACTTGTAACTATTAAAGAAAGAAACGTAGCCAATATTAAGCGTGATTTGTGCATGGAAAGGCCTAAGTTGATTGAACTGGTTAGATATATCGGCAGTTGTATTTAATACTTTATTATTTGTTAATTTCATTTCTCATTTATTTGGCATAGTAATTGCATTACAAATTGATAGTTTCTATGGAATTTACGGAAACTTTTTTCAATATGTAACTTATTGATATTCAGGTAATTATGCAAAATGTCATAGTGTCAAATATCCGACAATTTATAAATTTCGGAGCTATAAAAAATTTAGCTATCCCGCTGGTATTCCTAGCAATAATGGCGATGCTTGTAATCCCTCTACCTGCGGTTGTTCTAGATATCCTATTTACATTTAATATCATGGCGGGCCTGGTTATAGTCATGATAAGTATAAATGTTCACAAACCACTAGAATTCTCATCGTTTCCTCTCATTCTCCTTTTAGCAACAATGCTGCGCTTAAGTTTGAACGTGGCTTCAACCAGAGTAGTTTTATTAAAAGGGCACGAAGGAACCGACTCTGCTGGAGATGTTATAGCTTCATTTGGTGAATTTGTTATTGCTGGTAATTACGTTGTGGGTTTCATCATATTTATCATATTGATGATTATTAATTTTATTGTTGTGACAAAAGGAGCTGGTCGTACATCTGAGGTAATCGCCCGTTTTACATTAGATGCTTTACCAGGAAAGCAAATGGCTATTGATGCAGATTTAAACTCTGGATTAATTACCCAAGAACAGGCTACAGAGAGAAGACAAGAAGTTGCCCAAGAATCAGATTTTTTTGGATCAATGGATGGTTCTTCCAAATTTGTTAGGGGAGATGCCATTGCTGGGATATTAATACTGCTAATAAATATTATAGGTGGATTAGTTGTTGGTACTACACAGCATGATTTGAGTTTTGAAAATGCTGCAGAAATATATACGGTATTAACAATTGGTGACGGCTTAGTAGCACAAATTCCATCACTTTTACTTTCTTTGTCTACCGCAATCATAGTTACAAGAGTTACCACGACAGAATCTACAACAAATCAAGCTAGCCTAGAACTAAGAAATCCAATCGCGCTAAAGGTAACATCATTAGTGTTATTCTTACTAGGTATCATACCTGGTATGCCGCATATATTCTTTGTACCAGCCAGCTTAATTTTATTTTACATAAGCTACGTTAATGATAGAAAAGATCGTGAAAATGCTATTAATGATGAGGATGATGAAAGTATAGATGATGATAAAGATATTGACTTGAATTGGGCAGATATAGAACATGTAGATACTATTGGACTAGAAATTGGTTACGGTCTCATTCCTTTAGTAAGTGAAAACGGTGGTGGAATTTTACTTTCTAGAATTAAAGGAATTCGAAAAAAATTATCAACTGAACTTGGATTTTTAATACAACCAATAAGAATTAGGGATAATTTAAATCTAGATCCATTATCTTATAATATACTTCTGAAGGGAGTCGTCCGCGGTAAAGGCAAGATTGAAATTCACAAAGACTTAGCAATTAATCCGGGTGATATTAATGAAGAGATTGAAGGTATAAAAACAAAAGAACCTGCATTCGGTTTAGATGCATATTGGATTGATACTAAAGTTGCTGATCATGCAAAATCATTAGGCTATACAATAGTTGATAGTTCTACTGTTATTGCTACACATATAAACGCTCTATTAAAAAATAATTCCTACGAGCTATTAGGCCATGATGAGACTAGAGAACTTTTAGATAAAGTTTCTAAGATATCTCCAAAACTTGTTGAAGATCTAGTTCCCGAAAAATTATCAATTGCAACAATAATGCAGGTTCTAAAAAATCTTCTTTATGAAGCCATATCAATAAAAGATATGAAAACAATTTTAGCAACCTTACTAACTGAAGGATCTAAAACACAAAATCCTGATGACCTCACTGAGCTTGTAAGGCCTAAAATAGGTCATCTTATGCTACAAGAAATAGTGAGCTTAGGAGACGAGTTAAATGTTATAACTTTAGATCCCGCCTTGGAACAGATTTTAATAAATAGTGTAGATAAAAGCCCTAATAAAATTGAGCCTATAATTGATCCAAGACTATTAGCAGATTTAATAACCTCAATTAAAACACAGGTAGATAAATCTTTTGCCGACGGCATAGAAATCACTTTAGTTGTAGCACCAACAATTAGACCTTGGTTGGCAAGAGTTATAAAACAGCGTGTTCCTGACTTCAAAGTATTTTCATATACAGAAATACCGGAAGATCAACCTGTAAAAGTATGTTGTCGTATAGGGCAATCAGCTGAAAATACAAATGAAAATTGAAATCTTAAAAACAAAGCCTAAGTTGAATCTATTTAAAGATATACAGAATAGATTTGGTGAAACAGCAATAATTCTTAATCGCATACAAGAAAAGGATCAAGAATATTATTTCATCTGTCATGATGCAAACGATAGTAAAAGTATAATATCAAGAAAATCTGTAAATAAAGAAAATAAGTTAGAAAATAAAATATCTCAAATTGATTCTGAGAATATTTTCCTATTCTACTTAAAATCATTTCTCGATACGCAACCTTTAAATTCGGCTTTTAAAAATCTTATTCTTAAATCATTAGCGGAGCCAAGTTCATTGGATGATTTGTTATTACAAATAAAAGTTGCAATTGAGTATAATTTAAATGCACCTAAAGAACTTAATCTGAATGCATCGGTTTTTTACATTTACTCTGAGAGAAACACGAATGTAACAAATATTATTTCACAGATTCGCAATAGAATATCCTCAGAGACTAATAAAAATGCTTTCGCATATCACTTAACCAATGATTTTCTTAGTGACATACCAGGTATTCATAATCCAAGTAATTTGAAATCAACGAATATTTATTCACAACAAAATTTTAATTTAAATAAGGCGGTTTATATTTTTAATATTAATGATATGGATTCCCTAGATGTTAATAATGTTATTCAAACAAAAGCTAACAAATGCCATATTGCCTTATGTGACAGCCTGTCTAGCTTTTCCTATTATGATCATTTAAATTCTTTAACTAAATGGGATAATTATATTTTTACTAATATATCTCCGACTTTTTTTACAATCGAACTACTTCAATTTCTAATTTTATCCAAACCACCTTTTTCTATCGGTTCTCTTTATGACGATTCAAGTAATAATTTGATCTGTTTGTCTAAAGAATATTTTATTCAAGGTTTTATACAATTAATTAGAAAACATTTTTCCTATAAAAAAAACTGATCATATGAAAATTACTAGATCTGTAATTGGTGTTGCCAGTGGCAAAGGTGGCGTAGGAAAAACCACTTTTGCAATTAACCTAGCTTATTACTATGCATCAATAGGTAAAAAGGTACTGATATTTGATGCTGATTTAGGACTGGGCAATATACATATCGCCTTCAAAAAAAAATTGCCTGGAAATCTTATAGATGTAATCAATGGTAAAGATACTATTACTAATGTGTTATTGGATTTGGGTCCAAATATCTCACTTGTAAGCGGAGGTACTAATCTTGATCAAGTACTTCAAATTGATCCAAACTTAAATCAACAGATAATTCACCTGGTAAACGAACTAAAGGATCAGTTCGATTTACTTATAGTCGATGTTGCTGCAGGTATCAATTATAGCGTTCTAGATTTTCTTTCGGCATGTAGCTATAAGATTGTTATAGGAACTAGTGAGCCTTCTTCAGTATCAGATGCTTACGCTCTTATTAAGCTTCTTTATCTTGAATATGGAATAGATCATATTTCCTATCTGCCTAATAAGGTAAAAACATCTATTGAAGGTTCTCAAATTTATGAAAAACTTAGATTAATTGCAGCCAAATATATCGGTTGTTCATTAAATAAAATAGGATCCTTAACATTAAATGAAGATTATAATAGGGGCTGGATAGATGGTGATTTACCAGTCGCTCATGGAACAAAATCAAGTATATACAACGAGTTTGCTGGCATTGCTTCTATGATTGAAAAAGCTGAATACATTAGTGCTACGAAGCGCCTGAAGTTCTTCGAGTAACGACATTTTAAGTACCTGAAATGTACGAGAAAAATATCAATTCTCAAAGAGATAATCTTATCAATGAAAATATTTCATTAGTGACTCGTATTGTAAATTATTTAAAACCACGAATACCTCCAAATATTGATTATGATGACATGATGCAAATTGGCATTTTGGGATTAATTTCAGCCGCGGATAATTACAAAGAAAATCTAGGTGTAACCTTCGTAGACTATGCTAAAAGTAGAGTTAAAGGTTCAATAATTGATGAAGTACGAAAAATGAGTGATATTTCTCGATTAGCAATTAAAAATACTCAGGAACATAATAAAGCTATTCAGTTTTTAACGTCGAGTCTGGAGAGAACGCCCACAAGTATTGAAGTTGCTCAATATCTTAATATCTCAATAAATGAATATGAAGCACAGCGGACACATGCTGAACGATTTAAAATAGATACTCCTGCTGAAAATGATTCAGAATATGACATCTTTGATACATTTTTATCTGACGATTCAAACCCTTTAGATGACATCGAAATTGAAGATATAAAATATTTCCTTACAAAAGAAATTAATAAACTCTCAGAACGCGAAAGACAAATTCTTCAGTTATATTATTATGAAGAATTTAATTTGAAAGAAATTGCTGAAATAATAGGAGTCGTTGAATCGAGAATAAGTCAAATTCTCACCAAAACAATCAAATATCTTCGCACAAAAGTTCATAACAAAATCACTAATGTTTCTTAGCAATTTTTTCAAAAAAAATAAATCCCAGAGAAAACTCGACGAACTGAAAAAGTTGAGCAAGAAAGATTATGAAAACTGCAGTAAAAATAACAAGTCGATTGGTAATTTAAGATTACGAAATCGCTTAGCATTACGATCAAAGGCGAACGTCGAAAAAACTTTTATAGATGCAGCTAAGAATGTAGAAATATATCAAAAAATAAGGCTTGAAGCCTCGTTAACAAACAATAATTTAGAGCTTGCTCCTCCGAAAATTGAGACTTCTTATCAAATTTTACAAACAGATAAAGGTCTAATTGTGAGTTATATACCTTTTGAATACGCAGAAGAGGTTTTTAAAATTGGTGCTTCCTATCAAAATTCTGAGTTATCAGCTGATCAATCAAAAAAGAAAATCGAGAATATTTTTAATAAAATTTGTAAAGAATTAAATATTTACAAAGAAATTCCAATTTTGGAATTTCTAGATGATAATGATAACTAATTAATTAGACACCTAATATGCTTACAATTTTAGTCATACTAACCACGATAATAGGCGTAGTACTTATCGTATTACTGTTGTTTATTTTAGGTAAGCTGAATTGGCTTGAAAACGCTACTAATTCACTCTTGACTAAAATTGATATAAATCCTGTACTAGAGCCAAGCATCGATTCATCTCCAGATATTACCGATCCTTATTTTTATGGCCTAACTGGGAAAAAGTTATGGTCAAGCCTTACGGGAGAGGATTACAACGGAGTTAATGAAATTGAACTAGAAGAAATTAGGCCAAGATACACTATAGTTCTAATCAAAGCGCTTGCTAAATTTATCAAAGAAAATCTTAATGATCCGAATAATGATGATTTGGACATTATAAAAAATATTAGGACTGTTTCAACTTCAAGAGGAAAAATAGATATTTGGTTACCGTCAAACACCGTCGACAAACTTCATGATATAGGATCTTCAATAAGAGATTATCATTTAAGCAAAAGCGAAAATGATAAATCAGATGGGGAGAGTGTAGTGGCCTCAAAAGAGGAGCTACGAGCATCTATTGAAACTACTATTAGAGCAATAGTTCATGATGTAGTACAACAAACCGGCGTCAAGTACCATGATGATATTTCTGAAGATCTTATAAAGCTTGTTCTGTAAAACTAAACTTCTAGTTGTTTATCTTGCAAAAGACCTGGGGTCATTATTAAGATTACCTTCTTCACTTTCGATGATTTCCTGAGACAAGCGGATTTGGTCCAGATATTTTTCTTTTTCTAAAAGTATTAGCGCATCTACTTGATTTACAAAGTTTTCCAGCCTTTTCATTTCGGCAAAGAAAGCCAAATCTGCTTCACTAGTCTCCTCAAATGCATTTTCAAGACTCAGCATCCTTGAATTAATGGTAGAAAATCTATCTTGTAAGTTATTGTAGCTATCAATTTGTTCTGTAATGCTTTCTTCATACTTTGTTGATAAGTCATTCTGTAATCTTTGAAAAACTGTAGCAATCTCATCTTTAAAAGCTACTATTGAATCATTTGTTTTTTCTGATTCAAGAGAAATCATTTCTACAATATTGTAGAGATTAGATATTTCCTCTTGAACATTTTGGAATTGATCCAGGCCTGTATTCATATTAACAATGCGGGTGGCCAGAGCATCGCTCATAATTCTAAAATCTGAAGATTTACTACTAAAACTAAAAACTGCAACTGTAGTTATCAATATACTTATAAACAAAATTACGGCGCAAACACCAAAAAGGATATTTATCAATTTTCTCTGGCTTGCCATGCTTGTAATTTGGTTCTTTGTTAGGCTATTAATATCTCTTGAAAAATTCGTAAAATATAACTTTTCATCTTGGAGTGTTTCTAAAAACTTCTCAAATTCTTGTTTTATACTATCTATATGAGATAAATCTCTAGAGATATTACCATCTAATAAAGTATCGTCTTCTTCTTTTTTTATAATGAAATTTTTTACATCTACTTGATCCATTCCTAGATCAGATTCAATAGTTGCATCAAATTTTTTTTTTATTGCATCATCAACTGGACGTCTCAAAGCTGATTTTGAAGTTGTAGCTTTTTTTGGTGTAGGTTCTTTTGATGTAGTTTTTTTCATATTTTTATTTGGTATATAAATTCATTTGTTATGTATAAATATAGTAATATTTAATCTTATTAATGCTTTTGCGAGTGTATTTTAAAATAATGACTACTAACAGATAACAGATCGACATTTATATGTCAAAACTTTAATCTTAAATAATTTTCCACTTCTGTCGATGAAATTCTAGGTAGCTTTTCTCTATATCATTGAGTTTGTTATTTCCTGATGCGTGCAATTTCTTCTCCAAAATTACTTTCTTTGCTAGCAATTTGCTTTTTCTGGATTCTCAAAGTAGATACCATTTTTTCACAAGAAAGTAATCATGTGTCAATTTTCAGACAACCTCCAGAACTTAACGATTCAATAAATTTTTGGAAAAGTGTTTATACTAAGATCAATTCTACTGAAGGTTATTTACATGACTCGGAGAATTTGAGTATTGTATATGGAATATTTCCGGCAAATGAAAACACCTTACAAAATTACAGAAACCAAATTATTCAAGATCTAACAATATTAGCTAACGGCCAAAGGTTAAATCTAACACGAAATCAATCTCTTATTTTCGAAATTTGGGATCAATCTAACGATAACAACACCTACCTATCTGCAATTGATAGATTACGATTTCAGCGAGGTCAATCAGATGCTTTTTTGAGCGGATATGAGAAGTCAAAATCCTATGAAAGTTTTAATCAAAATATTTTAAAAAGAAATGACATCCCTCCCGAATTATTTTTGATACCACATTTAGAATCTTCTTTTAATCCACAAGCAATTTCATCTGCAAATGCGGTTGGAATGTGGCAGTTTACGAAAAATACTGGTCAGCAATACCTTCGTATTGATGATGTTATTGATGAAAGATTGGATCCATATCTTTCTACCCAAGCTGCTATTTCACTTTTACAATTCAATTATGATCAATTAGGTTCCTGGCCTCTTGCCATCACAGCATATAATCATGGTTTGACTGGTATACAAAACGCCAAAAATATTCTGCAAACAAGCTCAATATCGGAAATTATAAATAACTATAAGGGTCCTAGATTTGGTTTTGCATCTAGAAATTTTTACCCGCAATTTTTGGCTATTTTAGATATCACAAATAATTTTAATAAATATTTTGAAAATGTTTCTCTAAAACCTCACATCGAACTAGAAGAAATTAGGATTACATACCCTATTTATTTAAGTGATTTATCTAGTCGTTTGAATATAGAAAAGGACATAATATCTTCAAATAATCTATCATTTTTGCAAAATATAAAAAGCGATAGGACTCGAATACCTCAAGGAACAAGATTGAGACTTCCGGCAACTTTAATTAACAAAGAAAATCTCGATAAATTTTTAAACACTGCCCAAAGCCGCATAAGTTCGTCTCAAAATAGTGCCTTAACTGTGCATTCAAATTTAGATGCGGAAAATATTTCAATAACAAATACTAATGATGGGGGCAATTGGGTTGATCCTAAATTTCTAGCGCAAAATATTCCAATAAATATTGATAAATCCTCTACAACAAATGCCGCTCAATCGACCGAGAACACGAATCTTGAAAATTCTTTTATACAACCCTATCAAAATATTGTGGAACTACCTTCGATCTCAGATATAGTTTTAGTTGACGCCTCAAGTAAAGAGTATTCGAATGAAGGTACTAATGAGCTAGAGCTAGGACAAGTAACTACGCAAGAAATAATTCTAAAATATGATTATTTTGAAGTAGACAATCAAAATAAGATCTATGTTTACAATGAAACCATCGAGCAGATAGCTATCTGGCTAAATATTTCTAGCTCTGAATTAAGAAGATATAACGGAAAAAATCCTTTTGATAAGATCTATTTTGGTGAGAAGCTATCTTTAATATTTTCTAAAGTCTCACCTGAAGATTTTATAAATAAGAGATCTGATTATCATAAAAATATTAGGGATAGCTTTTTTTCACGCTATACGGTTAGCGGTACAAGTACTCATGTAATTCAAAGAAATGACAATATTGAGTCTATTTCAAGAGAAAAGTACAACAGCCCGATGTGGTTATTGAAAGCTTACAATCCTAGTTTAAGTATGGATAATATATTTGTTGGGCAAACCCTTATATTTCCAGTTATTGAACAACTCTAAACACTCCGGCCTATATAGTGCGTCAGCAGCTTTTTCATAGAAAAAATTGGCGCGTGAGTTTTTCAATATAATTCCGAACCTTCTAGCAGTCTCTAAATAAGTTGCCTAATGGTGAAGTAAATACCACAACAGGGATTTAAATCAGTGTGTGGTTTTATTAAGCGGTTCTTACTCCACAGTAAAAGTTGTAGCGATATTTCTTGGGTGGTTCTGTGTAAAAATATACCTAGTCTACAGGTGTGTACTCTATTCCCGTTTCTTTTAATTCTGCCCAATTAATTTTTCTAATATTTTTAGGGTGATTGGCACCAGCCAGTATTAATTTTCCTACAGTGTACTGACCTGATTCTAAGAAAGATGCAAAATAATCAATCTCA
>Ga0181580_10003486_pt1 | contig 12797 bp, 12 predicted proteins | sample 071ome_23_FD_132413 | JGI IMG/M metagenome (GOLD analysis project Ga0181580, IMG submission 132413) | Coastal salt marsh microbial communities from the Groves Creek Marsh, Skidaway Island, Georgia - 071403BT metaG (megahit assembly) | ecosystem: Environmental > Aquatic > Marine > Intertidal...
ATGGCTTTTGAGGAGGAGTTTGGTTCAGAAATATCAGATAGCGAGGCTGAAAAAATTCTTACCGTAGGTGATGCTATAAAGTTTATTGAGAGTAAAAGCAGTTAATACAGTCAGTTAATTGTTTTTATGACCCGTAAAGGGAAAAATTTATTAATCATTCTATCCTCTCCATCCGGAGTAGGCAAAACAACTTTGACGAAGAAAATTCAACAAAAATATAAATCGTTTAAAATTTCAGTATCACACACAACCAGACCCCCAAGATCAAACGAGATTGATGGTATTGATTATCATTTTGTATCAAAAAAAAAATTTGAAGATTTAATAAAAAAAGATAGCTTTTACGAATATGCTAAAATTTTCGGAAATTATTATGGAACTCTTAAAAAAAATGTAGATAACACTCTACAGTCTAATAATATTTTATTTGATATTGATTGGCAAGGAACTAAGCAGTTATCCAGATTTAACAACCTTGATTTAATAAAAATATATTTAATTGCAGATAATAAGTCTGAACTTAAAAAAAGATTGGTAAAAAGAAATCAAAATACAAAACAAGAGATAAATAAAAGATTTAACTCATTCGAAGAAGACGTTAAACATTGGAAAGATTATGACTATATAATTATAAATAAAAATTTAGAGATATGCTTTAAACAGATTGAAAAAGTAATATTTAATGAAAAAAATCAAACTTTATTTCTCTCAAACAATTGAGTTATTTTATAATACACTTCAGGACTTAATTCGGTAGGTCTTGAACTTAAATTTATACCTCTAATCTTTTTAATTTCTTTATCACTTAATATTTTTCTGATATTTTTATTTATCATTTTCCTTTTATTTGAAAAAAAAATATTTGTTACTCTCTCTAGATTTTCAATATTCTTTATACTAGAAAATACTTTTTTTGGCTTAAAGTGAATAACTAATGAATTAATCTTAGGTTTTGGAGAAAAACAATTTGGTGAGACAGAAAGTTTTTGAATGTACTTTAGTCTATAATTTGCAAGAATTGAAATCCTATTATAATTTGTAGTTAGATATTTTCCAATAATTTTTTCTCCCAATTCTTTTTGAAACATAAATATCAAGTCATTAAAATTTGGAGGCCAAATTTTAAACTTTATAAATTTGACTAAAATTTGAGATGAAATATTATATGGAAGATTTCCAAAAACTATAAAGTTATTTTCCTTTAATTTTTCAAAATCGAATTTTAGAACATCATTATTATAAATTTTAATGGTATCATCATTAGCGTAAGTAAGTTTTAAATTTGTAGCTAAATCTTCATCTTTCTCGATTAATATCAATGATTTTGGTTTTTTCTTAATTAATTCCTTAGTTAACGCGCCTTTACCTGGACCAATTTCAATTATATTTTTACCTTTTATTTCTACAAAGTTTAGAATTTTTTTAACAATATTGGGGTCAATTAAAAAATTTTGACCTAGTGATTTTTTTGCAAAACTCATTTTCCAAATTTATTTACTATGTTTATACATTCGACTAAACTTTTGAAATTAGCTTTATTTTGACCAACTAGGTCGATTGCAGTTCCATGGTCAGGAGACGCTCTTAGATATTTTAATCCCAATGTAATATTAATAGCATCAAATTTAAAAATAGTTTTGAATGGACCTATTACCTGATCATGGTACATACCAATAACTACATCAAAATTTTTATAATTATAAATAAAAGCTGTGTCAGCAGGGTGAGGTCCTGATATAATCATTTTCTTTTTCTTTAAACTTTTTATAGCTGGAATAATAGTTTTGATTTCTTTTGACTCTTTTCTAAATTCAGCATTATGTGGGTTTAATCCTAAAACTAAAATTTTTGGTAATCGTCCATACTTTTTTTTATACCAAAAATTTATCGTCTCTATTTTTTTTATAATTTTAATTTTAGTCAACTGACTATTTACATCTTTAATATCTACATGTGTGGTTATTGGACTTACTGCAAATTTATTATTAAATAGCAGCATTGACTCTGAATTTTCTTTAATTTTACATTTTTTCGCTAAAAACTCTGTAACTCCTATCTTTTTTTTATTGAGTAAATTTTTTCCTATAGGGCAATTAATCAAGCCAATAGTATTTTTTTTAAGAGCTAAATTATGAGCTAAATTAAGACTTTTTATTATAAATTTTGATCTTTCTTTTTCAGATACATTAAACGGATCTTTAAAATTTAATTTTACATCAATTATATTTAGTTTGTTTACTTCAATATTTTCATCAAAGTTTTTAATTATATTTAACTTTAAATTATATTTAAGATTTCTAAATTGCTCTTTAATTAAATTAAAATTTGAAATTAAAATAATTTTTTTTCTAAGACCTTTTCTAATTCTTTTGAAAGATTTAAATATAATTTCTGAATTAATACTATTTGGATCACCACTTACTAAGATAATTTTTTTCATTGGTATTCAATAAGACTATTATTTTTTAACTTTGATAAATGACTTTTTGAATATAGATTGTATAAGTCATTCGTTTTTTTATTCTTAATTTTTATTTTTAATTCTGCCTCGTTAAGATCTACTGGATTTGTCTCTCTTTTTTTTTCTAGTAAAAGAAACAAGGCAGTATCATTAATAATAACTGGCTCAGAAACACTACCAATCGATAATTTTGATACAATTTCGTAGATTTGATTGCTTAATGAAGTTGAATTAACCCAACCAAGCGACCCTTTGTTATTTGATGTATCTGAAACACTATATTTAAGAGCAGTTTTCTCAAACCCATTTTCAAGAATTTCTTTTTTGACATTAGATATCAAATACTTATCAGAGGTGTCATTTTTTAAAAAGATTTCTATTTCAGACAGCTTGAATTCTTGAATTTTTTTTTGATTTTTTACTATTTTTAAGACTTCATTATTTAGAAAGTTTTCGTCTATATTAATTCTATCTGAGTAAATCCTGTAAATTAATTTCTGCCATTTTAGCTTTGTTTTAACTTCTTCTAAAAATAAACTATAATCTAAATTATTATCAAAAAACATTTTTTTAAACTTTTTGATATCATTAGATGAAATAGAATTTAAATACTGATTAATTTGCAAGTTGTCATCTTCGATTTTATACTTGGTCAGTTCTTTTAATATTAATTTTTGATCTATCAAACTGCTTACTGATTGTTTTTTAAAATTATCAATATTAGATTGGTTAATTTCTTTTCCAGAAAGCACAATGGATGTTAATATCTTGTTTCTAATTTCATAATTAGTTATAATTTGATTTTCAACTTTTATGGCAATATTATTTTTAATAATTCCGTATAAATTACTTGTGAAGTTATAATACAAAATTAGACTAGTAATTAAAAATAACTTTATTAATCTCATTGATTAAATGAAGGAGAATTTAAGCCTCCGAATGAAGAAAGTGTAATTTTAAACATTAAAGAATTTTCAGGTTCTAACTCAGAGTCAGTATAGAATTCTCTTCTGTATACTAAGCCAGCTCTTAAACAATCATTTAAGTATTCATAACTTAAATTATAAAATTCAGAGGAATCACTTACTAAATTTCTTTTAGTTTCAAATGAGAAAATTCCATTTTGACCTCTTTTATAATCTAATTTCGTTTTAAAATATTCCTGATCTCCAATATGTTTATTTTCTTGCAGGTAGCTAAAGTCCATGCTCAACTTATTAAAATTCATATTAGTAGCAATTTCATTATAGTTAAAACTATTATAATTTTGATCAATAGCAAAATTATAACTTAATTGAACTTTATCGTTAACCTCGTAGTTTGCAGACCCAACTAAATCAGATAATTTCTCGTCCAAGCTAGATTTAGTGGGCATATTGTGTCTTTCTAGTTCATTTATTACTTGAGCAATTGAAAAATCAAAATCATTATTTTTTCTATTAACTTTATAATCGAAACCAACAGTTGCGCTAGATCCAGTTTCAAAGTTATTTATATTATCCAATCTATTCATGCTAAAAGCTTTGACAGGATCTAATCTTGAGCCATCAATTTCTTTTCTCATTTTGCCTGGTGAAACTCTAAGCAACAGTTTAGGTTTAAGTGAGTAATCTGTTTCATTAACTTTCTTTTCTAATTCTAACTCACTAAAATAACCAAAGGCACCAAATAATTCTTGTGTAGTATTATTTTTGTAAATATCTACATTTTTAGTCTCGTAATTAATATTTTTAAAGCTTGCTAATAATTTACCTCGTATGCCATTGTCAAAACTTTTCTTTTTAAAATCCCAACTAAGATCATTAACTAAAAAGTTTGTATACTTGTTTGTATCATATTTATGTACTTTATAATTTGTTTGTAGATCAATATTTCCAATTTTATTATTGTTTATTAGATTTTTATCAAAAACTATTTCAGGATAAATATATTCATATTTATCATTGTAATTACTTTTTAATGTTTCATATATACTAGCATTTAACCCAAAAAAAACTTTCTCTCCTTCGTGAGTAAAATCGATTGAATTTTCAAGATTATTGACATTATAATCAACTAAATTGGATTTTATTTTGTAGAGTTTTAAATATTTATCATTTGAGACGTTTTGCGCAGAAATACTAAAAGTGTTGTTAGAATTATTAAAAATATTAAAATTATTTACATACTTCAAAAAAAGATGAGATTTATCTCCCTTCTTTTTCTTTGAGCTACTTTTTTGATATCCTTTTGTATAACCAAAATCAGTTTTGAGGTTAGAATTTTTAAATGCCTGGTGATATTCTGCAAAAAACAATGGATTATTACTAGCTAGTATTTTATTAGTTAATGTAAAGTTTTTATCATTATTTAAAGCCCAAAAATATGGAATTGAGACTCCCGGGCCTAAGTTTTTACTGTCCGAAAAAGAAGGAGGCAAAAATCCTGAACGTCTGTCGACTGATGGATCAGGATGAGATAATTTTGGAAAATAAAAAATAGGTATATCATAAACTTTTATTAAAGCATTATCGTAATAAATTGTTTTCTTTTTATTATCATGCAACATTTCTTTTGCTTGAATTGTCCATGGGGGGCATTTGTCATTTTCTCTATAATTACACAAAGTGAAAATACTTTTTTTAAAAGAACTTATTTCTTCTTTTCTACTTAAGGAATTTGCAAATATTCTTGGCTTATTTCTTTTATCTATCTTAAAATCTTCATTATTTAAATATGATTTAATGTCAGTTCCAAGAATTTGTTTTTTTTCAGTATCTATATATATTTGTGAAAATTCATATAAATTATCAACTTTATCAATTATCTTAATATAACCTATGGATTTAAAAATATTGCTTGAAGTGTCATACTCAAAATTTTCTAAGTAGATTTTATTTCCCTCATTATCTATTAATAAAGCACTCTCTTCAGATTTAATAAATTTTTTATCTCCATTAAGATAAATATCTTTACCACTTATACTATATCCATTATCAGTTATTATTTGCGTTTCTCCTGTTGTTTCTAATATTTGAGTATTTTGATTATACTCAGCTATACTAGCTTTAACTTTGTTATTTTTTTTATCAGTAGCTACAATATTATCTTTTAAAAGTATTAAACCGCTAGATTTATTGTATTCAGCAAAATTACTTTCTATGGTCTCTTTTTTTTCAGTAGTAATTAAAACATTATTTTTAAAAATTGATATATTTTTTTTTTTATCAATTGATATGATCTCTGACTCAATGTTTAATTCTTCAGCTAATAATGTATTAATAAAACAAACTAAAAAACTAATTAAAAATACAAGTATTTTATTTTTCATTGATTTGCAAAACTCCCATAAAAGTAAAAAAACTTAATGCTATGATAGGAGACCAAATAGATAAAATCAAAGGTATCCTATCAGTTTGACCTAGAGCTAAAGATAGATCTTTAAGATAAAAAATAAAAACTGTAACCATTAAGCCAACTACTAAAAATTTTAAATTATCAGACCTTTTTAAGGTATTAAAAGTTAATATCGATGCAATTCCAGTCATTAAAAAAAGAAATAAAGGTAATGTTAATAAAGTATGGAGACTTTGATTTAAAAAATTTTTATTATATCCATTTTCAATTAATTTATCAAAATTAAAAACCAGATCTATAAATGACATAGTATTAAAATTTTTAAAAAGATTATTAATTTTTTTATAATTATATATCGAACTTAACTGATATTCTTTATATTCATCTTTTTCAAATATTTGATTATTAGATTTAAAAATAATTACATCGTTTAAAACCCAATTATTATTTTGAATATTCGCTTTTTTTGAAATAATTTTTTCTATCAAATCATATTCTTGGTTAAGATGAAAAATCTTGACATCAATTAAATTATAACCGTCAGGTTTCGTTGCAGATATAATTCTAAATTTATTTTCAAGATTTTCTCTTATCCAAAGTCCATTTTTATTAAAAGTAATTAGATGATCTATATCACGTGCATAACTTGATTTTGTTTTTTCATAATATTTTGATAGAGAGGAGGTTATTGGATTTACAGCAAATAAAACAAAGATACCAAAAAAAAATGAGACAAAAGCTAAAATAAAAAATATCTTTAAATTTGAAAAACCAAAAACTTTTAATGTTAGCAAGTCCTTATTGTTTCTTATTTTTAACATGAACCACATACTAGAGATGAAAATGATAAATGGTAATAATTTTATAATCATACTAGGAATAAGAATACTAGTGAGAGCTAATGGTAAAAATGCATCGGCATTAGTATTTTTGAAAAATTCTATTTCTTCAAATAAATTTAAAATAACTCCAAAACAATAAAAAATTCCAATTACAAGCAATATTGTTTTAAAAAAATTTTTTATTAGATAATTATATAAAACATTGTTCATAAAGAAGACTCTTGAGAAAAGTTATAAGCTAAAAAAAAATACAAAATAAATAATAAAAAAATTGGAAATAATGCGAAAAATATTAATAAAAAAATATTAATACCAGTATATCTAACTACAAGTTCAGTAAAAATAATTATTATAAACGAATATAAAAAAACACTAACTTTGTTTGTAAAAAAATTTCTTGAATTGATTAATAAAATTGAACACATTAAAGCTAAAACAGGAAGATACATTGGTGTAATTATTCTTCTACTTAAAACTGGAATTATTTCTTTTTTAAAATTTTTATTACAAAAAATTAAAGAGTTATTTTCTCTAAAAAAACAACTTAAAAGTTTAAACGTCGAAAGTTCTTGGACTTTAGGTTTTTTTATTGTAGTGGTTTTAAGTTGACTTAAATCTGTGCTAAGTTGCTCAAATTTTATAATTTCATCTTCACTGTCATCTTTTTTTGAAGAAATTATAATACCATTAAACAAAATCATTGCTCTTTCATTAACAATACCATTTTTTGCAATAATTGTTGTCTCACTAATGTCTTCAATATTAGATGAAAAGTTTTTTAAATTTTTACCTTTATCGTTTAGGAAAATATTTTTTATTTCATTTCCATTTTTTTTGTCGACAACAAATGTTAATCCCTCAAAACTATCACTAAATTGATTTGATTTAATTATAGGGCCTAAGGAGTTTAATTCATCGTTACTTAAAAGGCTTCTTGATTTATTTAGAGCTAAAGGAGAAATGAAAACTGATAAAAATAAATAAACCAAAAAAATTATTAAGGAAATTATTAAAAATAAATTAGCTACTTGTATTTTTTTTACACCTGACGTCCACAAAATTACTAACTCATTACTTTGAATATGCTTTATTATAAAAAGTGTTAGTGATATCAAAAAAGATAATAAAAAAAATTTTGGGGCAATTCCAAAAATATTTAAAACGGAATATTTAAAATAAGTACCAACCGAGTAACCATTTTCTACGATTAAATCTAAAAAACTAACTGCTCTAACAGTAAAAGCTATTAAGGTAAAACCAAGCATTGTAAGCAAGAAGTTTTTGGTGATTTCTGTAAAAAAATTTTGATAAATTTTATTTTGAAGCATAATTTTACTTATAATTAATTCATCTTATTAATAATTTCAATCTATGGTGTAATTATGATTAATTTAACGTTGAAATATTGTAATTTTGATCTTATACACCAAATAAATCTCAAATTAAAATTATGACAATAAAAATAAAATATACAAAAAAAAAGATTAAAAGATTTGATAATAATTTAGTTATCTTTTCTGATGAGAGATTCAGCATTCTTGGACTCAAAAAATATCTCACCAAAAGTGAATATTCATATTTAACAGATTTATTAAAACATAAAGATTTGAAGAAAAACTTATATGTTTTTGAAATTAATTCAAAAAAAAAAATTATTCTAGCTTCAATCAAGAAAGAATTTAAGGAATATGATTTTGAAAATTTAGGAGCAGAGGTTTATGGTCAAATAAATTATGGAAAAGATGCAAATTATCTAATTATTGCTGATAGTATAGTAAACAAAAATGACGATTTTTTAGGCCATTTCCTTCATGGTGTTAAATTAAAATCATACGAATTTAAAAAGTATAAAACCAAAAAAGTTTCAAGAACCATTAACTTAATTGTTATAGGTAATAAAAACATACCTTCGATTAATAATCAGTTAAAATATAAATCTTTAGAGGCAGGAAACTTTTATACAAGAGACTTAGTTTCTGAACCTGGGAATGTTTTACATCCAGATGAATATGTAAAAAGATTATTAACTCTTAGAAAAGATGGATTAAAAATAAATGTTTTAGATAAATTTAAATTAAAAAAGCTTGGTATGCATTCTTTACTTGGAGTTGGCATGGGGAGTGTAAGGGGATCTTATCTAGTTTCAATTGAGTGGAAGGGAACAAGCAGCAAAACAAAGCCTTTAGCTTTTGTAGGTAAAGGAGTAACATTTGATACTGGAGGGTACTCATTGAAGCCAGCAAGGTTTATGGAAGACATGACTTATGATATGGCAGGATCTGCTGCAGTTGTTGGTTTGATGAAAACTTTAGCTTTAAGAAAAGCAAAAATAAATGCTGTAGGTGTTGTTGGTCTTGTGGAAAATATGGTGAGTGGTGTTGCTCAAAGACCTGGAGATATTGTTAAATCTTACAGTGGTAAAACTATCGAAGTTCTAAACACCGATGCTGAAGGTAGATTAGTTTTAGCTGATGCACTAACTTATACAGAAAAAAAATATAATCCAAAATTTATTATTGACCTAGCAACATTGACTGGAGCAATAATTGTTTCACTCGGCTCGGAATACGCAGGGCTTTTTTCAAACGACAACAAATTATCAAAACAAATTATTGCTGCGGGTGAAAAAGTTGAAGAAAAATTATGGAGAATGCCATTACATAAAAACTATGATAAATTAATGGACTCTAAAAATGCTGATATGCAAAACATAAACTATGTTGGTGGAGCAGGGTCAACTACTGCTGCTCAATTCTTACAAAGGTTTATTTTGAAAAAAACACCTTGGGCACACTTAGATATTGCAGGTATGGCGTTTTCAAAATATGGAGGATCATTGAACTCAGCTGGTGCGACTGGCTTTGGGGTAAGATTATTAAATAAATTAATTGAGGAAAATTATGAGTAACCTAGAAAAAACTTTGTCTATAATTAAACCTGATGCAGTTGAGAGGAACTTAGTTCAGAGAATTAAAGAAATATTTTTAAAGAATAATTTAAATATCATTAATAGTAAAAAAATTCATATTACAAAAGATGAAGCAGCAGATTTTTATAAAGTTCATCAATCAAAACCATTTTACAACGATTTATGCTCATATCTTTCTTCAGGTCCAATTGTAGTTATGATATTAGAAGGTACAAATGCAGTAAAAGCCAACCGAAAATTAATGGGTGCCACTAACCCTAAAGATGCAGAAGAAAATACAATTAGAAAACTGTATGGTATTTCAATAGATAAAAATTCTGTTCATGGTTCTGATTCTACAGAAAATGCAAAAAAAGAGATAAATTTTTTTTTTAAGAATTAAAAATTTCTAAAGATTTTTATTATAGCCTCAGGAAATGCTCTATGCTCTATTTTCCTTGTTTTCTCTTTTAAAGTTTGTTCATTGTCTTTAGAGCTTAAAAAGAAAATCTTTTTTAGAATTAGGTTTCCATCATCTAGATTTTTATTAACAAAATGAACCGTACAACCGGTTTTTATCTCTCTATTTTTTAGTACTCTAGCAAAAGTATTTAAGCCTTTATAATTTGGAAGCAACGAGGGGTGTATATTAACAATCCTGTTTTTATAATTTTTAATCACATTATTCGAAATAATCTTCATATAACCAGCCAAGCAAATAAATGAAATTTTATATCTTTTTAAATATAAAAGTATCTTTTGATCATGATTTTTAAATTTTGTATTTATAAATACATAAGGAATTTTATAAATTTTGGCATAATTTATACCTTTGGCATTTCTATTGTTACTTATAATTAAACTTATTTTTATAGGAAAATTTTTATCTCTTGTTCGAGAAATAATATTCTTAAGATTTGTGCCTTGACCTGAAATAAAAACACAAGTTTTTTTTTTTACCATTTAAGAGAATTTATCAAATTAACTTTTTTGCGTTCTTTAGAAATATATCCAATTTCATAGGGTTTATAACTTTTTGGGAACATCTTAATTATTTGTGAAATTTTTTTCTTAGGAACAATTATACAAAATCCTACACCGCAATTGAAAGTTCTTATCATTTCTTGATCAGAAATATTTTTTTGTTTTAACCACTTAAAAATTTTTAAAATTTTTATTTTATCAAGAAATACATTTAAAGTTAAATTATTTGGCACTGATCTTAATAGATTTTCAATTATTCCTCCACCTGTAATATGAGCTGCGGATTTAATTAAGTTTTTTTCTGTTAATTTTAAAATTTCTTTTGAATAAATTTTTGTAGGTCTCAATAAATCCATTTTTAAATTATTTGGTATTTTATTTTTTTTTAATATTGACCTTACTAAAGAAAAACCATTTGAGTGGATACCATTAGACGGTATTGCTAAAATAACGTCATTAGGTTTAACTTTATTTTTACCTAAAATTTTCTTTTTTGAAACTATACCTACACTGAAACCAGCTAGATCGAATTTGTTTTTAGAATATATGCCAGGCATTTCTGCTGTTTCTCCTCCTATTAGCTTACAATCTGATATTTTACAGCCTTTAAAGATACCTTTTAAAATCTTTTTTGTTTTATTTAAGTCCAATTTACCTACAGCAATATAATCTAAAAAAAATAATGGCTTAGCACCTTGTACTATCAAATCATTGACACACATAGCAACCAGGTCTACTCCGATAGTATCAAATTTTTTGAATTTATTTGCTAGATCTATTTTGGTACCAACGCCATCAGTACAAGAGACGATTACTGGATCATTAATTTTATAATTACTAATATCGAATAAAGAACCAAACCCTCCAATTTCATCTTTAAAAGACGGCGAATTCGTTTTTTTGACATTTTTTTTTGATAAATTTGAGATATGTTTAACCAATTTATTTGCTAACGAAATGTTAACACCACTTTTTTTATAACTATTTTCATTTTTTTTCATTTATAAATTGATACTTAATTTTATGAAATTATTAAAACAAATATTATTAATACTATTAGTTTTTTCAAAAACTGGAAATCTTTTATCAGATAATAATTTGTTTAATGTTAATAATATTTCAATAGAAAAAAAGGAAAATATTTCAAACAAACAGTTAGTAAATCAAGCAATTAAAGAAGCGTTTAATCAATTTATTGGTAGAGTTTTGATGAAAGAAGATCAACAAAAGCTATACAATTTGAGCTTTTCTAAAATTAATGAATTAGTGAAATACTATAATGTATCCAAAAATACCGATACAAAAATCGACATAGTGAATTTTAATGTAACATTTGATAGAGGCAAGATACATGACTTATTTTACAGAACAGGACTCTTGTATTCTGATATTATTGATAAAGAATTTTTTATTTTACCTGTTGTTTTAAATGAAAATGAAATATTTATTTTTTCAAATAATTATTTTTATGAAAATTGGAACAAAAGTAAAAATAAAAAATTAATTGAATTTATTTTACCTATAGAGAATATTGAAATTATTCAAAAAATTAACAAGTCAAGAGAAAATCTATTTAATTTAGAATTAAAAAATTTATTTGAAGAATATCCAAATAAAAATATAGCTTTTGTTTTAATTGAAGATAACGAAAATATTATTCAAAAAATTTATCTCAAGTCAATTATTCATGATAAAGCAATATCTAAAAACTTAACTTTTAAAAAAAATAATCTTGAAACAGAAATTTTAAATAAAAAAATAATATTAGAAGTTGAAGATGAATTAGTAAATCTCGTAAAATCTAGAAATTTGATTGATATAAGAACACCATCTTTTTTAAATGTGATAATTAATTTAGATAAAATAGATAATTTAGCCTCGATAAATAAAAAAATTAAAAATATTGATTTAATTGAAAATATTTATGTTCAAGATTTTACGAAAAATTATGTTAAAATAAAAATTAAATATTTAGGAAAACTAGAAAGAATTGTTGATCAACTAAGAAAAGTAAATTTAAAATTAGAATTAATTGATGAAGAATGGTTTATCAAAACCTTTTAAATATGGATCAACTTACATTTAAATTTCCATTTTCAAAAAGGTATTATGAGCAAGATTTTTTTGTAGCTAGCAATAATTTTTCTGCTTTTAAATTGATAGATAGTTGGCCTAATTGGCCCGGCAAATGGGTAAATATATTTGGAGAAAAAGGATCAGGAAAAACGCATCTTTCTAAAATATTAGAAAAAAAAATAAAAAAATC
>Ga0181580_10003489_pt1 | contig 12790 bp, 9 predicted proteins | sample 071ome_23_FD_132413 | JGI IMG/M metagenome (GOLD analysis project Ga0181580, IMG submission 132413) | Coastal salt marsh microbial communities from the Groves Creek Marsh, Skidaway Island, Georgia - 071403BT metaG (megahit assembly) | ecosystem: Environmental > Aquatic > Marine > Intertidal zone...
AACACTTTCCTAGGCGTCATCACCACCATTGCTGGGATCGTCACCGACGCGCTGAAAGACTTGAACAAGGAGACTCTCCTCGTCAGTCGGATTTTTAACTACGCTTTCCCGTTCATCATTCCTCATTTCAGCTTTGGCAAGGGCCTGTACGACATTGCTCAAAATGGTCTCGATAAGACGAGAAGGGTGTACGACGAGGATTGCATGTGTTTGAAGGATGTCATCCCGAAGGGTTCCTTCAACGTGATTGCCGACGATTTGGGTTATCTCGCCGGCACTTTCTTCATGTGGACCGCACTTTTGTTCTATAGAGAATATCAGGAAAATTTGGCGACGTGGAGAAAGAGTGGAGACGTTGGAATTCCGCCTAATCCAGATGAGGACGAAGACGTCAAGGCGGAGCGAGGGCGCGTCACCTCTGGTGAGACAGCCAACGACGGGGTCGTGATCAACCGCCTTTCGAAGCTTTACAAGAGCATCATCGATAAGACGGAAAAGTTAGCAGTCAAGGATCTTTCGGTTGGCTTGCCTCGAGATCAATGTTTCGGTTTGTTGGGTATCAATGGCGCTGGTAAGACAACAACGTTCAAAATGCTCACCGGAGAGTTCCCGCCGACTGCGGGTGATGCAATCATTCAGGCGCGGGATGGTAGCTCGCACAGTATAAGCGAAGATTTGAACGGAGCTAGACGATTGATGGGATACTGCCCGCAGTTTAACGGCTTGCAACCAAACTTTACGGCTCGCGAACATATTGAGTTTTACGCCGCGATTCGCGGCATGCCACTGGAGATCATTCCGTCAGTCACGGAGGATCTTTTGAAGCGCATGGATCTGAAGAAATACGCCGATCGACAGGCGGGTACGTACAGTGGTGGTAATAAGCGAAAGTTGTCCGTCGCCTTATCTCTCGTCGGCGAGCCAGAGGTGGTGTTCCTAGACGAACCCTCCACCGGCATGGATCCCGAGGCTCGGCGCTTCATGTGGGACGTGATTTCATCAATGACGCTCGGCCGCACGATTGTTCTCACATCGCACTCCATGGAAGAGTGTGAAGCGCTTTGCAACCGCATTGGTATCATGGTGAGCGGTGAGTTCAAGTGCTTGGGATCGCTTCAGCATTTGAAGTCCCGTTTCAGCGAAGGTTACTCTGTCGACTTGCGGTTTGCAGAAGGTAAAGGCTTGCACGTCATGAATGCTTTGAACACGCGCCACGCAGATCTAGGCGCTGAAGTGATCGAAACTCACGCGACAGAAATCAAGCTACGCATCGTAAACGCACAAATGCCGCTCTGGCGCATTTTCGACGCCGTTGAAGATTTGAAAACGACAGAAGAGGAGGCTACTCGCATTGACGATTACTCTGTGAGTCAGACGACGCTCGAGCAAGTCTTTTTGCGATTTGCAAAAACACAAAATGAGGAGACGCACGCGGCTCCGGGATTGCACCAGCAGCGATGATGTACTACTTAAGTACCATTAAATTACAGGGATTTGCTAGAAGACTTTTAGATTAGTTCGGTAAATACTTGTCAACACAAAATTCTCTCAAGCAGTTTTTTCAGACGACGGCGATTCGAGGCAGACACCTCGCGCCTCGAGCTTTCGCGCCTTCGTCATGGATGCCGGTTGCAACAGCTTTCTGACTTCTTCTTCAGGGGCGTAGCGTGCCGCGATTTCAGCCACGGGGCGACCTGTTTCGAGCGCTTCCTTTGCGACGGCGGACGAACACTTGTAGCCAATGAGTGGCAGCAACGCGGTGACAATCCCGATTGAATTTTCAACCGACTTTTTACACTGTTCCGCGTTCGCTGTGATGCCGTCGATGCACTTTGTACGCAGCGTCGTCAATCCACGCTCCATCATGTCCATATTATTCAATAAATTGTAAATGATGAGCGGTTCAAAGACGTTGAGCTGCAACTGAGCTGCCTCGCTGGCGTGTGCAATGCTCGAATCCGTTCCCATAATTTGAAAGCAGACTTGATTCATCGTCTCCGGAATCACGGGGTTGATCTTGCCCGGCATAATGCTCGATCCCGGGGCAACCGCAGGGAGATTGATCTCGTTGAAGCCACACCTCGGCCCACTCGAAAGCAACCGCAGATCGTTGCAAATCTTTGACACTTTTACCGCGATGCGACGGAGAATGTTGCTAAAGAGTAGGAATGACGCCGTTGAACTCGAAGCTTCGATGAAATCGTTCGGCGGACGAAGAGGAAGGTTTGTCAACTCGGAAAGCGCGGCGATAGCTTCTTCTGAAAAGGATTCATCGGCGCAGATGCTCGTTCCGATGGCTGTGCCGCCGAGATTGAGCTCGTACATGGAATCGACGTTTCTTTCCAAAAACGTGAGATCAGTCTCGAGCGTCGCCGCAAAGGAGTGAAACTCTTGACCAAGCGTCATAGGCACTGCATCTTGCAGTTGCGTTCGTCCCATCTTGAGTATATCCTTAAACTCGTCACCTTTTGCTCGCAAAGATGCAATCATCTTTTTCAGCGCGTCGACGACGATGCCGTGCTTGAGCACCACTGCCAATTTCGCCGCGCTCGGGTACGCGCAATTCGTGCTCTGACACAAATTCACGTGATCATTCGGATTAACCACGCTGTAATCCCCGACGGGAACCCCCAAATGCATCGCCGCCAAATTCGCAATCACTTCGTTCGCGTTCATATTGGTCGAAGTTCCCGCTCCGCCTTGAATCATATCCACCGTGAAGTGTTCGTGATGCTCCTCATCATCAATCAACGCATCGCACGCGTGCGTGATCCCCCGATACACATCCTCCGATAACAATCCAAGCTTTCGATTCGCCATCGCGCACGCCCTCTTCGTCAGCGCCAACGCGCGAATAAACTCTGGGTATCTCGACAACGTCACTCCAGTGATGCCATAGTTCTCCATCGCTCTCGCTGTGGCGATCCCATACAACGCTCGATTCGGGATCGACATCCCACCGAGCAAATCTGATTCTTCCCGAAAATCTCCCCCTTTTTTCTCTTCCGCTCGCATCGCGTCCGACGCCATCGCCCGTCGCGTCATCGTTCGCGTCGTCGTCAACCGATGACTCAGCGGTCCATTGGTCGTTACGTTCTCCACACACGATCCCACCGTCGTGCGCATCGACGCGCACGCGTGCGCCCCAATGCGAGACGCAATGGATGTAAATAATTTTTGCGCATTTAACACCGCCGAGCGGCGCATGTTTCGTCGCGTCGCTCTCCCGTCGCGGTCTGTCGAATCTGAGTTCCAACAGTGCCCTTCACGTCGCGCTGACGTGTCCAGAGGTACTTTTCGATCGATCCGCGCTTTTTCGAAACGTCAGTGCGCGACGACACCGGTTGGGTTCACCGAACGGGTTCACCGAGCGACTTTAAAGAAGAATACCTGGTGAAATTTTGAACGCACCGAAGACGCGCGAGCACATCGACGACGCGCGCGACGAGAGGAGAGCGACGCGAACGAGGGTGATCGAAGCATCATGTTTCAGACGGCGTTTAAATGTCGCGTGACGACTGCGACGACGACGAAGACGACGAACGGGCGGCGACGAGGACACCGGAGTGGTGGTGTCGATACGCGGGTTCGCGCGGTGATGCGGAATCGTGATGGCGACGCGGGTTGTGGGAAGGGTGAAGACGCGGGCGGTTTGGCTTCAACGTTTGGACGCGCGGCGTCTGCGGTAGCGTTGGCGGTCGTCATGTCCGTCGGCGCGCCGCCTTTAGCGGCGGAGGCGAGATTGGAAGGGGTGAATAACCCGAATTTGCTCCCGCCCGGGCCGCCGGTGCCGGTGTTGGATGTCGCCGGGTACCTCACGCCGGGGGACGTGAAGCGGCTCACGGCGGAAGTGGAGTCTTTGCAGCGAGACACTGGGGTGAAGCTTCGAGTGTTGGCGCAGGCGTACCCGCAGACCCCGGGTTTGGCGGTGAAGGATTATTGGAACGTCGACGACGACACGGTTGTGTTCGTCGCCGATCCGGGTTTAGGTAACATTCTCAACTTTAGCGTCGGCGGGAACATCGATCTCGACGTTCCGCCGAGTTTCTGGACCCGATTGGCCAACAAATACGGCACCAAGTTTTACTGGAGCGACAAGGGTGAACAGGCGAGCATCTCCGCCGCCGTGAGCGCCATCGATCAGTGCTTACGAGAGGAACCCGGTCGGTTAAAGTGTTCCAAGATTGCCGATTACGACGACGGGTCCGACTTCAAGTCGGCGGACGTCAAATCCTCCTCTGGCGGCGGTTTCTTTGGTTTTTAATTCCCACGCGGCGTCGACGACGACGACGACGACGCGAGTAGGATACACATCATCGTTTTGATTTTTGTATTGTCACCCCGAATATCGCGATTAAGACGACGACGACGACGACGACGACCGCTCTATTCTGGGTCTAATCCCAATGAGCCATCCGTGAGTGGCGCAGAGTCCAAAACCCTCAAACTCATCTACCCCCCTCATCCACGTCGTCACACCCACGCTCGCGCGACACTCGCACGGCGTCAACGCACGCGAACGCGCACGGAGACTTTTTTCGTCCCGTCGTTTCACCGCTCTTCACGCACTCGAGGACGCGCACACGTCCCGCCGCACGCTCGCGCACGCCAATCAGTCATGTTCGCGACCACCAAGCTTTCTGTCACCGCCCCGCGCGTCGCGCGTCGCGCGTCGACGTCCCGCCGCGCCGTCTCCGTCTCCGCGGGCATGCGCGCGGATTCCGTCCAAGCCATGGGTGACCGCGTGCTCGTCCTCGCCGACGCGGCCGAGTCGCAAACCAAGGGTGGGCTCTTCCTCGCATCCTCGGGCGGCGCCGGGGGCCCGGGGAGCAGCGTCACGGGTAAGGTGGCTTCGGTGGGCGCCGACGTCAAGGGTATCAGCGTCGGCGACGCCGTGTTGGTGAATGGATTCGCGGGAACCGAGGTTGAGTTTGAAGACGGTGCCAAGGGGAAGTTTATCAACTCTTCCGATGTGCTCGCCGTGTTGAGCAAGTAAGCGCGCGAGAGAGACGAAAAGACGCCGAAGACGGTTTCGCAGAGTTTTCGGCGGGCGCGGCGTCGAGGAGGTTTATATAGTTTCGATGGCTTTGGATGACCCGCACGCACGTTTGTGGGGCTTCGTCGAGGTCGGAGATGAGATTGTTATAAGATGACTATATTTTTTTCTTTAACGACGCGGTGCGAGTGATCGCTCGCGGTGCAACGCGAGCTCGCGCGGCGCGCTCTTGTGTAAAGCGTTTTCTTTAAATGTTACAAGGCGCGTCACCTTTTTCCTACTTGTTGAATGTCTGTCGGTTTCGAAACCGAGCGTGTGGTTGAACAAAAAACTAGTGCGCGTCTTCCGAGGCTGGGTTGTGGAAGTGGAACTTCTCCGCGCCGAGGGCGCCCATGACAATGTCGAAAATACCGAACTGACCGGCGGTGAGGGTGCCAATCATGACGCAACGCGCCATCAAACCTTGCGTGCAAAGCTTGACGATGCCCGTCTCCGCGGCGATGCGTCCGAGACGAGTCATGATGGAACCGGTACCACCAGCACCAGCCTTGTTAACCTTGGACAAGAGGGTATCGGCGGGGTGAGAGATGATGGCGGCGACAACCCCAGCGATGACGCCAGAGCTGAGAGAGACGGAGACGTTTTCAGAGCTCGTGCACTCCTTTGGCGTCTTGCCCATGGATTCGTAGATGGATTCAGCGGCGCGACCTTGGACGGCAAACTTAGCCATGGTATACGGCACTTGCTTGGCCAAAATCGGACCGAAACCAGAGTAGAAACCGGCGATGATACCTTCCTCGGACGCCATCTTCGCCATGGCGCTGAGCGTGGACGGAGCGTACGTCGGGTTGGACACCAAACGAATACGCGTCGCCTCGAGCGGACACAAAAAGCAGTCGGCGATGAATTCAGCCGCGGCAGCGGAACCGAGGTAAATGACGTTACGGTTGTTCCACGCCTCTTCGGCAGTCATGCTTTGCGCGGCTTGAATCTTGAAGAATTCAACGCCGCCAAACTTGAACCAACCTTGGATGAAGTAGCCGACAGCCGTCGGACCGAGACCAGTGAGCAAAGCGCCGGCACCCTCTTCGGCGACAACCTTACGGAAACCAGAGAGCATGCCACCGTACTTGGCCGGATCCAATTGCATGCGCGTCTAGAAATTTCAAACAACAATCGTCAGTCTCCTTCGTTTTCTTCGCGACGACGCGCTCGTCGCAAACCTCGAGAGAAAATCGAAACCGAGCTCGCGAACACGCACCTTGACCACGTCCACCGGCGTCACCGCGCCGTGCGTGAAACCGCAACAGATACCACCCGCGAGCGCAGAACGCAAGTAATAATCGAGTCCAAACTCCCGTTGAGACGCCGCCGCGAACGCCGGGTTCGCGTTCATCGCGCCGCCGTTACGAAGCGCCCCGAGCGTCGCCGTGGGCTTGTACGCATCCGCCGGCATCGCTCGCTTGACGAAATCCATCAAAGCCATCTCGAAACCTTTCCTAGTAACTCCTACACCGCGTCACAGCGATTACGAGTCGGTCACCCGTCGTCAGTCGCGTCGTTCTCGAGCGTCACCCGGGCGACGACGAATCCACTCGGGGCGAAACGATCGATATCCAGATCGATCGAAACGATCGAAGAACCGCCGCGGTCGCGCGTCGTTCGTTCCGCGCCCCGACCGCGAACGTCGCCCTCGCCGCGAACGTCGATCGATCGACGCGCCACCTAGTCGACGCGCACGAACCTTTGAGTCGTTCACGACGCGCGCGTCCGTGGAGAAGTGCCGCCAGCGCGTCCGTTCGCGATCTTCGCAGAGGGGCGAGGGGGGGTCGTTTGACGGTTCGTGATTCGACATTGAGGTTGAATCGGAGAATCGTTAGGAGTGTTCGTATGCGTATTTAGTATGGAGAAACGTCAGAACGCGACCCCCGGTGCGCGCAGACATGCCGCCGACGGACGAGTGGACGCACGTCTTCGACCTCGACGGCACGCTCTACCCGATCGAGAACGGGTACGAAAGCGCGTGCAGACGGCGGGTGTTCGCGTACATGGCGTCCGGGGCGTGTCCGGGAATCACGGATGAAGTTGAGGCGAAGAAAATTTGGAGCGAGGCGTTTCCGCTGTATAACCAGACGTTGAGAAGCCTTCGGGCGCGTGGGTACGACGGTTTCGACGAGGAGGAGTACTGGGCGTACACGCGAGGGGACCCGCGGACGCACTTGAGGGAGGATCGAGAGACGAGGGCGATGGTGGAGGCGCTGCGTGGGCGGAAGGTGGTGTTTACGAACTGTCACGAAAAGCAAGCGAGAGAGGCGTTGGACGCGTTGGGGCTGAGCGATTGTTTCGACGGTGTTTTCGGCGCCGGGGGGATGGGTGAGGTGTGTAAACCCGAGGAGGAGGCGTTTAGACGGTTGTTTGCGGCGCACGGGATCGATGATCCGACCAAGTGCGTGTTTTACGAGGATTCGTTGAAAAACTTGCGCGCCGCGAGCTCGCTCGGCATGGTCACCGTCCTCGTCGCCGGGGAGACGCTCGAAGAGGAGCTTCGCGCCGGGAACGCAGATGTTGATTTCGTCGACGTCATCGTCCATGGAGGTCGTCTCAACGCCGCGAGCGTCGCCGCGGCGTCCCCGTTCGCGTCTCGCGCGCGCGCGCCGCTTCGCGTCCTCCTCGGCAAAGACGACGCCGACGCCGAAGAATAGGTCGTCTCGCACCCGTCGCGCGCGGTACGCGTGTGCGTCTGTACGTATTGAATCGTTGAACGTTGTTTGTCATTGTCACCGTGTATCATCAATCGCACGACGCGTCGTCGTCGTTCGTCGCCCCTCAGCCTTCCCGCGTCGCGTTCGCCACCACCCACAGTTCGGACATTTGGCAAGATTTATGTCTCTCTTATCCGAGTTTCTATCGTATACAACTTGTACTAACAATCGATATAGAAACACGCAAAGCACACCCCACAAGTCAACGCATCTCAAAGGAATATTCCATCTACACTACGTACACCCATCGCCCACCGTACACACGGGGACGAACGAACGGACGGGCCATTTCGGGCGGCACACGGCGACGACGATGCCGACGGCGACGACGATGTCGACGCGCGTCGCGTCGACGACGACGGCGAATCGCGCCAGTAAAATTTCTCGCATCCGCGGAACCGATCGGTCCGTCGCCGCGCGCGTCGCGCGACGAACGGCGACGACGCGATGCGTCGGGCATCGAAGCCTCGGAGGACGCTTCGCGACGTGGACGACGACGACGCGTCGCGCGACGAAGCCGACGACGACGACGCGCGCGCGGGCGGCGGACGGCGGCGGCGGCGGTTCGAACGCCGGCGACGGGTCGTCGGATGAAGAATGGGTCGAGCGAAACGCCGGACGCGGAGGACGCGGGCGACGCGCGACGGAGGACGAGGCGTCGTCGAGCGCGAGCGCGAGCGGTGCGGGGGCGTCGGCGGCGGCCGAACACGCATCGGAGAAGCTGACGACGAGTGATGAACCGTCAAAAGTGAAGGGGGTGTCGGCATCCGCCACTGGGGGCTCAGAGGACGAAGACGCGTCGGACGGGGATTTGGACGTGTCCGAGCTGAGTGAAAAGGAGGAAAAGACGACGACGAGCGAAGGGTCAACGGGTGGGAAGGATGCGTCGTCCAAGATCGAGGCGCGGGTGGAGTTGGATGCGAATATCGATCCGTTTGCGTCCGCCGGGGAGCTGTCGACGGGACGTCTGCGAACGAGGTTGGCGCGCGCGAGGGATTCGGCAGCGGTGAGCGCGGCGGTGAGCGCGGCGGCGGCGGCTGGGGAGTCTACGAGTGCCGCAGCGGCGGCAGCTGCGGCGGCGTTGGCGGGAGGAGTGATGGATGCGGTGAAGAGGTTTGACGAGTTGGAGATTGAGGTGTCGGCTCTGGACGCGTTGGAGTGTCAACTGGAGGATGCCGTTTCGAGCGAGGATTATTCAAACGCCGCGTCGTTGAAGCGCGCGATAGATGCTCTCAAAGATAGCGACTCGACTGGGAAGTGCTGCGATGACTTTATCAAGGCTATCGCAGAGGATAGGTTTGAAGATGCGGCACGGCTGCGCGACGCCGGCGTCGGCTTGTGTGGATGGTGGGCGGGCGTGGAGGATGTGGGTGACGATGAAATGTCGTCGATCGATGATTCCAGCGATGATTCAGACGATTTTGACAATATTTCGCCCGAAGAGGCGTCTTCGACGTCTTCTCCGCCCAAGAAGCACCCCATTGGAGTCATTATGCGAATTTCCAGAGAGCACGGAAGACTGGTGGGTTCTACGTTTTCGTCGAGAGATTTGGCGGATATTGTCGAGCTGAACAAGGCGTACCCCAAAGGATACGACTACGACGCCGGTCAACCCGTCATGGAAATCATATTGCAGGAGGACGCGTCTCAACAGAGCGGATATAGAAGAGATATCGTGCGTCTCAACTACATTCCCGCGACGATTCCGCTCGATGCAAGCGAAGAGGAGATTGAAGACAACGAAGATGTTCCCGCCGTGGGCTTCTCCCCGTCGAACAAATCCAGTGTTATCGATCAACTTGAAGCTGCCGTCGACGAGATCGAAGATGAACTCCGAGGCGCCCACCGCGAAGACATTGAGAGTGTCAAGGATGAAATCAAGGCGAAGCTCGCCGGTATGCAAAACGACGTCACCAGCGAGGGGGTGAGCGCGCTCGAAGAGATTGGAGGCATGCTCGACAAGTTCAACGACCTTGCGCTCGATGACGACGACGATGAAGATGACGACGATGAAATGTTGTACGACATTAAACGTAGCCCGGCAGCTCTCAACCAGGAGAGTCTACATGCATTCATCCTCACGAGCGACAACGAAATGTTACCACTCGATGAGGACGATGAAGACCTCATCGGCGCGAGACCGTACTCTCACGCGCTCGACAAGGAGATTGAAGGTTTCCTCGCGAGTAAGTGGGAGAGCATGGTGAGCGACTCTGATGCACCGACAACCAACCATGCCTTTGGCGCGGGTTCTCACTCTGACTTGGTCAACGCCGTCAAGGAGGCTGCGCAAGAAATGTTTGCCAGCCAAGACGAGGACGATTACCTCGAAGACGGCGAAGATGACGAAGACGCAGATGAGGTGAGCGCCGAGGAACTCCTCGCGCTCCTCGGCCAGGATAGCATTCTCCACCGCCCGCTTCCAAATCGTGTGCGCTTTCAGCGCATAGACCCGTCTCTCGCGTCTGGTTCTCGTAAGGATCTCTTCGACGGTCTCTACATTGGAGCCTTTGGTCCGCATGGACCCGAAGTGCTTCGCATGGTTAGAGGTCGTTGGGGTGATGAACCCTCTGAGGAATGCGATGCCGTCACCGCGGTGAAACTCACCGGCGATGAAAATGTGCCATGCGGCGCTGCGAGCTTTAGAGCCAAGGTGAACAAGGCCAACTTGATCACCGAAGGAGGGTCGTACCCCGACGAACTCGGCGTTCTCGCTCGCTACAAAGGTGAAGGCCGCGTCGCCAAGCCTGGGTTCACCGATTCCCACTGGGTGGAGGGCGAACTTCTCGTCTTGAATGGCAAGGGTGGCTCTCTGACGGGCGGCGCCGAGTTAGGCTTTGTCTGGGCCGTTCCGGGCGAGAGACGTTTGTTAATCCTCTTCTCTTCCCTCGTCTTGCCCGAAGTTAACGTCGCACAGATTGCGCGCTAATGAATGGAGGCAAGTTGACGCGTCGAAGAGGTGACAATTCTTTTCAATTTTTTAATACGCTTGCGCAAAATTTTCCTGTGTTGTTTTTGTATGTTTGTAACAAGTATTCACTGAAACACGCTGTAAAACCTTCATCGACCTTTCGTTTTGAGTTTTCACATTACAATCCCGCGTCCACCGTGCGCGGGGTGACGCGTTCCGTCCGTTTTCTCCATCTCCTAAATTAAACTTCTTTCTCCTCTAGCGTGAAACGACGACGGTTTCGCGCGTCTACTTCGCGTTCGGGTTCGCGCTCAAGTACGCCACCGCCTCCGGAATACTTTGGATCTTATCCGCCTCAGCATCCGGAATCTCAACCGCGAATTCTTCCTCCATCGCCATGACCACTTCCACCGTGTCGAGCGAATCCAATCCGAGGTCCGCGCCGAACGCGCTCGTCGGGCTCACCTTGCTCGCGTCCACCTTGGCGAAATTCTTCACCACCGCAACCACGCGGTCCGTGACCTCATCCTTGTTCAAAAATCCCGCGCCATAGGCTCGGCAGGTAACCTACGCACGATTCGTTCGCGGTTCGTTCGCGCGCGGTTCGTCAGTCTTCCGTCTTTCGCGTTACAGTCAAATCAATCTCTCGAAAAAATCAGGGTTCTCCCTCGCGACGCGCGCGGGCTGCCTGGCTCCTACTGTGTATATATACGTACCGCAGTCGCACCGATCGCGGTCCATCCGACGCGCGTCGCGCGCGTCGTCGTCATCAATCCTCGGCGAAGCATCTTGCGTGGTCGAGCGGCGTTCTGACGCGCGTCGCCGGGCGGGGCGCGCGAGCGACGAACTTGGATTTTCGGATCGATCAGAGGTGCGTGGGTGGGTGGTTTGTATGTGTATACAGTGTGCGTCGTGTAGTTTTACATTGGTGGTGTCGTCGTAGAAAATACATTTGATCGTGTTTTTGTATGTTTACTATGAAGGAAGAGGGGTACAGCGTTGACGACGACGCCGACGACGACGCGCGCGCGCGCGTCAGAGGACGACGAGGACGAGGGATCGATGCCGCGTCGAACATCCGCACGGCGGTCCCGCGCGGGCGCAGTCGTTCGGTGCCTCGCCTGCGTCGCCGCGTCGAGGACCGCGCTCGGCACCTGCGGGTGGTTATCCCCAACTTCCTCTGCATCTTCTGCGTCGTCGACGTTCGACGACGCGACGGCGAGCGGGGAGGTGTTGGTGGCGATCGGGGACGTTCATGGGGACCCCGATGCGGGGTTCCGCGCGCTCGCGCTCGCGGGCGTCGTGGATGGGAGGTCTTGGTGGCGGTCTGACGCGAGCGGTTCGAAGCCAGAGTCTGCTTCGGCGGCGCGAGCGACGCTGGTGCAAACCGGGGATCTCGTCGATCGAGGCGATCGGTCGATCGAGGCGGTGGACGAGTTTGAGAGGCTGAAGAGTGAAGCGGCGGCGGTCGGGGATGAGGTGGTTACGCTACTGGGGAACCACGAGCTGATGACGCTGCAGCACGACTTGCGGTTCGTGTCGCGAGACGAGCTCGCGGCGTTGGGTAAACAGAGCTTGGATGAGAGTCGGGTGGCGGATGCGTCGGACGATTCCCTTGGTTTAGGATTGCGGGCATACTTTTACGCCGGCCAGTTGGCGTGGAAGAAGACTTTCGGTGCCGGGCAACGGCGCGGTGTGGCACTTCGCGAAAAGCCGTTTGCGGCGGTGCGAGGCAAAGGAAAGTGCGCGACGGTATTCGCGCACGCTGGATTGCTCCCCGGGCACTTGTTCGGCAAAGATACGGTGGATGTGTTGAATGAGAGAGGACGCGAGCTCTTACGCGACGACGTCGTGGAACGCGGCGACGATTTGCTTCACAATGAGGGGCCGGTGTGGACGAGAGTCTTGTCCATGGGTAGCGAAGAGGAGGCGTGTCAAGCCGCAGAAGAGGTGATCGAGCGACTCGGCGTGCAAAGGATCGTCATCGGTCACACCGTCACGAAGAGTGGTTCAATCGAGACTCGTTGCGATGGACTAATCCACATGATTGACGTGGGCATGTCTGCGCTGTATGGTGGCGAACCGAGCGCTTGGATGTGCACAGAGGCGGAAGGTCCGGTT
>Ga0181580_10003512_pt1 | contig 12749 bp, 13 predicted proteins | sample 071ome_23_FD_132413 | JGI IMG/M metagenome (GOLD analysis project Ga0181580, IMG submission 132413) | Coastal salt marsh microbial communities from the Groves Creek Marsh, Skidaway Island, Georgia - 071403BT metaG (megahit assembly) | ecosystem: Environmental > Aquatic > Marine > Intertidal...
AATCATTACCTTCTATTAACAAATTAACTATCTTTTGAGATTCTTTTTCACTGCTATGTTCATGATAGCTTATCATTCTTGTTTCAATACCATGTGCAGATAATAATTTTTTTGAATTTCTGGTATCTTCAGCGAGTATAATATTTACATTTTTGAGCGTTGAAACTGCGCGTAAAGTAATATCTTCAAGATTGCCAATTGGAGTTCCAACGACAAATAAATTACCTTTATCGGACATTATGATAGTTTGTTGAGTGCTCTTCTAAAACAATCCATACCGAAATTTATATCATCTTCAGTAACGTTTAAATGCGGCCTAAATCTAATAGAATAATTTCCAGATCCTAATAAGATAGAACCTTCATCTAACAATAGTCCAGCTAGCTTATCTCTATCTTCGCTTGAAGGTAAATCAAAAGCGCAGTATAAACCCTTTCCTCTTGAATTTGATACCAATGAAGGGAATTCATTCTGCAAATCATGTAAACTGTTAAGTAAAAATTTTCCAGACTCTGCAGCTTTATGAACTAAATTTTCTTTTTCTATTAACTCAAGGTAAATCGTCAGTCTAACCATGTCAACTAAGCTACCGCCCCAAGTTGAGTTAATTCTGCTAGATTCTCTAAATACATTCCCGTCAACTTCGTCAAATCTTGTGCTTGCAGCAATTCCACACACCTGTGTTTTCTTTCCAAAAGAAATGATATCAGGCTTTGCTGAAAGACCAGGACCGCATGAACATTTGTCCGTACAAGTACCAGTTGAAAAGTGTTGATGGGCCCACATTTTACCAGTAACACCTATACCAGTTTGAACTTCATCATAAATTAAAATAATATCATTTTCATCAGCTATATTTCTTAATGACTGCATAAATTCACATCTAAAATGATTATCGCCACCTTCTCCTTGAATCGGTTCAATAATTATGGATGAGATGTTGTCAGGATTATCATTTATTGCACTCTTTATTTCATTGATAGCTTGATTTTCTAAGTCCACGATATGTTCCATATTATCTTCTATAGGAAATGTAATTTTAGGATTTGATACTCTAGGCCAATCAAATTTTGGGAAATACATTGTTTTCCTTTTATCCGGAGAATCTGTTAAAGACATAGTATAGCCTGTTCTACCATGAAAACATTGCTTAAAGTGAATTACTTTTTCTCCTTTAGCAGAGCTTCCTTTTGCCATATTCTTTCTTCTTTTCCAATCAAAAGCGGCTTTAAGTGCATTCTCTACAGCTAATCCGCCTCCTTCAATAAAAAATGACAAAGGAAGATAATCTGGTTGAGCAACTCTTTTAAAAGTTTGAACAAATTCAGCCATTTCTTGTGAGTAAACATCTGAATTTGTTGGCTTATTAATTGCAGCAATTCTTAATCTTTCTGATTGCTCAATAACATATGGATGATTGTATCCAACTGATAAAGAAGCAAACATTGAAAATAAATCTAAATATTCTTTGCCGTTTACCTTATCTACTAACCATGAGCCATGCGATTTTTCAAGATCAATTATTGGAGACATTCCATCAGCTAAAATGCTCTCGCCGATGACGCTTCTTATTTCAGATTTTTTCATTTAAGATACTCCTATTTTTCACGGTTTTTGAAGGACCAAAAACCTAAAACAATAATAATAAATAATAATACATAAAAAGTTCCATAGTTGTAGTCAACAGATGAATACTCAATCAAGTCATTGAATCTTCCGATTAATAGAGAGATTCTTCCCATAACTGCAAACCCAAATGAAGCTCCAAAACTTACCATTAAAAAGTAAATACCTAGACGAGTAAATCTACCAAAATTACCAGTTTGCTCTTTTGAAAAATAAAAATACATCAAAGAACTTATGGTACCGATCAAGAGGACAATATTGTTGAAAACACTATCTCCTCCAAGACTAAAAAATGGTAATGAACCACTAAAAAGATCTACTGAGCTTGCCTTCACCTGATTTAAAACATTCGAGTTTAAATATCCAAAAGCCTTCAATCCAGCAGCTATAGCAACTGTGTAAGCAATTCCCCATCTAGCCATCCAATTAAATTGCTGAAACACACTTAAAAGCATCATTAAGCCTAAAATAAGAGGAAATAAATACAGGATATTAAATTCATGATTAAAGTCAAATTCTAAACCGGTAAATGAGAAAGGACCATCATTAGGGAAAAGTCTTCCAAAGAGGTTTGGATAAATTTGAGTCCAAAAACTTATCGCAGCCACATAAGCTGCGGAAATCCCTACAAAAACATGTTCAGCAATCTTATAGAACGGGTTGTCCTTATATAAATAAGAAAAAATACCCAACGTTAAAAACGCCGCTATCCATGCTCCAAAAATTGCAGAAAAAGTCATTAATACTTCCTATCTCTTCGTTGCTTAATAAAAAATGCTAAATTTCCAAAAACAATGAATATGACAATAACAATATGCGCAAACGATTGTGCAGCCATTCCTTGTATAGCAATTCCAGGAGAAGCAATTAATTTTTCATACTCTGCTGCTCCAGGCATACCTGCTAGTAACCCAATCAACTGTCCAGTCTGTACATAAGGAATTACTTCATTTACTTGAACTGAAGTTGTTCCTGATGACATAGGAACTCCTGTCGGATCGCCGCCATATTTTACCCATTCAAATGTTCCTGGATAACCTGCTGAACCACTGTAAATATAGGCGAAATCATTTAAGTTTTGGATTTCGTCCATCATTTCATGTCATCAATAAATCTACCCTTGGCATCAACTGTATAGACTTTTCGTAAATCACTTGCAAGACCTTTAATAACAGCTTCAGCGCCTGGTCTATAACCAAGCAAAATATAATCTTCATATTCTTTTATATCGAAAGTTGATTGATTATCAGGATTTACTGAATCGGTAATTTCTTCCAACGCATCTAAAGCCATATAAATACCATCTGGCCATAAACATGAAATATAAATTTTATGTCCATTTCGAAGCATATGTCTCATAACTCCAACATTCATTGGATGAATTTCTGGACGAGTGCTTGGCCCATAATCAAAAGAAACTAAAACTTTAGAATTTTTTGGAATATTATCTATTCCTTCATAGAACTTAACAGTTGTAGGTGTTTCTCTAACTGGCAAAGTTATAGGTGTCAATAATGGTATAAGCACAGCTAAGCCAATCAATAAGAAGATAAATCTTCTATCAACAGCTCCTAGCTTTAAAATGATATCTTCTAAAAACTTCATTATTCTCCTAAATAAGATTTTTCTAATCCAAAGATATATCTAAGACTTGTTGCGACAATTCCAAGCCCAATACCAATTAAAATTGCTCTAGATCCAGCCAAGTTAGGGACTAAATAAATCCATTCTTGAAGAGCAGGTAAGTAAAAAATAGCTGGTTGATCAATTGGCCAGCCCATAGTAAATCCTAATCCAGTTATTAAACCAAAACTTCCTAAAACCCATCCAAGGGCTATATTACGATTTCTAGTGTACGCATTTACACCAAAACCAACTGAAAAGGCAATAATATACATTACTACCCATGAAGAGATTAAGCTTCCAACAGGAACTCTTCCAAGCATAATAATAATCCCAGCAACTAATAATAAAGACGCTTCAAGATTTCTTGCTCTAAATGCTCTAAAAGAAGCTGATGCAACAAAAAATGCTAACAAAGCAAACATAGTTGCAGAAAGTGGTGAGAAAATATATTTAAACATCCATTGAAATAAACTTCCGTCAGTTTGAACATGCGCTCCCCAATCTACAGGAACTACCTGTTCAGTAGAACCTAAAGCTAGTACCGCCTCTTCTGCAGCGCCTTGACTGAAGTAAACCTCTTCTCCAACAAAATATGCACCCCTAATAAAAAACCCAATGATGAAAGCAAAAAAGAATGAAGCAATTGCAATAGCGCTATATTGCCAACCAGATTGCTGTTTTAACACTTTAATAAATTGAAGTTTTAATAAGTTTAAAGCTCCTAAAAACACAGCAAAGGCAGCTATAATATCAAAAAACTGAGTTGCATCGTCATTAGCAAAGGTTTCAATAGTTTCATTATCGATAAACCATGCACTTAATGTTAGCGCTCCAAAGAATGCTACAATACCAATAGGGATATATCTCTTTAATAACATGCTATAAATTCAACCAGGTTATAAGATTAAAATTAGTTAAACCTAAATCAAAAAATGCTCTGGAAACAATTGACAGCAAAATAAATCCAATTAGCAACACTTTGATTATATCTTGAGCTGTAATTCCAGCTATTAATTCTGGTTCCTCTGACAAATATGCGCTAGCTGCAAAGAATTCTTCTCCCATTAATGTATAGTCACATGCTGTAACAAAAAATGGAATTTGAGTTTGTGAACCAGTCCCAGCAATTTGAATAGCACCAATACTGTTACCAGTTTCGGCAAATAATAAAGATTCTGCATAAAACTTACCCATATATAGGCAAGCAGCCGGTTCATCTCTTTGCATGATACCATTGACAGATGCAGCATATGCAAATTGATCATCAGTAATATAGTGAACCATATCTTCATTATACATCTCAGGTCTACCTTGAGTCATATAAGCTTCTTTTGTGACCTGTCTAGCAGATTGCATTACAATAGCTCTAGCAACAGGAACATCAAGTTCAGTCTCATATTGCGCAGTCATATTAGCAACATGTCCAAGCACAACAACACCTGCAACAGTTTCAACTTCATTCATATCCATAATGCCAGGAACATATAAAATAGGTCTTCCCATTTCCGTAGATCTTCCAACAGCTTCTTCAACTGCCTTAAGACCAGGAATGGTTCTTAAAAAAGTATTTTCAGAAGAATTTTTTGCAAGCTTAACCTCATATAACATTATCATAATAACAGTTAAGGTAAAAGCAAACATTGCAGATTTTTCTTCTCTAAAAAAATTAAGAGAATCAGGTAGAGAAGATAATACTAAAGTAAATAGTAAAATACCTACTATTCCCATTGCATAAACTTGATATTTATTATTCATTTCTATCTAATCTTTCTATCTCTTGAATTAAAAATTCTACGCTGTGATGATTCTCAAAAATCTCAGCAGCCTTATAATAACCATCTGTTTTGACAAATGCACTAATTATTGGTCCAAAAAAAATCATTGCCTGACTACCAACAAAATTTAAAGGTTTCATCATTTCTAAAAAAAAGATTGACGGTGTGGTCAATCTTCTTGCAATAACTTCTTCAGCCATTCTGGTTAGAAACACTTTGTCGTCAATATTTAGTGATTTATTCATCAGTTTCTACCATTTCCAAGTTCGCTCTTGGAATTAAGTAATTTTGTTCATCGATTTTAATTTCAGCAACTCTAACCATTGTTTCAGATTCCATTTTATTAAGTTCAGATGGCAAAGAAATTACGGTACCAATTTTACCAAAATTTGGTGAACGAATTACCCTGACTGTACTTCCTTCTTGAATTCCTTGTGGCATTTTAGATTCACTATCACTATCAGTATTAGCACTATCAATTGGAATTACTATTTCTGGTCGAATAACTCCAGCTCTGATCTGCGTAGCTCCATTTATTGAAGCTGCCTTACCCACATTCTCTTTCAATAATGAATATGTAGCTTCACTCATTGGAATTGATCCATAACCCTCTGTAACAATTAATGCCGTGTTAAGTTTTTCTGTTCCTGTAATAGCGACTCCAAGATCATATCCTAAAACTGCTTTCAGGTCGAAATAATTGAAACCTCCGACAACAATACCCGCTACATTAACACTTAGCGCTTTTTTATAAGCTTCAAGACTTAAAAAAGATCCACCAATTAAAATTTTACCTTTCATATCTGCAGTGATTTGCTCTGCAGTTAATTCTTCAAAAGGACTTGAGGAAACTAAAACTAAATCTCCTCTTTTTTCACCAGCTATACCAAAAATACCCTGAATAAATGCAGCATTCGATGAAAGAATGATACCTTCATTTTCTACTACCTCATCAACAATACCGCTAACATATGCGTCAACTTCTACTGGTATAGGAGCTTCACGAAGAACAACCCTTCCAGTGCTTTGAGATACAGATTCAATAGTTCCATCTACAGGACTTTCCACAGACGACTTAAACATTCCAAATACGCCAGCTGTTTCAGCAATAATGTCACCTTTTTTAATTGCTTGCCCTTCTTCAACTTTTAATGCCTCAATGACATCTTTTGGATCAATATTTAGAATGTTACTTACTTTTAACATTTGAACATTACCAGGTAAATTTGTTGAGGCAACAATAGTTTCAGGATTTAAAATATCACCCTTTTTAACTAAAACGTCTCCCTTTAAAGGAAGAATTCTTTCTTTTTTAAAAATTGTTTTCTTTAAAACTTTAAGACCTGGCGTATATGAATGAGCCATTAAAACATTTCTCCTTTTGGATATTCATCTACAGCTTTTGACCAGCTTAGTAAACTGTCAATTCTTTGGCTTGATTCTTTTGATAGTGTGATTGGACGATTTCTTCCGTCAAAAATTAACCCTACTACTCCTCCATAAATTACCGACTCTAATGCTTCGCCTTTACCTGCCCCTACATCTATTCCTCTAGCTGGTTTGATTGATACTTTGACTTCTTCATAAGGATATTCCATCATTTCTAATGTTCCTTCATTGATCTCAATATCCTTAACAGTTCCATCATTGAAGGTTAAAGTTACATCAGCCATTTTAGAATTTGGCTTAGCGCTTCCAACTGGAGTGATACAAGTTCCTAATCGAATCAAACAATCGTTATCAAACACCTCAAGTGCTGCTTGACTAGCATCATCTTTCAATTCATCCTTATCAATATTAGCCAACACTCCTAGTTGTGGCATCATAAAAATAGAATCAACAGCTAGTTGCGTAATACCTTCTGGCATAAAAGAATCAATCAACATCCTTGCAGATTGCTGTCTTCTAGGCGCATGAGAAAGAACTCCTCCAGAACCAACAAGAAGATCTAATTCCATCATATTAACTAGAGATTGGCCGCTAGAAGATTGTTCAAATGCATCTGAAATTGTTCTTTCAGACTGAACACCCTTTAAGCTTGTTGCAAACTCTTTATGTTGAATGAAAGACAACCTCAAGGCTTCTCTAGCAATTGCTTGCTCAATAACAAGCTCTTCCAGTGATTGAGGTACTGTGGTTGGTCGTATCATTTTATTACCAATTCTATTGGTTAGTTCGCTTCTATCAATATCAAAAGGGACCCATCTTAAAACATTATCTAAACCTGATTCAGCAAGTACATTACAAATTGAATAACTCATTCCTAAATTAGCGCTAACTGTTCTGTTAAATTTTCCTTCAAAAACTGAAAAAATATCTGTAGTAGCACCTCCAATATCAACTCCAACCACAGAAATATTTTCTTTTTTAGCAATCATTTCAATTAATGACCCTACAGCTCCTGGCGTAGGCATAATTGGAGCGTCAGTCCAAGACATTAATTTTTTATATCCTGGAGCTTGCGCCATGACGTGTTCCATAAATAAATCATGAATCTTATCTCTAGATGGCTCAAGATTTTCTTGTTCTAATACTGGACGAATATTGTCAACAATATCTAAATCTGAAATTTCGCCAAGTGTTTTTCTAATGGATTCTTGTGCCTTATTATTTCCAGCGTATATAACAGGCAGCTTATAATTTTGTCCTAATCTTGGTCGAGGATTTGCTGCAGCTAAAATTTCAGCTAACTCCATAACATGAGTAGTAGTTCCTCCATCTGTACCTCCAGATAATAAAATCATATCAGGACGTAATTGTCTAATTCTGGTTATCTTTTCGTGAGGAAGTCTTCCATCATTTGAAGCTAACACATCCATAACAATAGATCCTGCTCCCAACGCTGCTCTTTCTGCGCTTTCTCCAGACATGGACTTCACAACACCAGCAACCATCATTTGTAGGCCTCCGCCAGCTGAACTGGTTGATACATAAATGTCTACACCTGAAGATCCATTATCGGGAGTAATAATTTTATCTCCATTAAGAATAGTTCTTCCAGAAAGTTCTTCTACTTCCATAACAGCATTCAAAACGCCTTTAGTAACATCTTCAAAGGGTGCTTCTACTGTAGTTGGAGCCTCACCTCTAAATGTTAATTTATATCTGTCTTCTTTCCATTCTATAAGAATAGCTTTTGTGGTAGTACTACCGCAATCAGTAGCTAAAATTGATTTGATTTTCTTGCTCATAAATAATACGCAATAACATAAAACATTGTTACCGGTGTTGTCAATATTAAAGAGTCTAACCTGTCAAGCATTCCTCCATGTCCCAAAAGAAGACTTGATGAATCTTTAATATTGGCTTTTCTTTTGAGAATAGATTCAAAGCCATCACCAATAAATCCAACGACATTAAAAACAAAAACCAGAAAAATTTTATCTCTAAAATTCAAAGAAAAATTATCAAAACTATTTAAAAAATAATTATCTGCTAAGTATATAAAAACAATAGAACCAATTAAGCCTCCCAATAAACCTGAATATGTTTTTTTTGGAGATATTTTTGGTAAAATTTTTGGCCCTCCAACTAATTTACCTACAATAAAAGCCATGGAATCATTTATCATCACTCCTGCAAACAAAAGAAATGTGAATGGAGAACCTATAATTGAGTCGATATTTCTTAAATATATAATAGAAGCAAGACTTCCAAATATGTATATTACTCCAAAAATTTTCCAAAAAAAGCTTTGGCTATACCCTTTCACAACTTTAAGGTATTCGTTGAAGGCTAAAATAAAACAAACAGCAACTAAAAGATTAAATATAATAATATGATTAAAAATGATATAAATAACGGAGGGAAAACCAATTAAACCTATTAAAATTCTTGATTGAAGTGATGTCATTTATCAAAATAGGAATTATTTATTTATATCAAAAGATTAATTGCTTCAGGAACAACTCTAACAAAAGCATTTTTACTCTTAACAATATCTCCATCAATATTGTAAACACTAACATCTGAAGGGTTTATAGAAAAATTTTCAACTTGAATGGTTTCCACAAATGGTAATTCAATATGTGTCCCATCATAAACTCTTTTAAAAACATCAGCAATTTGTAATCTAGTGACGTTATTTTTTACAGTTACCAGTTCAGTTTTTTTGTCAAAAAATCCTCCTTTAGGAGCAACCATCATACCTTTCCCAGTATAAATACTATTACATCCAACTATAAAAGCACATGTTAAAGAATTTCTTACCCCGTCAATTGTAATGTCAGCAGTATGCATTTTTTTCTCTATAAGAGTAACTATTGAGGCAACATCATATCTTATTGGCCCTAAAAATCTTAATTTTTCAGCTCTTATATTTCCAAATGAAAACATTCCCCACCCTAAAACACTAATGCTTAATTGAGAAAAATTATCAAATTCAACCTCATTAACATCCATTTTTGCAATATTATTTCCAATACATTTTCTAATTGCATCATCTATGTCCAAAGCATTTATATCATGAGCAACTGAATTTCCAGATCCAGTAGGTATAATTCCGATATCAAAAAAATGTAATTTATTAGCATAGTATAGCCCGTTAACTACTTCATTAATAGTACCGTCACCGCCAAAAATAATAATCCTATCAAAAGAATTTATTTCTATTTCTGAGGCGAATTCTTTAATGTGATTTGGATATTTTGAAACAAATAATGTGACTTCAAAATGAGAATTCTCAAGAGTTTTTTTAGCTTCATAAAATACTTTAAGTGATTTCTTTAAACCACTTATGGGATTTACTATACAGCAAACTTTTTTCATTTATAATACTTGTTATCGCCAAGCCTTAAGACGTCAATCCTAACCTTGACTGTACCCTGATTTACAAAGTCTAATTTTCTTGCAGCTTTATATGATAAATCAATTATTCTTCCACTAACAAATGGTCCTCTGTCATTAATAATCAACTTGAGTGATTTGCCATTTTCAAGATTTGTGACTCTTACTTTTGTACCAAGAGGATACGACTTATGCGCTGCACTTACTTTATACATATTAAAAATTTCACCATTAGCTGTTCTTTTTTTGTGAAACTTCTTACCATAATAGGAAGCAATACCTATTTGGGTTTTAGGATGATTCTTTATTGATTCAATTTGCTTTCTAGACATACCTGCTGTATTCACATAATCTCCATATGCTATACTTGAACCGCAGGATATAAAAAGAAAAGTGATTATTAAGAGAATTTTTTTATTCATTTGAGAGCCTTTGATTTATTTGAGGAACTAACAGTGGATCTGTTACAAGTAATGTTGCCATTCCTGTTAATGTAGCACCATTTTCTAAAAGCTCTTTTACTTGCCTATAAGAACAAACTCCGCCAGTAGCAATAATTGGAATAGAATATTTTGAAGAAATTAATCGAACCATTTGCAATGTATTTTTATAGAGATATTTTCCGCTTAAACCTCCACCTTCTTTTGTAAAAGCTTTTTTGGACAACCCAGCATTTTTTGCTGTTATATACTTTGAATTTCCAATATTTATAGCAGTCTTTTCAATGTCAGACAAGATATCACATATCGTACAAATATTTTCCTCAGTACTATCAGGAGAAACTTTAACAAAAATTACCCTTGAAGAAAGGTCTCTAAATCTTTTTAGCAATGTTTTTAAACTGTCTAAATCGTCACTTAAGCATTTTCCATCTTCAGTATTTGGACAACTAATATTTATCTCGTAAAAGAATTGATTAAAATCAATAGTATCTAAATAACTCTCAATTGTGCTAAAGACTTCAAAATATTCTTTATCTGAATTTCCTCCAATACTAATTCCTATTGGACGATTGAAATGCATTAACTTTTTGTTTGTAATAGATAACTTAAATTTTTCTACTCCTTTATTTGGAAGACCTAAGGAATTTAGTATTCCATATTCTCCTTCATAATTTATTTCTTGTATTCTAGGCCTCAAATTGCCCTCTGAGGGACTTTTTAGTACTGTTTTGTAAGTTATACCGCCAATACCTAATAATTGCCACTGGAGCAACGAACTAACGTCATCCTTGAATGATGCTGAAATTAAAGGGGATGCAAAAGTCAAATCATAAAGATTGGTTTTTATGTTTGAAGGAATATTGAATTTAAAAAAATATTTCAATGGAGTAATCATTAGAAAGTGATTTAACGTATCCCCAAAAATTATAGCTCTCTCCAAATCTTTAGGTATTTTTGCTAAAATTATAATTACAAATCGTCTTATAGCTCTAAATTTTAAAGAAAGTAATTTAGCTCTAAAGCTACTGAACATTAATCGCTTCCAATCTTTTTAAAGCTTTTTTAGCTTGTTCACTATTGGGATGTTGTCTCGCAACGAATTGATAATAGAGCTTTGCGCTATCAATTTCGGCAATCTCATAATCATAGTACATTCCTAAATAATAGGCTGCTATTTTTGATGACTGAGTTAATTTATCCTCACTTAAAACTTTCTTATATAACGCAATTGAACCAATCACATCTTTTTGTCTCAAATCTTCTGCTTTTCTAAGCAATTCTGAAGGAGAATGATTGATATCTAAATTATCATTATTAATGATATATTTTGCAAAATCTGAATTAGGAAATTCTTCAAGAATTTTATTCTTGTACAACTCAGAATCATCATTCATAATTTTCTTATTAATCACGTATAAGGCAAAAACTGACTGTTGGAAATAGTTGCTCTTACTATGGTTATTTATAATATTTTCAAAATATTCTTTTGATTCTTTATAACTAGCCAAATTAAAAGCTAGTATTTGACCGGTTATGAATAAATTCTCTGCTTTTTTAGATTGATCAATCTCCCCTAAGGAAGAATCAAGCTTAATTAACATTTCAATATCATCTCTTTTTTTAATAATCAATGATTTGAATGAAGAGTTAGAATTCTGCTTCATTGCTTCATTCATAAAAAACTTCGTTTTTTCATAATCAATGTTTGGTGAAGTTAAGTAAATGTCTGAAAGAAGATAATATGCCTCAATAGCAGTCTTTGTGTTTGGATAGTCTTGACCTATTCTATCCAAATTCTCGATAGCAAAATTAATTTTTCCTCGAGATAGTTCAATTTTTGTCAATTCCAAATCCAAATCAGATTTTATGGAATTAAAATCTTCATTAATTATTAATTCCTGAATTTTTGATGCAGAACGCTCTAAATCGCCTGTTAGTCTATAAATTTGTACAATTTTAAGGTTAGAATCTTGAATTCTTGCAATTGAAATAGTATTAGAAAGCACTTTATTGTAGCTTTCTAAAGCCTTGCTATAATCATTCTGTTTAAAAGAAATCTCAGCTATCTGATAATAAACCTGCTCTCGAAGATTGCGATTACTGCTAATCTTCGCTCCATTATTAAAATTTTCATATGCATTCAATGAATCGTCAATACCTAAATAAATTTCACCAAGCGATAAATAAATAATTGATAAGAAATTTTTATCATCAATTTCTTGGATAAGTTCATTTAAATCATTTATGGCAGGCTGAGGTCTTAGATCCTTCCACTTACACAAAGCCAACCAATACTTTGATTGTTGCTGATAAAATATATCATCTTCTTCTTTTAATTGATTAAAAATTGCAACTGCACTATCGTATTCTCTTCTAAAAAAGTGCGCTTTTCCTTTTAAGAGCTTTGCTTCTGTAACATAACGACTATCTGAAAACTCCAAGAGTACTTTATCAGATTTTTCTATTGCTTTAGCATATTCCTGAATTGCTCTAG
>Ga0181580_10003513_pt1 | contig 12747 bp, 8 predicted proteins | sample 071ome_23_FD_132413 | JGI IMG/M metagenome (GOLD analysis project Ga0181580, IMG submission 132413) | Coastal salt marsh microbial communities from the Groves Creek Marsh, Skidaway Island, Georgia - 071403BT metaG (megahit assembly) | ecosystem: Environmental > Aquatic > Marine > Intertidal zone...
AATTGAGTAAAATTTTACTAAATTCCACCAGACTATTCTATATGCTACTTGATTAGCTTTGGTTTCAAATTTTCTTGTAATCGTATTCCAGAAAAATTTAAAAAAATAAGTTGGATGGTATATTAACTTTTGAAGAAAAAAAATAAAATATAGATAATTTCTGTATCTGATTAATGGTTTGGAGTTTTCTCTTTGTCTTGAGGCTTGAGTTAGTTCATGTGGTTTTCTGTTTTCTATAGTTTCTGGATATTGCTTTGCTAATTTTGAGCCAGGATAGGGATTTGCTATCATTACCAAAATTTCATCTACCCCAATTTTAGATAGTCTTTTAATATAATTTTCATTTAATCTTTTGTCTTCTTTAGTTTCACCTGGAAATCCTGAAACAAAACATGCTTGGACTGGCACATTATGTTTTACAATTACTTTTGCTAATTTTGCAGCATGTTCATGATTAAAAGGTTTTGTCATTCTTTTTTTTACATGCTCTGGAGAGCCAGATTCTGGTGAGAATGATAAAAATTTGCAGCCAGAATTAATTATTTTAACCAAGGTTTTTTCTTTCATAGTTTCTATCTTTGTTCCTGATGCTGTTCTCCAATTAAATTTATAATCATTTTTTAAAATTATGTCTGCAATAGCGTCCATTCTTTTATTCGATGTAGTTGGGTTCAAATCTTCCCATTGAAAATCATTAATTCCATATTTTTTTTGCTTAGATAACATTTCGTTAACCGTGTACTCTGGAGAATGATATCTCCATCTTCTTTTTGATAATGCCGGCACACTACAAAATGCACAATCATAAGGACATCCTCGAGATGTCATAACAGCCAAAAATGGCTCTGGAGCTGGTGCATGGGCATATCTTAATTCCCAATAACCCTGGTATATTATTGACTCCCAATCAGGTGGTGGCAATTCATCTAAATTCTTTACTCCAAAATTCCATTTAGGCTCATGATCTGGGAATTCTTTGTTCCACAGTCCAGGAATTTTTCTCCAGTCATATTCATTTTCAACCGCTCTGTAAACATTTGATATTTCGGAGTCAGGATCTCCCTGAAGAACAAAGTCTGCGCCCTCTTTAAATAAAAGATCTTTTGTAGAAGAAATACTGTAGCTGGTTACTGCTTGTGTATTTTCTAAAACAACTATTTTTGAATTTTTAAATTTTTCCTTTAGTTTTCTAATTAAAATTTGTTGTGATATAAAACTCGCAATTGTACGACTATAAACAGCAATTAATTTTGGTTCTTTAATAGGCTTATTGACAACTGTATCCTCATGTAACCCTTGAGCTGAAAACCCATTTTTACCAAGTCTCATATAATTAGGATCCTCTCCAATACAATCAACTGCTTGAACTTCTATATTGTTTTTTTTAGCAGATGAATACGCGTACGCCATCATTATAGGCATTATTGGGATTCCAGTATGAGGATCACCGACTTCAGTAATAAGATGAGGGTTTACAAAAAAAATCATTTTTTTAACTTTTTTATATACTTAGAAGAACTAAAATTTTTTTTTATACTTATTAGTCTTACTTTTCCATTATTTTTTTTTATTATATTTGTGCCAACAATTTCTTTATTTTTATAATCACTTCCCTTGAAAAGTATATCTGGTTTAATAACTTTGATAAGCTTTATTGGTGTTTTATCATTAAAAACACAAATTAAATCTATATAGGTTATAGCCTCTAATACATCCAACCTACTGTTCAATTCATTAAATGGACGTTCTATACCTTTGTTTTTTTTAACTGAAAGATCACTATTTAATCCAACTATTAATAAATCACATTTCTCTCTAGCTTCTTTGAAGAGTTTAATATGCCCTGAATGCAAAATATCAAAACATCCATTGGTAAATCCTATTTTGATGTTATTATTTTTTTTTATTTCAGGTATAAGTTTTTTTAAAGTTTTACTATCCTTAATATAATCAAATTTTTTTATTTTTAATACATTAAAAATTAAATCGTAAAGACTAGGTGCATAAGTTCCAAATTTTTTAACTGCAAATTCTGAAAATAAATTAGCTATAGATATTGATATCTTAAATTTATTTGTAACTAGGTAAAAACATACAAAAACAGAAAAAAATGTGTCTCCAGCACCAGTAGTGTTAACAACGTTAAGTTCATTTACTCTTGTAGTAGTTGCTGTCATTTTTTTATCATTTTTAAAATAAATTGTGCTTTGGTTTGATCTTGTAACTATAAAGTTACTAATATTAGTCTTATTTAATGCATATTTAATTTTTTTAATTTTATTTTTTATTAATAGATCAGAAGATGTAAATCCAAATTTTTCTAAAAATAAATTCATCTCTCTTTTATTTGGTTTTATGCAAAAAGAGCCAGAGTATTTATTAAGATCATTTGACTTTGGATCTACAAATATTTTAATTTTGTATTTTTTAGCTATTGTTGACAATTTTGAAAAAAATAATTTTGAAATTAAGCCTTTACCATAATCTGAGACTAAAATCGCATCATAGTTTTTTAATTTAATTTTTTTATTGATAAAATTTATAATTATATCGGTATGATTTTTTTTATTTTCAAAATATCTTTCGTCATCTGTCCTAAGTAAGTGATAATTATTTACATATTGTCTTTCTTTAATTGTAGTTTTTGAATTTTTAAAATAAAAAATTTTTGAATTTATATAATTTTCTTTTAAAAGTTTTTTTATAATATTAAATTTATCATCTTTTGATCCAAGAGTAATTAAATCTAGATCTATACCAAAGTTTTTTAAATTTAATGCAACATTTCCTACACCTCCTAATTTAAAACTATCTTTAGATCTTTTAATAACATTTACTGGATCTTCTTCTGAAATTTTAATTAATTCATTATTAATATAATGATCTAAAATTATATCACCGATGCATAGAATTTTCTTATTTTGAATATTGTTAATTATTTTCAAATAGTTGTCATTCATCTTATTTTATATTAAATCTTTTCAATCAAATTAATACATTCATCTAATACCTCATTTACGGATATATCTTGCATACATATATTTTTTCCATTACATGGTGCATTGGTGTAAACATAAATACATGGTGAGCAGTGAACATTTTTGTATATGATTTTGTGATTTTCATAGTATTCAGCATATGATTTTGGTGTGCCTGGTCCCCATAATGATATTGTAGCACATTTTGAAATATTAGCTAAATGTAATGGACCAGTATCACAAGTAATAAAAACATTTTTATAATGTTTTAAAATATAAAAAAGTTCACCTATGCTAGTTCTACCAGCAATATTAAATAATTTATTAGAAGGATATTTAAAATTTTTCAAAAGGGACTCGATATATTTTTTTTCTGAGGAAGACCCTATTAATAAGATTTTAAAATTAATTTCCAAAAGATTTTTAATTAAACTTATAAAGTTACTTACATCCCATTTTCTCTCCTCACATAATTCAGACGCGTTTATATTAATTAAAAAAAATTTATCATTTTCAGAAATATCAATTTCTTTAAGTTTTTGCTTTAAAGTATAACCAGAGTCTTTTAAATCTAGCAAAGAAAATGTGTCAACATTATTTTTTGGATCATATTTAAAATATTTTAATATTTTAAAATAGTTATCTTCTATAAAAACATTATCTTCAAAAATAAAATTTTTATCATAAAATTGCTCTTTACAATTTGTATAAAAACCAAGTTTAAATTTTGAATTTATCAATAAACAAAAAATTTTCGCAAAATAGGAATGAACCTCAAGGTCAACTAAAATAGAATTTTTTTTATTGATTTTAAAAATAAGATTAAAAAAATCAATGAATAAAGTAAAAAAATTTTTTTTATCTATTAGAAAATAATTATCAATTATATTGGTTATTTTCATTAAACTTTCATTTTCTTTAAAAGTAACAAAGGTAATTTTTGAATTTGGAAATTTATTTTTTAAATGAAAAATCATATTGATTGATCTTGAAATTGATCCAATGCCTAAAAATTTTACAATAATTATATTTTTTACATCATTATTAGCTTTAAAAAAAAAATTTCTTTTAGAAAAAAAATAAATCATATTTACAAGAAATTTATTTATAATTTTATCTAAATAGATGTATTTTTTTAGCTTCATTTCTATTGGTGAAATTATTTATACTAATATATTCTGTATAAGCAAAAAAAATCCAAATTATTCTTGATGTCATTAAATCAGAATTAAAAGCTTCAATTAAAATAAATAATGCAAAAAGATAAAGAAAGTAATATTTTTTTCTTTCTTTCCATGTTGTTCTAAAAACATAAGAAAAAGAAATTAACAAAATAAACAATCCTAATATGCCAAATTCAGATAAATAACCAAAATAAGTTGAATGGGGTTTCCCTATTTCATGTGGTACTTTCTCTGAAGCAAAACTAGTATAGCTATTAAAGCCATTTCCTAAAAATGGATTTTTATAAAATAACTCTAAATTTTTTTTTTTAGTTTCTATATAATTAGTAGGGATAACAACATAATTTTTAAATTCTAAAATTGGCTGGTAAGTTTCAGATACAAACCATTTAGTTGTATACTTTTCAAAACTGTTTGATTTTTTATCTAATATTAGAAAGTGAGATAAAAAAAAATAAACAATAATTAAAAATATTGAAAATAAATTTAAAATTTTTTTTAACCCTTTGTTAATTAAATACTTTGACAAAAACATTATTATTAAGGAAATTAAAATTACATTTGATTTTGAAAAAGTAAAAAAACAACCAAAAAAAATAATTAAGAAGATAATTATATTAAGAATACTGTAGTTATTTTTTAATCTTTGAAAAACTATAAGGGCAGGCCAAACTAAAAAAATAAATAAAGAGTTTGGTGTTTCGAATAATCCCCTAGATCTTCCCTGTTCTCCTATAAAAATTGGATAATCATAAGTTAAAACTAAATTAGTATTTATTCCTAATTGGATCAAAACCCATCCTAAAATTGAAGAGAAACCTGCAAAAACAGCACAAGCAATAAGTATATTTTCAATAAATTTTAATCCAAAATTTTGGAAATAAGTTTTGAAAATTAAATATATTAAATATGAGTAAATAAAAATTATTGATCCAATTAATGTTGATTTATTGGGAAATAGAATAATATGTAAAAAACTTAAAAAAATAAATAATAATAAAATATAATCTAATTTTGAATAATAAATAGATATTTTTTTTTTCAGAATATTAATTGTTAAAAACATTATTAATATTAAAAAAGAAATTTCTGAAATTCTTATTGTTACATTTCTGATGATCTCTAAAACTACTACTTGATGTAAAGTTATTGAAGCAATAAATAAAAATATTGAAATTTTTAAAAAATTAAATTGTATCATCAATATTTGATATAGATAAGATGGTTAACTGCACTTAAATTTTTTTTTAAATTTAGATTTATTTATATTTTTATCCATCGTCTTTTAATCTTATTAAATGATTTTTATATTAAGTCTAATAATTTCAAATTTAAGTTTTTAAATTAAATAGCCTATTTAAAAATTGATCAAAAATGTATTATATAATTACAACTTGAAAGAGTAAATTTAGTAATACAATAATAGCTTCTAGTATGCTCTTATGTATAAATAATATTCAATCTATCTCGTTTTTTTCTATTCAAAACTAACTCTTTTTTGATTTAGTTAGGTAAAAAATTCTTAATCATAAATCTAGCTCTTTAATACCAACTAAGCTTTTTGATGTGTTAAATTTAAAAATATATTTCTAAAGTAGTCTCCTGAAGAAACTTTATATAAAATCTAGATAATTTTTTCCATTTTTTAATATACTTACAACTTGATTTAGAGTGATTGGATAGAGTTTTTCAAATATATTTAGAAATTATATAATGTGATTATTAAAGTTATTATTAGAATACTTTTTATGTTTTTAATATTTTATATTAAGTAACAAAAATCATTTTTTATGACATTTAAAAAATAGAAATAAATATAAAGTTGAAGTTATTAAGATACTTATTAAAGAAGTAATTTTTAAAGAATAAATTATAAAAGGCAAAATTATAAAAAAAGATAGTATAATTAAAGATATTTTAAATGAAAATCTATTTAGAAGTATATGGTGAAAATGTAATCTATCTGCATTGAAAGGATTAATACCGTTTACCAACCTCATAAGTACACACCTACCTGCATCTAGTACTGGAAAAAATAAAAATGAAAATACAATATCGCCAGATAAATTACCCATATTAAAATTATAATATTTAATATAAAGAATTCCTAAAAATAAAGATAATAAATAGACTCCAGAATCTCCTAAAAAGATTTTTCCCTTATAATTGAAAAAACCAAAAATTAAAAGGGATAAGCAACAATTTAAAATAAAAATATTTGGATTAATTATAAATAAAATTAAAAAATTACTAAAATAAAATATAAATGATTGTAAATTAACTCCATCAAACATATTGCACGAGATAATCAAAACTATAAGGCAAAGATAAGTAAAAAAAGAAGATCCATAATTTAAAGAAATTTCATTTTCTATAAAACTAAAATTTATTTTAGAGAGAAGTGATGTGTTATCAGTTTTTAAATATAATAATATAATTATTGACAATATAATTAATCTTAATAAAGCACTCATTTTATATTTATCGTCATAGATGCCTATTAAAAAAATTAAAGTAAAAGTGATAAAAAAATAAATAAATGCTTTTAGCTCTGATAAATAAAATGAATTAAAAATGTAAGATTTATCAATTATAAAAAAAAAAATTACAAAAAATAAAGAATTAAAAAAAATTAGTGAGCCACCAATTAAGGGTGTGGGTATCTTGTGTATTTTTCTTTTTCCATCTGGAATGTCATACAAATTAATATTTTTGGAGATACTATTAAAGTTTAATATAAAAAATAGATTTATTAATAAAAAACTAATAAGGTAAATTATAAGACTATTTGTCATTTATCTTCAAATTTAACAAATAGAAACTAATTGGCAAATATATAAGTATTGATATCCAATTATTAAAAAAATTTCCTGTAGTCGTTAATGGCCATAAATTAACAATAATAGCACAAAAGAAAACTTTTTCTGGATCAATATTTTCTGAGAAGAAAGTAGCAAAAGATTTATATATAAAAAATAAAAAAATTATAAAAGGAAAAATAAAACCTATTATTCCAAATTCAGAAAGAAGTTGAATATAATAATTATGAGGATGAGTAGAGCAGCTCCAAATATTTACTTTAAATTTTTCATCACTACATAAAACTCTAAAAGATTTAGGACCATGTCCAAAAAAAATATTTGATTTGAACATATTGAATGCGGTTATAAAATAATTATTATGAGTTGGAGAAACTATATAAAAATTTCCAAATATTGGACTTTTTTCTAAAATTTCATTGTTTAATCTTTCTTTCTCCTTATCAAAAAAATTTGGTTTTAAAATTTTACTATTAACTACCTCATTAATAGTTTGAATATATCTTTGTTTAATATTTTCAGAATTGAAAAATATCAAAACAACAAAAAATATTGAGATAATTGTTGTAATTATTATTGGTAATCGTAATTTTTTTATAAAGACAAATAAATAAAAAATCATAAAAAAAGATAATATTACAGCTGCTCTTTCTCCTGACAAAAATATTAATATCAAACTAAAAATAATTAATGGTAAAATAAAAATTTTTTTTTTGAATGAAAAATTTTTTAACAAAAATAAAAATACAAAAGGTAAAACCTTAATTAAATAACTACCCAGAATAGACTCATTTCCAAAAAAACTTGTCACTCTATTATTGTCTACAATTAAATTACCAAATAAATTTTTACCAAAAATAAATTGGATTAAACCATCTGTAATCAGAATTGTTACACATAGAATTACTGATTGTAAAAACTTATTTTCTAAATCATTTACTTTTGATAAAAAATAAAATACCGCTATTACATATAAACCATATCTAAAGTAAAAAATTACAAACAGATATGATTCATCGCTGTAATTAATATTTAAAAAATATCTTGCCAATAAATAAAAATAAAACAAAGTAAAGATAAAAACAAATTTATTTAAAAAAAAAATTTTTTCTAAATTAAATATATTTCTCAAAATGAAACTTAAAGTTATAAAAAGCAGTAAAAGTTCTAGAGCAAATATGCTAAATATAGCAGAAATTGGGATTAAAATAATAAACAATTGTTCAACATAAAATTTGCTTAAAAATTTATTTCTTTGAATTTTATCCATTAGTAAAATTTATTGAGCCATTTTTGTAAAATTATTAAACTCCAAATTTGTGTGCCATAATTTTTTTTTTCAAAAAAATGTTGCTGCATGATATTTTTAACCTTTGAAGAATTAAGGATTTGATAATCCTCAATTTTTTTATTGTTCAATATATCTTCTGCCCACTTTTTTAATGAAGTTCTTAACCATAAATTGATTGGAATAGAAAATCCCATTTTAGGTCTATTAACATATTGCTCAGGTATATATCTCTTTAATAATTCTTTTAATATCCATTTAGTTTCATTTCCTCTAATTTTATAATTTAATGGTAAATTATTTGAGTATTCTATCAAATCTTTATTAAGAAAGGGCATTCTTGTTTCCAGACTATAAAACATAGATGCTCTATCTACCTTTTGAAGAATATCATTTTGTAGGTAAAAATTTTGATCAATATTCATCATTTTTTCTCTTGGATCATTTTTATTTTTTATAAGAGTTAACAAAGATTTTTCTAAACTTTTACTGGAGCTATCTTCAATCAATAATTCTTCTCCATTGTAATAGTTTTTTAATATAAACAGATAAATATCCTCAATTTTATTGCAGTTAATTAAGACTAAACAAAATTTATAAATTTTTTCATTAATTTGATTAAGTTCTAAATTTGAATTATTTATTTTTTTTAATAGAAAGTAAAAAATATTTAATACGTAATCTGGAAAATTGATTATAATATTTCCAATTAATTTTCTTAATTGATATGGAAAGATATCAAAAAAAGTCATTATTTTATTTATTCCTAGATATCTATTATACCCTCCAAAAAATTCATCAGCTCCATCTCCTGATAAAATTACCTTTACTTTTGAAGCAGCAAATTTTGATATTATTGATGTGGGTATTTGAGAACTATCAGCAAAAGGTTCATCATACATATTTGATAAATTCTTTGTCTGAGAAATTAAATCTTCTTCATCTACAATAATTTGATTATGATTTGTTTTTAAAAATTTGGCAATGCTGTTTGCATAATGCCCTTCATTATAATCAGGCTTGTTAATTGAGACTGAAAAAGTTTCAATTTTTTTATCAGATAAATTGCTCATAATAGAGGTAATTAAACTTGAGTCTGTTCCACCAGAGAGGAATGATCCAACTTCCACATCGGATGTCATACACATTTTTACAGATCTGTTTAAAATTTTATTAGCTAATTCTATTGGGTTTTTATTTATTTCATGTTTTATAATTTCAGAATTTTTTATAGGACTATATTTTTTTAATTTAGTAATTTTATTAGAGATTAAATCAAACTCTAAATATGAGTTTTTTTCTAATTTTAAAATATTTTCAAAAATTGAGTATGGTTCTGGTATATAAGAATAATTTAAAAAATATTTTATAGATTTTTTATTTAATTCTTTTTTAAATTTAGGGTATTTTATTATTGATTTTAGCTCTGAGGAAAATAAAAAATCATCTTTTTGAAAGCCATAGTATAATGGTTTTTCACCATTTATATCTCTTGCTAAATAGAGTTTATTTAAATATGAGTCAATTAATCCAAAAGCAAACATGCCTTCTATCATTTCAAGAGTTTCATTAAAACCAAATATTTCAAACGCAGAAAGTAAAGTTTCAGTATCTGAATTAGATTGCCAACTGTAACTTTTTTTTTTCCTTATTTTATCTCTTATTTCTAAATGATTATAAATTTCGCCATTAAAAGTAATAATAAATCTTCCACTCTGAGATTTCATGGGTTGATTACCTTTTGTTGAAAGTTCAATAATTGATAATCTTCGATGCCCAAAAAATTGAAGATTGTTGTCACTTATCCAGTAACCTTCACTATCTGGCCCTCTATGAGTAAGCTCTCGTGTCATTAATTTAATTGAGCTTAAATTAATAAGGGAATTATTTTTTTTTAAAATTATTCCTGATATTCCACACATATAAAATTAATTATAACCGACTGCACACCAGTAAGGTCTTTTTGTTGAAATCTTTATATTTTTGTATCCAGTTTTTTTAAATAAATTTATTATATCTTGTTTTGAATATCTTTTCTCGTATTTTGTACCAAATCTATCTAATGAGTCATTTCTCATAACATAAAAGGGTTTGTCTTTATAATAACTTAGAGGAAAGTTTTTAGAGCTTGAAAAAAATATTAAAAAAATTTTAGATAACTTTGAAAGAGGAAAATAAATAAATGCTGCTATAAAATCGCATATCAAAGATTTAACAAGAAAATTCTGCTTTGAAATGAACCATCTCAAAACTTCAGAAAGTTTCCATAAATATTTATAAAACAAATTATTATCCTCAAAATTGTGATACAGGTATACTAAAAATGGTGAGTCTTTTTTAAGTTTTTTTCTTATAAGTTTAAATGCTTTCTCTGGGTAATTTAAATGATGAATTACGCCCAATGAGTAAGCAAAATCAAATTTTCTTTTAATTTTATTTATTTTCTTTATTTCAATATTGAAATATTTAACATTATTAAAATTTTTTAACTTTTTCTTAGATACATTAATTGCTTTTTTGCTAGGTTCTAAAATATATAGCTTTTTAACTTTTGGTAATATGAAATTTGCCCATCTACCGGTTCCAGCTCCAATATCTATACCAACTTTTTTTTTATTGATTATTTTTTTGGGAAAAATAAAAAAATAATTATTAAAAATTTTTTTCAACTCAATATTTGATATTTTTTCATTATCAAATTTATCCCATTCATTTCCAAAATCTTTAATTGTAGAATTAAATTTTTTATTTTTCATGTAAATTGTATATTTTTTTTGTTTTAAGGAGCATTTTCTTTATAGAGAACTCTTTCCTCACTTTTTTATATCCGTTTACTCCTAATTTGTATCGTAATTTTTTATCTTTTAATCTTAAAATGACCTCTGCTAGTTTTGATGGTTTGCCTGGTTGAACTAAAAAGCCATTATAATTGTGACTTATGATTTCAGGCATTGCACTTATGTTTGAACATACAATTGGTTTCTTTGACAACATTGCCTCTAAAAATACCAATCCTAATCCTTCATATTTAGATGTTAGAACAAACAAATCAATTTTTTTATAAAATTCCTCTAAATCATCTATAAAATCAAACCAAATTATTTTTTCAGAAATATTAAGTTCTTTTGATAATTTTTTTAACTCAAACTTCAAAGGACCTTTTCCTACAATAATTAGTTTAATATTTTCTTTTTTAATAAGAGATATCGATTTTAAAATATTATCGATTGATTTTTGAGGTACAAGTCTAGCAATACAACCTAGAACTAATTTTTTTTTAGAAATTTTTATTTTATTTATTTTTTGGTTTTTTTCTTTTCTTGTTAAAATATTAATATTATCTATTCCATAACGCACAACCTTAATTTTCTTTTTATTTATACCAACTAAATCAGATATTAAGAATTTTTTAACTGCTTCTGAAATAGCAATTATTTTAGTCGCTTTTTTGGTAATAAGTCTTGCTATAAAAGAACCAAAAAAAGATTTTTTTTGCCCGTCAGAACCTTTAAAAAAAACGTTATCTACATGTTTGGTGATAATAAAATTTGGTTTGTATTTGGTAAAATATAAAGAAATATAAGAAATTAATTCCATATAAGGTAAATGAGCATGTAATATGTCTGGTTTAGTAGAATTAATTATTTTAACTAAATAAATAATATCTAAATAGAATTTATAAAATTTTAAAATTAAGTTTTTTTCTTTAAAGAAATTGGATTTATAAATTCTTATTCCAAACTTACTCAAATAATTTACCCAATAACTACTATTTTTTGATATAAATATGAATATTTCATCATCGTTTAGTTTTTGCTCTTTAGATAAAATAGCAAGATGATTTTCTGCACCACCTTTATCTAAGCTAGTAATTGTATGAAGTATTTTCATCGTTAATTAGTTATTAACTCATTTATTAACTCTTTATATTTTTTAAAAATTATCTGAGAACTATTGTTAGAAGTTACATAATCATACTGGGTTTTAATATATTTATTTTTTAAACTTTTATTCATCAAATAAAAATATTTTATATTTTCAGCTATATCGGTTGTTGTGTTTTTAAAAGTTTTTCCCATAAATTTTTTCTTTCCAAGTAAATTTTCTATACCCGAAACTTTTGATCCAATAGTTGGAAGTTTCATTGACATTGCTTGTAAAATAGAAATTGACATACCTTCATAATTACTTGCATGAACATAAAGATCTAGCGAGTTATACCATCTTCTTAATTTTATGTGATTTAAATATCCCTCTAGTATAATTTTTTTTGAGAGATTGTTTTCATGAACTTTTTTCCTGAAATTTTCTAGGTCTTGACCTGATCCTGCTAAAGTAAATTTAATTTTAAGATCTTTAAGTTTTTTTGATAAAAGAGCTTTTAAAATTAAATCGTATCTTTTTTGCTTTGCATCTAATCTACAAGCCATTCCTATTTTAAAAAAATTTGTTTTAATTTTTTTTTTTTTTGAAAAAAA
>Ga0181580_10003518_pt1 | contig 12735 bp, 10 predicted proteins | sample 071ome_23_FD_132413 | JGI IMG/M metagenome (GOLD analysis project Ga0181580, IMG submission 132413) | Coastal salt marsh microbial communities from the Groves Creek Marsh, Skidaway Island, Georgia - 071403BT metaG (megahit assembly) | ecosystem: Environmental > Aquatic > Marine > Intertidal...
ATCAATGGTCCGCCAAAGGTCTGGTGTGGTGGTGTAAGGTGCATGAGGGGAAAGGCCAGCCGGACTTTCGCCCCAGTGATCGGCCGAAAGCAAGGCCTGCTTGAATCGGTCGACACGCTCCGGGGGGACGGCTCCTGGTTCGGTATGAATCCATTCCAACAAGCACTTGAGGCGAGGCCCATCGGGTTTTGTGATGGCCTCCAGCAGGGGAAACTGAGAAAGGGTGTCAGCCAGCGTGGTGGTACCACTTTGCCACTGATCCTGATAGCCACTGATCCATGACTGAGCAAACTGATTGATCGACCATTGACTTTTAAGTCGCACTATCCGATCGACCCAATCTGTGAAGGCATAAGCCCCTACGTCCCCACAGAATTCATCACCCATGAGGGTGTATTCAAGATGAGTGTGTGGGTTGATCAGGCCAGGCAGGAGAACCCTCTCTCCTAGATCTTCGATCGGCCCTTGCCAGTGTGCTTTAAGATCTTTCCAAGGGGCTACCTCAAGAATGTGTTGACCTTGAAAAACCAAAGCAGCGTCCTCGATGCATGGCCTGGTGATCGGGAGCATCAAGCGACACCGAACTAGGCGGGCGGGATCTTCCTTGGGTGTATTCAAGCTCGTCTTGGAAAAGTTGGACTGGCTTGCTGGGCATGGGTCAGGCTCGGTAAGCCACAGTGATTTTTCTTAGTTTTGTTTCCGAGCTTTAGCCCTGGCTGGTTCATTGTGTATACGAGCCTTCTGCTTGCTATGACGCTTGCGTATCTGCTGTTCCATTTTCTTGGTGACCAGATCGATGGCAGCGTAGAGATCGTTTTCGTAATCTGTGGCATAGAGGTCGTTGCCCTTGACTCCTAGCCGGATGGAGCATTTGAACTGTTTTTCGGGTGATCGAGTGTTGTCATGTTCGAGGTTGACCCTTGCGTCAATCGCCCACCGATCAAAATGCTCGAGCTTCTCGATCCGGGAAAGGATATGGTTTTCGATTGACTTGGTGAGTTTGATGTTGTGCGAGGTAAGGACAAATTTCATAGTTTGTTCCGCTTTTCTAAATAGGCCAGCAAGGATTTCACCAGTCAGCCAAGCCAGAAAGAACTAGCTACTATCAAGAGACTCTAGTTTTGATGTTCCGAAGTGTAATCCTGCCTGATCCCTACCTTATCTTTATCACTGCATTCTGAGCCAGTCAACGATCAGCCCTATTTCCTTTTCGGTGAGGATATCTTCGGTGCGGTAAGATGGCATCCGGTCGTTTTGCTCACCATAGAAACGGCTGCTTTCGGGCTCGCTGATAAAACTAATCAGCCACTCTCGGGAGCCGTATCCGGTTAAATCTGGGGCCTGGAGCTCGTCATCCTCAAAGTGGAAAGGGTGACACTCGGTGCAACCGATCTCATAGAAAAGTTCATCGCGATCCAAAGATCTCCATTGAGCCTGATCGCCCTCCAGATTCTGCTGGGATGGCAGCTCAGCCTCAGCGGACAGGATGTTGATGACGTCCCGCAGTGCAGCTTCCTGATGTTGGTCAAAATGACCGATCTTACGCTGGGTAAAGCGAGTCATTTCGCCCTCGATGAATGCGGTTCCCCCGAAATACTGTGGACTTTGAATCTGCTGTGGGTTGAGTAGGCCAGTTATCCAGGCGCGCGAGCCAAAGCCACTTAAGTCTGAGGCACTGGGTGGATCTTGCAAAGGGTTGCCTAGGCCATCGTGGCCCTGAAAACGGTGACAGCTGGCACAATGGGCTGCAAAAAGCCGCGGGCCCTGAGTCTTGGCATCCTCTTGAAGCAGGGTTAGCGCACCCCCAGTGGGGATGCCCTCCATGGACATGGCAAGCTCTCGAGCTCGAAGGCTTACGGTTTTAGCCTGAGATCGCGCGAGTTGATAAGTCTCGTTTCTGCGATCCTCTTGTATGGCCTCAATGCTCAGCCAAATTATACCGCCAGCCAGTGCTGCAAGTATCGGCCGTCGTGTGCGCCATAAGACACTCCCCTTGCCGAGCCAAGGAAGGACGACCAGCCACGAAAGGATCAATGATGGGATCAAGATAGCTCCCACAATTTCGAGGTTCCCCGGGAAGTATTTCAGGAATTGAAAAAGAAATAGAAAATACCATTCAGGTCTGGCTGAGGGGTAGGGGGCTGAGGGGTCAACGGGTGCACTCAGTGGAGCGCCACGCAGACTTACGTCCAACGTATCGGACCAGGGCTGCCAGGCTAGGATCAGAATCCCCCATCCCAGCAGGCCTGCATAAAGGGTGTCAGACCAGGCCTGGCGGGGCCAGTAAGGGCGATGAGAGCCGCAGAGGGTGGAGTGTGAGGTGCTTGCTATGGATTTAGATCTTAATCGCAGAACGATCCAAAAAAGAACTGGAAGGAGCCCCGCATGAAAGGCCAGGAAACGGGTCAAGGTAAGGTGTCCCATCGATTCCCCACCCAGCATCAATCGCTCGAGTGATGAGCCAATGATGGGAGTCAATCCCATCAGGTGGGTTCGTATTTTGGCTGACCAATAGCCATGCTGGTCCCATGGCAGCAGGTAGCCAGTCATGGCAAGGGCCAGCGTGATCATGGCCAGGCAAAGTGCGAGGTAGTGATCTCGGATTACCCTTTCACTGCAGACCTTGAACCAAACCCCGAGCATGACCAAGAGGGCGGCTACGACGACCATGCATTCGGCACTCCAATAATGGATTCCTCTTATCAACCATCCTCCTGGAACCTTGTGCTGCAAATAAAACACGCTCTCCCAAGCGGTTTGAGTACTTGGGCTGTAAAACATCCATAAGATTATTCCGGTTGAGGCCTGAACGAGGAATAGGAAGGTCAGCAGGAACCACAGGGTGTGAGGCCAGCCCATCTCCATGGGTAGTCGCTTCCTAATCCAGGTTTCAAGCGCCTCAAGGAAACGACTAAACCTGCCGGATGACTGAGGTGAACTCATGACCTTAGCATGGATTCTTGCTCGGATATACCACTCTTGAATCGGATGAAATTTACCCAGATTTGATCCTGATAACGAATTTCTACCTCCAGCCGATCCATATCCCTTGGGCTAGGGCTGTTTTCATGACTCCGACTGCCATCGATTTCAAAACGACTGTTGTGACAGGGGCACTGAAAGTGGTCTTGGCTCCTTGCCAGCTGTATGAGACATCCTGCGTGGGGACAGGTGCGACTCCATGCCAAGATTTCACCATCGGGTCGGTGACACAGCCAGATCATGCCGATGGGTTGATTGGCATGTCGGTTCCACGCATCCCAATGGTCCGCGATGATTTGAAAAGAACGTGGGATGCCATCTGCGGGCAGCTTGTCCAACTGGGTTACCTTCAAGTAGGAAGTCGACCCGCTCGAACTGGGTGAACCAGTTGAGGGCAAAAGTGCTCTGAGGCAAGCTACAAGCACCGACCCCAAAAACCCTCCCAGCGTGGTCAAGAGTGCCAGGACGTGGAGAAAACCTCTTCGGCTGACAGGCTCAAAACCACCATCCTGAGCTCCAGAATCCGATGGCTGTGGTTGACTCGAGGTCATTGAGTCCCAAACCTATAGGTTTTCGATTCATGGGGCAATCTCTAAGCAAAGCTTGCCCCGCCATGATGTCGAGATCAGGTGGTTGATCCTTGTAGACAAAATACCTCCATCATGGTTTCGGTGATGGGGCTGTGATCAGCATGGGTCTCCATCAAGGGGCTCATCGAGAGCCACCATTTTTGGCATATTGGGTCGGATGCGATGGCCTGCCACTTGCCTTCAGATTCAATCTCCGCGTAGGCAAAGAGAGTTTGCTCATCGGCATGTAGGAAAATGCTGTAGCGATGGACTCCATGATCATGCAGGACTTTTTGCAGCTCCGGCCAAATGGGATTATGGCGTCTCTGGTAGGCATCGGCTTGCCCAGGCAGGAGTTTCATCAGGAAGGCCTTACGAATCATGATCGAGGTGTGGAAAGGTCGACGAGTTGAGGGCTGCGTGTCTTGGTGTCCAGAACCACTAGGGTGGAGGCTCCACTAAGTCGACCGTAGACCTCACCGGGATTGATCAACAGGCATTGGTTGACTTGCTTGATTTCATGGCGGTGGTTATGGCCATAGCAGACAAGATCATAGATCCCACTCGAGGCCAAAGCTGGAGCGATGGTGTCAAAATGGTTCATGCCAATACGCCACCCATCTATGCTAAGATCGGCCATTTCACCGTGGAGCTTGATCTGATCATAAAGGGAAGCATTCTGAGTCATACGAAACAGATCACCATCGTTATTGCCGAAAACGACATGCATGGGTTTCTTGAATCCCTTGCCTAGATGGTGCACGACAAAAGGTGAACAGAGGTCACCGCAACACAGCATCGCATCACACGACTCGGCCACTTCCAAGGCCTTGCTTAGTTGGGCTAGCTCGTCGTGAATATCCGAAAGGATACACAGTTTCATGGCTATTGTCCCTGTTGAGCTAGTTGTTCCATGAAGGCATCCATGCCGGCACAACTGCATACCGGATTCCGATCCCCATACACATTGTCAATGCGTCCCACTCTCGGCCAAAACTTGTGGTCGCGCTGGGCTTCGACTGGAAAGCCAGCTTGTTCTCGTGAGTAGGGGTGGGACCACTTTTCAGCAGCTATCATGTCGGCAGTATGGGGGGCGTTCTTGAGCAAGTTGTCGTTAGGATCGGTATCACCCGCCTCGATGGTCATTATTTCCCCATGAATTTGGATCATCGCATCACAAAAACGATCCAGTTCCAGCTGAGATTCGCTTTCCGTGGGCTCAATCATCATGGTGCCGGCAACAGGCCAGGATACGGTCGGGGCGTGGAATCCATAATCCATCAGTCGCTTGGCCACATCCTCCACACTCACGCGCTTGAAGGATCGCAGGTCAATGATGCATTCGTGGGCCACCATACCGTGCTTCCCGCGGTAAAGAACGCGGTAGAAGGGGTCCAATCGTCTGGCGATATAGTTGGCGCTGAGGATAGCAACCTGAGTGGCTTGAGTCAGCCCGGCCAGTCCCATTGCTCGAATATACACCCAGGAAATGGTGACAATGCTCGCACTCCCCCAGGGAGCCGCAGCGATTGGGCCGACACGATCTTCCCCAGCCAGGGGAACGACCGAATGCCCAGGTAAGAATGGAGTCAGATGCTCTGCCACAGCAATGGGGCCGACACCAGGTCCACCTCCCCCATGAGGGATGCAAAAGGTCTTGTGAAGATTGAGATGGCAGACATCGGCTCCGTAATCACCCGGCCTGCAGACACCTACCTGGGCATTCATGTTGGCGCCATCCAGATAAACTTGGCCTCCATGGTCATGAATCAGTTGGCAAATCTCTTCCACCTTTTCCTCAAAAACCCCGTGGGTGGAAGGGTAGGTGATCATGAGGGCTGCCAGCTCATTGGCATGTTCAGTCACTCGGGCTTTGAGATCCTCAAGATCGATATTTCCCTGATCGTCGCAGCGTATGCCGACGACCTGCATGCCGGCCATGATGGCGCTGGCTGGGTTGGTTCCATGAGCCGATTGGGGGATCAGGCATATGTGACGGTGTTGCTGTCCTTTACTCTCTAGATATTTCTTTATGACAAGCAATCCCGCGTATTCTCCCTGGGCTCCAGCATTGGGCTGCAAGCTGACGCTGTGAAAGCCGGTGATATCTGCCAACCATTGTTCGAGGTCACTGAAAATCTGTTGGTAGCCCTGGGCCTGAGCAAGTGGGACAAAGGGGTGCAGCGAGGCAATTTCAGGCCAGCTGATAGCCAACATCTCGATGGTGGCATTCAGCTTCATGGTGCAAGAACCCAGCGGGATCATGGAGTTGGTCAGGGACAGGTCCTTGGACTCAAGACGCCTAAGATAACGCAACATCTCGGTTTCAGAGTGGTATGCGTGGAAAACCTTGTCTGTGAGGAATTGGCTTTGTCTGGTGAGGGTGGCTGGAAAGGCTTGGCCATATTCATCGCCTTGGGCATGATCGAGCAGTAAAGCTGGGTCGGCTCCAAGGAGCTGCCAGAGATCCTCGAGGTCCTGCTGAGTGACCGTTTCGTCCAGTGCGATGCCTATGGTCTGCCGATCGAGCCTCCTGAGGTTGATGCCCATGCTTTCTGCTCGCTGCAGGAAGGAATCGGCGTTCTCCCTGTGTAGGGCAATGCGAAGGGTGTCAAAGAATGAATCATGGACGAGCTGGTGCCCCCCACGACGTGCCCCTTCGGCAAGCAGGCAGGCCATTCGATGGACGTGCTGACCTATGCGGCGTAGGCGCTCAGGACCATGAAAAATTGCGTACATCGCGGACATGTTCGCCAGCAGCGCTTGAGCGGTGCAGATGTTACTGGTCGCTTTTTCACGGCGGATATGTTGCTCACGTGTCTGGAGTGTCAGCCTGTAGGCAGGTCGTCCTCTTGAATCGCGTGAAACACCCACGATGCGTCCAGGCATTTTCCGTTTCAGAGCATCTCTGCAAGCAAAGAAGGCAGCATGAGGGCCGCCATAACCCATGGGCACACCGAAGCGCTGAGCTGAACCAATCACGATATCCGCCCCCAGCTCGCCGGGTGGTTTTAACAAGGTCATGGCCAATAGGTCCGTTGCCACGATGCTCAGGGCGCCAGCCTCTTGGGCAGCTTCGATATCAGGCTGAGGGTCAACCACCAAGCCATCGGTGGCCGGGTATTGAAGCAGCACAGCAAAAGTCCCACTGTCTGGTTTGAGGTCTTTCCGCGGTTCGACTCGGATTTCAATGTCCAGAGGTTTGGCTCGTGTTCGGATAACCGAGATTGTCTGGGGGTGACAATCGTCTGAAATCAGCATCCGGTTACGTTGGGGGCCTCCAACCGTTCCGTAGCAAAGACTCATCGCTTCGGCCGCGGCCGTCGCCTCATCAAGCAGTGAAGCGTTGGCTATTTCCATACCGGTCAGATCACAGATCATGGTCTGGAAATAAAAAAGCGCCTCCAATCGTCCTTGGGCGATCTCGGCTTGATAGGGAGTGTATTGGGTGTACCACCCCGGATTCTCCAGTAGCTTGCGCTGGATGACGGGGGGCGTGATACATCCGTGATACCCCATTCCAAGATAGGATCGAAAGACCAGATTTTTCTGAGCTGCCTCCTTGAGGTGATGGATGACCTCGTGTTCGTGAAGTGGGTTGGGTAACTGGATGGGGTGCTTGAGGCGTATGCTTTCCGGCACAGTGGCCTGAATCATGGCCTCAAGGCTCTCGTAGCCCAACTGGGCTAACATGTGATGGATTTCAGACTCAGAAGGGCCTATGTGCCTTTCAGAGAACAAGTCAGGATGTTTCAAGGATTGCATGGTGCTCAATGTTTGCCCTGGTGCAGGGAGGGCTCCATCAACCGTGCAACATGGCACAGCTTGATTGGATCTCTTGGCTCCGAGGGCGAGCTAGTGGCAATCTAGCGGAAAGTGAGGCGGGTTCAAGATTCATTGAAATGTTGCTTTTTTGAAAGTGCCAAGGCGCTATCTTAAGGCTAAGTTGAAGATCTGATTCTATGAATCGCCCATCGATCAATTCAATGCCGCCTAAAGCCGCCTGGATCGTTTTTCCCCTTGTGGGTCTGATGTTGTCTGCTGCATTCATGGCCTGGCAACGTGGGCGGGATCGAGTTGAGTTGGAAGAGGCGCTGGCCAGTCAACTTCCCACTCTTGGGGCTCGAGCCTCTTTTGTCTCCTCCCAGAGCTGCCTGCCCTGTCATCCAGACCAGCACCATTCATGGCAGTCCACCTACCACCGCTCCATGACCATGCGGGCCTTGCCTGAGTCAGTTTTAGCTTCTTTTGAGGGGCAAACTATCACAAGCGAAGGTCTCACCTACACGCTCACGCGCACCAACGATACTTTCTGGGCGCGCATGCCCGATCCGGATCTGATTATGCAAGCCGTCCAGGGAGGGAAGGGGGGGGACCTCAGCCGAATACCGCAGGTTGATTCCCAGGTGGTCATGACCACCGGGTCGCACCATTATCAGACCTATTGGGTGGAGAGCCCCCGACTAAAAGGGCTCATGCAGACACTGCCGTTGGTTTATCTGATCAAGGACCAACGTTGGATTCCCCGAGGGGCAGCTTTCATGCGTGGCCCAGAAGATCAGGAATTATTGGTCACACAGTGGAATCATCATTGCATTCGATGTCATAGTACAGGCTGGAATCCCGGTCTGAATGACGCGACAGGCATGCTTGAAACGGAGGTCGCCGAACTGGGCATCAGCTGCGAGGCTTGTCACGGTCCGGGCAAGGAGCATATCGCCATGCATCAGAATCCGATTAACCGGTATCTTGGCCATCTAAGCTCGCAATCACCAGACCCGATGGACTTGGTCAACCCCGCAAAATTGGATCATGAGTTATCCAGCCATGTTTGTGGGCAATGTCATGGCGTTTTTATCCCTTCAGATGAAACGGCCATGGAGGTGGCGCACGATGGGGTGCAGTATCAACCGGGAGAGAATCTTTTTGATAAGCGCTACTATATCCAGCACCCAGCCAATGAAGACAATCCGGATCGCCGGGCTGACCTGAAAGCCAACCCTCAGTTTTTTGCTGAACGTTGGTGGGAAGATGGTACTGTTTTAGCGGGTGGACGGGAATTCACCGCCATGGTCGCTTCGGGTTGCTATACCCGCGGGGAAATGTCCTGCCTTTCCTGCCATTCTATGCACAAGGCGCCTCCTGAGGATCAACTGATTCCTCAGCCAAATCCCAATGCCAGCTGCACCCAATGCCACCAGCAGCCATGGTTCAACGAACGTCTGGAGGAGCATACTTTCCATGCGCCGGATTCCACTGGGAGCCAATGTATGAATTGCCATATGCCACACACGACCTACGCGCTATTCAATGCCATCCGTAATCATCAAATCTCATCGCCACAAGTCGTCAACAGTTTGGAGTATGGTGTGCCCAATGCCTGCAATCTCTGCCACCTTGATCAATCTTTAGCTTGGACTCAGGAACATCTTGTCAATCGTTACGGTCATCAGGCCCTCCAAATGCCCGAGGAACACAAGCACACTTCCGCAGCCCTGCTATGGGGCACCAAGGGACACGCGGCTCAGCGTGCTATTGTGGGGTGGCACATGGGATGGCCAACAGCCCAAGAAGTTTCGGGCACCGACTGGATGATTCCAGTTTTGGCCATGTTGCTCAACGATCCTTACCCAGTGGTGCGTTACATCGGATCGCGCAGCCTTTCCAGCTTGGGGCAGGGAAAACCCGAGGGCTATGACTTCATGGATGATCAAGCAAAGCGGAGGCAGGCCTCCATGGGGCTATTAACTGACTACATTAACGCATTTCACACGAATCAGGCTCGTCCTCAATTGCTTCAAACCGATCAAGGGCAATTTGATGATCGGGCATTGAGACGATTATTGAGGCAACGAGATGATCGGTCCATTACCATCAAGGAATGAAGGCTGGCTGGCAGCAATTTAGAATTTCTGCTTGCCTGTTTTTTGATCTTTTTCCAAAGGCTAGATTTTGAAATGATTCCCAGGTCCAAATGGACCCACATTGTTATCCATTTTTATGAAATCAAAAAAAACTTCACTCAAATCCGGCGCCGGCAAGGGTAGGAAGAATTTGAACCGTGAGCATTCAGCCATCATTGTGGATGGTCCCGAGAGAGCTGCCAGCCGAGCCATGCTGCATGCGGTTGGGTTTGAGCGAAAGGATTTCCAGAAGTCTCAAGTTGGCGTGGCCTCAACATGGGGCATGGTCACCCCTTGTAACATGCACATCAACGAACTGGCCGATCATGTTGTCAAGGGGGTTGACGGTCACGGCGGTAAAGCGGTGCTCTTTAACACGATTACCATTTCTGATGGCATTTCAATGGGTACCGAAGGCATGAAGTATTCGCTTGTTTCTCGCGAGGTCATTGCCGATTCCATTGAGACGGTTGCCGGTTGCGAGGGGTTTGATGGCCTTGTAGCCATTGGTGGTTGCGACAAGAACATGCCAGGATGTCTGATGGGGTTGGCTCGCTTGAATCGCCCGGCTGTTTTTGTTTACGGCGGCACGATCTTGCCGGGATGCTTTCAGAAAAAAGACGTTGATATTGTTTCGGTATTCGAAGCTGTGGGTCAGCATGCCAACCGTCAGATCACGGACCGACAGTTGGCCAACCTAGAAGCCTGTGCGATCCCCGGTGCGGGTTCATGCGGTGGCATGTATACAGCCAATACCATGGCTTCAGCTATCGAGGCTTTAGGTATGTCCCTTCCCAATAGTTCCGCCCAAGCTGCTGTTTCCTCAGACAAACGTCTTGATTGTCAGCGCGCTGGGGAGGCTGTTATGCAACTGCTCAAACAAGGCATACGCCCCAGGGACATCATGACCCGCAAAGCGTTTGAAAATGCCATCACAGTCATCACGGCATTGGGGGGATCTACCAACGCGGTGCTTCACATGCTTGCCATGGCCCATGCCGCAGGGGTTAAACTTGGGATTGATGACTTCACGCGTATCGGTAAACGGGTCCCAGTTTTGGCTGATCTGAAGCCCAGTGGTAAATATGTGATGGCTGAGCTTGTTCGAATCGGAGGCCTGACTCCGCTGATGAAAATGTTGTTGGAAAAGGGTTTACTTCACGGTGACTGCTTGACGGTCACGGGTAAAACCCTTGCTGAAAACTTGGCTGATGCCAAACCTTACCCGGCTGGTCAGGATGTCATCCGAGGTTTTGACAACCCCATCAAACCAGATGGGCACCTAGTGGTTCTATACGGAAACTTGGCCGAAACAGGTGCGGTTGCCAAAATTAGTGGCAAGGAGGGACTTCGTTTCGAAGGGATTGCCAAGGTTTTTGATTCGGAGGAAAAGGCTCTCAAAGCCATACTAGGTGGAAGCATCAAGAAAGGCCATGTTGTGGTGATTCGCTACGAAGGTCCCAAAGGAGGCCCGGGGATGCGAGAAATGCTTTCTCCCACTTCGGCGATCATGGGTAAAGGACTCGGTAAGGAAGTGGCTCTGATTACCGATGGCCGGTTTTCAGGCGGCAGTCATGGTTTTGTGGTGGGGCATGTGACACCTGAAGCAGCAGAGGGAGGCCTGATTGGCTTGCTCAAGAATGGTGATCGGATTGTCATCGATGCGGAAAAGCGAACCATGGATGCGAAGCTTACCAAGCGCGAAATTGCCACGCGTCGCAAGCAGTGGAAAGCACCCAAAGCACGCTACACCAAAGGGGTCCTTGCCAAGTATGCTAAGCTTGTGACTTCGGCGCACCTTGGGGCTGTGACCGATGCATGAAAACCCTTGAGGGTGCAGGGATGAATCGTTCCATCAAACATGTGCGTGCCTCGATAGCATCGAAATGGTCTCAGCTCGTGCTGAAGCATTCTCCCAGGCAAGGGGGATGCTGCAGTGCGAAGTGCGTCTTATTCCTGATGCTCCTTGGGTTGCCGCTACTTGGTGGTTGTTCAATCAAAAAGGTAGCACTGCGTCAGGTAGGCAACGCCCTATCCGGCACAGGTAGCACCTTCTCTGCAGAAAATGACCCGCAGCTCGTGCGCGAGGCCCTGCCATTTTCACTCAAGCTCATGGACGGCCTCTTGGCTGAAATCCCAGACCACAAGCCGTTGGTGATCGCTGCAACCAGTGCTTATGTCCAGTATGCGTTCGCATTCCTTCAGATGGATGCAGACCGCCTTGAATCCACGGATTTTGAGGCGGCCCAGGCCTTAAGGTCCCGCGCAGCTAATTTGTTTCTCAGGGCCAGAGACTATGGACTGGGCGGGATGGAGCTAAAACGTCCAGGTTGGGTTACGAGGCTGGCTGAAACACCCCTTGAGGCCTCTCAAGAATTAGACCGCGATGATGTGGCCCTGGCTTACTGGACAGGTGCGGCCTGGGCTGGCTTGATCAATCTCTCCAAGGAACAACCCCATCGCATTGCTGAGATACCCCAAATGGAGGTGCTGATGGATCGGGTCTTGGAGTTGGATGAAGGATGGAATGATGGGGCCATTCATGCTTTCATGATCACCTATGCTTTTGCACGTCAGGGAACCGGAGAGGATCCGGCCGATGCTGCTAAATACCATTACCGCAGAGCCCTCGAATTGAGTGAAGGACGACAAATAGGACCTCACGTTTCTCTTGCTGAATCCTTGGCCGTGCAAACACAGGATAGCGCCCTTTTTGGAGAGCTGCTTCGGAAAGCGACAGCTTTTGATGTCAACACCCATCCCGAGACAAGATTGGTCAACCTACTCATGCAACAACGTGCCCATTGGTTGCTGGATCATGAAGCCGACCTGATCTTGCCGGCTTTGGAAGATCTTCCTCCGATTGAATAGCCCGCAGGCCGCCATCATCTAACGGTCTATCAATACTTCATGAACACCTTACGTAAAATCTACTTAAATTCCTGGTTTACCCTGATTTCAAAGAGCCAGGCGCCCTTGGTATGCTTTTTTCTGTTGAGCCTGGCTTGCACCCAGCTCGAGGCATCGGAGCGGCTTCGCCTGGGAACCCTCGTGCCCAAGGGGTCGTCTTATTTCAATCATCTCAAGCAAATGGAAGGAGTCTGGAAGCAGGCCCCTGGGGGTGGGGTTGCGGTGAGTATCTACCCAGATGGGCGTCTTGGGGGTGAAGCTGAAATGGTCAGACGGATGAGAGGGGGGCAAATCCAAGTGGGCTTGCTGACTGTAGCCGGGCTTGCTGAGATTGAACCTCGTGTTGTGGGGCTTCAGCAAGCTCCCATGAT
>Ga0181580_10003531_pt1 | contig 12710 bp, 13 predicted proteins | sample 071ome_23_FD_132413 | JGI IMG/M metagenome (GOLD analysis project Ga0181580, IMG submission 132413) | Coastal salt marsh microbial communities from the Groves Creek Marsh, Skidaway Island, Georgia - 071403BT metaG (megahit assembly) | ecosystem: Environmental > Aquatic > Marine > Intertidal...
ATAACCGCTATTCGACCAGCGGCAATGTCAACCCGTTCATGGAGATTCAGCCCTTCTCGTCCGAGTTTGCCTTTGGCGGCTTCGCGCTGGCGCATAACGGCAACCTGACGAATGCCGGTAAACTGCGCGCCTCGCTGATCGAAACCGGTAGCCTGTTCCAGTCATCGTCTGACACCGAAGTTATCGTCCATCTTGTCGCGCGCTCGCACCAGGCGGATGTCACCGGGCGGCTGACTGACGCGCTGAAACAGATTGACGGCGCCTATTCGCTTGTCTGCGTTGCCGACAACATGCTGATCGGCGTTCGCGATCCTTATGGCGTGCGCCCGCTGGTGCTTGGCCGGATTGGCGACAGCTGGATTATGACGTCCGAATCCTGCGCGCTTGATATTGTCGGCGCCAGCCATGTTCGCGATCTCGAACCTGGCGAGATGCTGGTGATCGACAAGGACGGGGCGCACAGTCACAAACCGTTCCAGCCGGCGTCACCACGTTTCTGCATCTTTGAATATGTATATTTCTCGCGTCCGGATTCGGTGGTCGAGGGCCGCGGCGTCTATCACGCCCGAAAATCCATCGGTGCCGAGCTGGCGCGTGAATCGCACATTGACGCCGATCTGATCATTCCGGTACCCGACTCCGGCGTGCCGGCGGCGCTTGGCTATGCCGAGGCGTCCGGGATTGCCTTCGATCTAGGCATCATCCGCAATCATTATGTCGGCCGTACCTTTATCCAACCGACACAGAAGGACCGCACCGATTCGGTGAAGCTCAAGCACAATGCAAACCCCGAGGCGGTACGCGGCAAGCGCATCATCCTTGTTGATGATTCAATCGTGCGCGGCACCACATCGCGCAAGATTGTCACCATGATGCGCAATGCCGGCGCCGCCGAGGTGCATATGCGCATCGCCAGCCCGCCGACAACACATCCATGTTTCTACGGCGTCGATACGCCGAGCCGTGACCAATTGATCGCAGCGCGCCTGTCGGTTGCCGAGATAGCAGACGAAATCGATGCGGACAGCCTGGCCTTCATCACCGTCGATGGCATGTACCGGGCGATTGCCGGTGCTGTGCGCGATCCTGAAACACCGCAATTCTGCGATGCCTGTTTCACCGGTGAATATCCGATCCAGCTTGCCTCGGGCCTCAGCGCCAAGCGCGTCTCGCACGGGAGCGGTGCCTGATGACCATCACCACCCCAGACCTGTCCGGAAAGCTGGTCCTTGTGACCGGTGCGACGCGCGGCATCGGCCGGGCCGTCGCCATAGCCGCCGCATCGGCCGGGGCCGAACTGGTCATCACCGGGCGGACCATCGGCGCACTTGAAGAGGTGGATGACGAGATCAAGGCAGGTGGCGGTCACGCCACCATTGTCGAGATGGACATGCAGGACACGGCCGCCATGCCGCGGCTTGCCGCCGCCATTGCCGAACGATGGGGTCGGCTCGACGGGTTTGTCGCCAATGCCGCGATCCTGACAGCACTGACCCCCGTCGGGCATGTGACGCCGGAAGACTGGGAGACCAACATCGCGGTCAATCTGACCGGCCAGTGGCACATGATCCGCGCCTTCGATCCGTTACTGCGCGCCGCGCCGGCCGGCCGGGCCATCCTTGTCACCTCCGGCGCCGCGGTTGGCAGCCGTCCATTCTGGGGCCCCTATGCGGCAACCAAGGCGGGCCTCGAGGCGCTTGGCAGGTCATGGGCCGGCGAAAGCGAGCAGACCGACATCAGGATCAACATGATGAATCCCGGCGGCACGGCGACAACCATGCGTGCCTCGGCCTTCCCAGGCGAGGACCCGGCAAGCCTGCCTCAGCCGGCTGATATCGCGCCGGCCTTTCTGGCGCTGCTGGCCGAAGACTGCCCCTGGCATGGCGAGGTTGTGAACGCGCGGGAGATCGCCGGACTCTAGTTACCGCTCTGGTTGTCGCCACTCCGGTTGTCGTCACTCCGGCTATAGCGTGCCGGCTGGATGGCATGCCATTGCGGGCCCGGCAGCGCGACAGGCCGGCCAAGAATGGTGGCCGCCAGCAAATCACCGAGAAGCGGTGCCAGCGTGAAACCACGCGCGCCAAGCCCGCCAAGAATGAATATCCGTTCACTGTGTCGCCCAACAACCGGACGCCGGTCCGGCAGACTGGCCCGCCGGCTGACCCGCGCGCCGAAATCTGCAGAATTATTGCCGAAAGGCGCGCCAATGGCGCTGCCAAGAAGCCCCAGATTATGGTCATGCCCGGAGGCGATCGACGCCGCGTCACCTGCCATCGCCGGGTCGCGCCAGAAAGTGGCGCCAAGATCATGCCGCCCCTCCAGCGCCGGCGTCAGATAGCCGCCAAAACTGATACCCCGGTCAAGCCCGGCCATCGCATCATTCGTTGGCACCTGACTGACAAGGCCATGTGTGATCTCAAACGGCAACGCGCTGTCACATGCCGACAGCAGACCGGCGATATCCGCCCCGCCGGCGATGACGATTGCCTCGGCGGTGACCTGCCTGCCATCACCGGCATGAAGCGCTGCCCCGTCGGTGTCGGCAACAATGCGCTCGACCACAAAATCATAGACCGGATCCAGATCGCCAAACAGATGCGCCAGAAGCATGTCCGGCCGGATCGCCCGTGCCATCCGATAATGGATGGCGCCCACTTCCGACGCGCCGGCAACGTCATATCCTCCGGTGCCGGCGGTCAGCAGATCGGCCGGCCATCGCTGCGTCCGGAAAATCTCATGCCGCGCCGCCATGCGTTCCGGCGCATCGAACGCCACGACCCCCTCGCCAACAATGGCATTCGCCAGGTCCGACAGGCGCGACGCCCATGACAGACAGGCGACCGAAAGCTGACTCATCATATTGTGATCGACCGTCAATTTGGGACTTTGCAGCGCCATCCGGTTGCCGGACGCACCGCTACCGGCCGCAGCGCCAGCATCAAGAATCACCGGCCGGCAACCGCGGCGCCGCAGTCCGGCGGCGACCGACGCACCGGCAATACCGCCACCGATGACCACGACCTGCCGGGGCGGGTGCTGCAAGCCTGTCGCAACCCCGCCAGACCGGATGCCGGTGATCATCTCGCGCTTGCGGCCAAAGCCGGGCCGACGCGTGATCGCGAATCCTGCCGCCTCTAGGCCGCGCCTGACATGACCGGCGGCGGTAAAGCTGGCCAGGGTGCCGCCGGGGCGGGTGAGCCTGCCGACATGACCGAGGATGCCCGGTGACCACATATCCGGATTGCGGGATGGCGCAAACCCGTCGAGAAACCAAGCATCAGCCTGAAAGTCGAGCCGCGGCAGCAACGCGTCGATCTCGCCATAATGGAGATGCAGCGTCAGCCTGCCATCGCAAAGCGGTACCAGATGATAGCCCGGCCAGCGTGATGGCAGGGCCCGCCGGAGCGCCGCCGCCGGCCGGACCAGCTCGGCAAAGGCCCCTTGCGCGGCCTGCATCTGGTCATCCGTCAGCGGCGAACGCTCAACCGATATATAGTCGATCTGCATGTCGGGGTGACGCTCGAGAAGCACCATCACGGCAAGAAGGTTGAGGCCGGTGCCAAAACCCGTTTCGGCAATTGTCAGATGATCATCGGTGGCAAACCGTGCCGCCAGATCATTGCCGTCAAGAAAGACATGGCGCGCCTCGGCCAGCCCCTCGGCACCACCATAATATCCATCCGCGAAATCATCGGCATGCGGAACGCCATCGCGAAAGCTGATACGGGCCATCGGCAGCTCGTAAATGGCGCCGCAATGTGGCGAAACTGGCGACATTCAGAATTCCGGTAATATTTCGTTAATAAACAACATCTTGCGAAAATTCACATCTTCGATACCATCAGGAAAGCCGAAAAGTGTGACAGTTATATATCAGAGTTCAGGCGAGTTTCACCCGCGAATAAACCGATATGTGCGCGCCATGCTTGAGAGATTTGTTCTGACTGTCCTGCGACAGTTCATCCAGTCCGGTCACCTGACCATAACCACGCCAAGTGGCAGGCAGGTTCGCCTTGGCGCGCCCGGCAGCGGCCCGGCGGCGGAGATCACCATCCATGACCGCGCAACGATGCGGCGTCTTGTAACGCGGCCCGACCTCGAATTCGGTGAAGCCTATATGGATGGCCGCCTGACACCCGGCGCCGGCGGACTTGAATCTCTGTTGGATCTGATCATGACCAATTCAAGTGTCTGGTCGCGGCACTGGGCGGGGCGGATCACACTGGGGCTCGGCAATCTGCTGGCGGTTTTCAGGCATCTGAACCGGCCCGGGCGATCACGACGCAATGTGGCGCACCATTATGATTTGACGGATGAGCTGTTTGACATCTTTCTTGATCCCTGGCGTCAATACTCCTGTGCCTATTTCCACCGCGCCGAGGACACGCTCGAGACAGCGCAGATCACCAAGCTTGCCCGCATCGCTGCCAAGCTTGATCTGAAGGATGGCCACCGCGTCCTCGATATTGGCTGTGGCTGGGGCGGGCTGGGGCGCGCGCTCGCGCTGTGCCGCAGGAATATAAGCGTACGCGGAATCACCCTGTCGGAGCGCCAGCTTGCCCATGCGAGACGGGCCGCGGCGCAGGCTGGCCGGTCAGATTCACTGGATTTCCAGCTCCTCGATTACCGTCACCAGACAGGCCGCTTTGACCGCATTGTGTCAATCGGCATGCTGGAGCATGTCGGACCACGAAACTACAATACATATTTTGACCGCGTCGCCGACCTGCTGGCCCCCGGCGGCGTCGCGCTGATCCATAGCATCGCCGTGCATCGACATGCCACGCCGGTGAACCGATGGCTGACGCGGTATATCTTTCCCGGCGGTTACCTGCCATCGGTCGAGCAGCTTGTCCACGCCACTGCCGGCCGGGGCTGGAAATTGCTCGATCTCGAGGTGATGCGCGGACATTACGCGGACACGTTGCGGCACTGGCGGCACCGCTTTCTGGCAAGCCGTGATCAGGTTCAGGCTCTTTATGACGAGCGGTTCGTGCGGATGTGGGAATTCTACCTTGTCGGATGCGAATATTTCTTCCGCAGCCAGCGTGGCATGGTTGTGCAGCTGGTGCTGTCAGACGATCACCTTGCCGTACCCGTCAGTCGCGCCTATCTTCACGATCTGGAAACCGAATTCAGGGCCATACTTTGTCGCAACTCCCCTTCTGGAAACAAAAAACACTCTCCGAGATGACTGTCGAGGAATGGGAGTCGCTCTGTGACAGATGCGGCAAATGCTGTGTGCTGAAGATCGAGGATGCAGATACCGGCGAGGTTCATTATACCGATGTGGCCTGCCGGCTGCTGGATTGTGGCAATGCCAGCTGCACGGATTACGCCAACCGCAAAACACATGTGCCTGACTGCATCACGCTGAATCCGCAGAATCTGGAGACGCTGACCTGGATGCCGGACAGCTGCGCCTATCGCATCATTTCTGAAGGCGGTGATCTGCCGTCATGGCACGCGCTTGTTTGCGGTGATCCGGAAGGGCCGAAACAGGCCGGGGCCACGGTTGCCGGGCGGGTGTTCCCCGAAGGGTCGGTCGAGGATGATGACATGGTCGACCATATCACCGAATGGTAGGGCAAGAGGCGAAAATATGAGCCGGAATGGATGGATCCTGATTGCGCTGCTGACGGCATTGGCGCTCGCCACGATCTGGAACGCCGAGACCGGCGGCCCCAAGAAGCACTGGCAGCGGTGCAAGGAATCACTTGTCACCCAGGTCTTTACCGGTGCCTGCACATTGCGCTTCGGCGGTGAAACGCAGCCATCCTGAGGCTGGCCGCCGGTCTGGCGTCAGGCACCGAACAGCTTGTTCCATTCCTCTGCCGACAGATCGCGAAGATCGGCCCGCCATTCGGCACCGACCTTCATGCCGCGCTGCACGGCCGGGCGCCGGAACATCCTCTGACGCCATTGCACCACATTCGGATAGTCCTCGATCTCGACATTCTGGCGCTCATAGGTGCGGGTCCAGGGAAAGATCGCGATGTCGGCGATCGAGAATTCGTCAGCTACATAATCGCGTCCCTCAAGACGCCGGTCGAGGACACCATAAAGGCGGTTGGCCTCATTGCTGTAGCGCGTCATCGCATATTCGACCTTTTCCCTGGCGTAGAAATTGAAGTGATGCGCCTGTCCCAGCATCGGGCCGATTCCGCCCATCTGCCACATCAGCCATTCCATGACCGTCTTGCGCGCGGCACCACCAGCGGGAAGCAATTTTCCTGTTTTTTCAGCAAGATAGATCAGGATCGCACCTGATTCAAAGACTCCTGTCGATGCCCCGTCCGGCCCGTCATGATCAATGATGGCGGGGATACGGTTGTTCGGGCTGAAGGCAAGGAATTCCGGCTTGAACTGCTCCCCCTCGCCGATATTGACACGGTGGACCTCATAGGGGAGTTCCATTTCCTCGAGCGCGATCGTGATTTTGTGGCCATTCGGGGTCGGGGCGTAGTGAAGTTCAATCATGGGGAGTCCGTTTCCTCATACATTGCGACAGTCCGCGCAACGTGACTGCTATTGTATCCCGCTATATAATAGGGTTAAGCCCTTCTTCCAACTGCGCGGCGATTATCACTCATCCGCCCGGCACGACATATTCATTCAGGATCATCATCATGTTTTTCGCTCCGATGCGGCACAAGGATGCCGGACTGTCCCACAACCCGCTGAAGGCCATCGTTTCACCACGCCCTGTTGGCTGGATTGCCTCGAAAGGCGCAGATGGCAGTTTCAATCTGGCACCCTACAGTTTTTTCAACGCCATTTCAGAAGATCCGGCAATGGTCATGTTCTCGGTCCAGTCGGACAACGCGGCGCATATCAAGGACAGCCTTCGCAATGTCGAGGAAACTGGCGAATTCGTGGTGAACATCGTCAGCCAGAACCAGTTCGAGCCGATGAACATCTCGTCCGGGAGCTATCCCTATGGCGAGAATGAATTCACCCTTGCCGGGCTGGAGATGGTGCCGTCGAAGACGGTGGCGGTGCCGCGGGCCAGCGGCGTTCCGGCGGCGCTTGAATGCACGCATTTCCAGACAGTCAACCTACCCCGCAACGCGGCCGGTGGCGGTTACATTATGGTGATCGGCACGGTCACAGGCATTTACATCGATGACGCGATTGTCGAGGACGGGCTGGTCAAATATGACAAATTCATCCCGATCAGCCGGCTTGGCTATCGTGATTATGGCCGCAGCACGGATATCTTTCAGGCCACGCGGCCGGGTCAGACATGATCCGCCCCCGGGATCAAAGCCCCGGGATCAAAGCCCCGGGATCAGCGCTGCGTGCAGCTGGAAATGGTTACCGTCACGTAGCCATGCAGGCTTGATTCCGCGAAATCAAGAAGCAGCACCCACTCCTCTGCCGGGATCATCGCCTGAAATGGCAGCGTGCCCTGTGTCACCTTCTGGCCATTGAGAAACGCCATCCTGACAGTCAGCGGCATCTTGCGGTCAAAGCTTGGTACCTCGCGCGATGATTTGCGGTCGGCCTCGCCCTCGACATGCAGATTGAGACCGCCATCAAACAGGGCTGCCTTGGATTCCGGCCCACCATAAATCGGTGTGGCAACAGCGATGTTCCGGCTGTCGAGCTGGCGACAGTTCGAAGGGCGGCCAAGCTTCTGTATGGCATGAATGATCTGTGCCGGGGCGACACCGCGGGCAATCTTCTTCGTCACCAGGGCCTTGAGTTCGGCATCATTGTCCTGTGCCAGCTCATCAACCTTGTTCTTCGCCCGCGCCTCGGCAAGCTCCATCTCCAGACGTTGCACCTCGGTGCTGAGTTCGGTGATCTGCTGGTTGTTTTCATACAGGGTGCGTTCCGCCTCGGCGCGCAGGCTGCCGGTCTCGGCATGGCCCCACAGCCAGCCAAGCCACAGAACCCCGCCAACGACAAGAACCCTGAGCAGCAGCGAGATATAGCTGCGCATTTCCCGCCGCCGATATCGCTCTCTTGTTTCAAAGAAGTCCATGGACCGCCCATTCTGTTGGCTTTTCTGTTGGCTGTTCTGCGCGCCTGTTCCTGCACCTGCTCATCGGCCCGCGGCGCCCGATGAATACATCACCATGAATAAAAGGCAAGTTCATGTCACTCCCGCCCCTTGAAGCGTCGCCCCGCTATCGGCAGGATGCTTGCATGCCGGTAGCAAAGACAACATCCAAATCGCCGGGCACGCCGCGACGCCGCCTCGCCCGCCCCTCACAACATCAGGGCCGCGCCTGGCAGCGTATGCTGAGTGGCAGGCGGCTCGATCTGCTCGACCCGTCGCCGATCGATATCGAAATTGTCGATATCGCGCACGGCCTTGCGCGTGTCAGCCGATGGAACGGGCAGACAAAGGGCATATACCCCATGTCCGTCGCCCAGCACTCGATTGTGGTCGAGAGGCTGGTGTCGCGCAACGCCCCCAAACTCGACCGCCGATGGCGCCTCGCCGCACTTCTTCACGACGCGCCGGAATATGTCATTGGCGATATGATCACCCCGTTCAAATACGCGCTTGGCGGCATCTATCGCGAGATCGAGGACCGCCTGTCGGTGGCTGTTCATATCCGATTCGGTCTTCCGGCTAGCCTGCCTGAACCGGTCAGCCGCGCAATCAAACGCGCCGACCGCATGGCCGCCTGGCTGGAGGCAACGCAACTTGCCGGATTCAGCGAGCAGGAAGCCGCCAAAATCCTGCGACGCCCCCGTGCCACCCCCGACAACATGCGGCTACGCCCGCTACCGCCCGACCAGGCGGCAGACATGTTCCTGAAGAAATTTCGCCTTCTAGGCGGGGATAGCTGACAGGCCGTGGCCGACGGACCGTTCGCCGTCAATTGACGCTGCTGACCGAGCGCGAAAGCGCCGCCTTGCCCTTGCCGGTCTCAGCCTTGTCACCACGACCGCCAACAAATCCCTGCGGCCCCGGACCACCTGTCAAATTCGGATCGTCCTCGACATGAACCGAATTGAGCAGCGCACCGGCACGCTGAATCAGGCTGAGCGCATCATCAAGAACAGCCACGGCGCGCGTTGTATTGACATCATTCAAAGACGCATTCCGTTCGAAAATGTCCCAGGCAATCGAATTCAGCTGATCATTGACACGCACAAGCTTGGACTTGCCACGTTGTCTGAGATCGCGAATTTTCATATTGCGGCTCTGCGCCATCTGGCCTCTCCACTTAACATCAGTGAGGCCTAATATACCGAAATTTAACGTTTGGTCACAATGCCGGACCCGGAATCTATCGACTGAACCTGACAGACGTCTCACGACGCTGCCGGCGGCGTTCCTTGCGGGCCCGCGTCATGGCCTTTGCCTGCCCCATGGTCATGCAGTCCGGACATACACATTTGCCCGCAAGGTCGAAATTTTCACGAAGATTCGGCAGTTCCATGCACCAGCAATGCTCCTTGCCGGGCGGCGCGCCGCAATTGAACCGCGTGCCGCATTCCTCGCATGTCAGCTTTTGCATTCACGCCTCCATCATCCGGCAGCATTGCCGCAACGACGAATCGTCTGCCAATTCACCTCTCGATGCAAGCGCCGGATGCATATCGGCGGATGGGCGCCGACCCGGCGCCGCGCCATCCGTGCGCGGTAGGCATGGGATCATGTCTGTGATACACCCGACTGATGTGCGGGCGTGGCGGAACTGGTAGACGCACTGGACTTAAAATCCAGAGACCTTGGGTCGTGGGGGTTCGAGTCCCCCCGCCCGCACCATCTACTGCAAACCCGCCTATGGCTGGTGAGTGAGGGCGATCCGCAGCTGGCTGATCGCCAGATCGGGATACATCGCGAAACCGATGACGCTCGTCAGAGGCACCGGCATGTCCGGCGTCGCAGTGGCCGTCAGCCGGCCTCCCTGCTTCAGCATCGCCTCGATGGGCGGCAACAGTCGGGCGACATTCTCCGGAAAGGTGGCGCCGACACCATCCGCCGCCAACATGCGGGCCATGCTGCGATATTCAGCCTCGCTGACACCTTCTTCCTCCGCCGCCACGGCAAAGGCGATGTCGCCAAGCCCGGAATCATCAATGACCAGGCGGCTGCTCTCGACTGCAATGGCGCCGGACAGTCCCAGCAGTGCCATGGCATTGTCCTCGGGCGCGGCAAGAAGTGGCAGCAGTCGGGCATAGACATCCTCGTCAACAGCAAAGCGGATGGCAAATTCGATGGCTGCCAGGTCATGGATGTCAGAGACGAACTCATAGCCGACATACATTCCTGTTTCAGTCATGTCGGTGGTGGTCATGAGGATGAAATCAAGCGAGACAGCGTTCAGCCCGCGCTCGGCAAATTTGTCGACCAGCGGATTGCGGCCGCGTGTCTGTTCAAGCGGCATGACCGTCATGCCCTTGACGGCAAGACCGCCCTCGGTCACCACAATGTTGCCGGGTATGGGCTCACCAAGCCGAATCGGCAGGCTGCTGATTTCATCGATCGAGATCAGCGCCTCTTCGGCCTCAAGGCTCATATTGGTCATCCGGAAAAGACTTTGTTCGGTTACAACGCCCTGCGCATCCGCCATCGTTTCATCGTCCAGCGCGCCGACAAGCAGGTCCCGCACCTCAACCCGGTTGATGAACAGACCGGCCGCGGGCACCAACGCATTTTTCATCAGCAGATCGTTGATATACCAGTCATCCTCACCAATGGTCCCGTCAGCGTCGATATTCAGGTAATCGGCAATCAGCGTCACTTCGCCATCCTCGCTGATCTCGACGTCGTAGAGCTCACCCGACCCGCTGCGGATATCGATATCGCCATCGGCAAAGGACAGCACCACACCATCCTCAAGCTGCAGTACTGTTCGCGCGCTGGCCATCGGCGGTGTCATTATCGACATCACAAACGCCCACAAAAGGGCGCCGACAACCGGATAAAGCGGGCGGGGTGACAGTTTCATCATGTTATCATTCCATGCAAAAGTGGCGGATTGGTGGCCAACAACCTATCTGGACGATAGCCCGCAAGCGCGCTGGCGGTCGAGTCCCGCCGGCTACGGTGACGACAAAGAGCGAAAGAGGCAGCAGGACAGCACATGTTCTTTATTCCCCTGTTTGATGACAACCCGTCCCGGCGCACCCCATGGGTCGCCTGGATGATCATCACCGCCTGCGTGATTGTCTTCATGTGGCAGCAATCCCTGCCGCCGCAGGCCGAACGGCTGGCCTTCTTCCAATATGGTTTCATCCCGGCCAATGCCAGCGGCGTCGCGCCCCTGCCGCCTGAAATCGCCATTCTGCCGGCCTGGGCGACGATGATTTCGGCCATGTTCCTGCATGGTGGCTGGATGCATATCGGCGGCAACATGCTGTATCTCTGGATTTTCGGCGACAATGTCGAGGATTCGATGGGGCCGTGGCGCTTTGTTGTCTTCTATCTGCTATGCGGCGCGGCGGCGGCGCTGGCGCAGTATATGATCGGCCCCGCCTCGCGCGTGCCAATGGTCGGCGCCTCAGGCGGCATCGCCGGTATCCTTGGCGCCTATCTGATCCTGCATCCGCGCGCCGCGATCCGCACCTTTCTGCTGATCCTGATCTTCATCCGCTTCATCAATCTGCCGGCCTGGATCGTTCTCGGTATCTGGATCGGCGGCCAGTTTGTCGCCGTCCCGAACGCGCTCAGTGGTGATGATGGCGGCGTCGCCTATTTCGCGCATATCGGCGGATTTCTGGCCGGCATGGCGCTGATCCCCTTCTTCAAACGGTCGGATGTGCCGCTGTTCGGCGCCAATGACACGCCGCCGGACCACCTGCCCGGACGCCCCATCCCATTCTCCGAAATCCGGCAGGAAGCCAGATATCGCTATGGTCGCCGCACCAATGATCCGCTGCGCTCACGCGTCGTGGTTCGCGATGCCGGTCCGGCAGATGATGGCGAAGATGCAGATGACAGCGTTTCGCCCTGGCAGGCCGGAAGCGGCGATGAGACGCGCGATAAAAGGAGCGCTCGCAAACGCCGCGGATCGGTCCCGGGGCTCAGACGCCGGCAGGACTAGACCCCGCCACCCTCGCCAAGCGGCATGATCTCGGCAGCAGCACCAAGGTCGCGCACACCGGCGGCAAGCGCCTCGGCGGCGGCCATGGTGATGTGCGGGTCAAGACCACTGACAACGGCGGCGGTGCCGAACTGGCCCGGCTTGAACCAGGGATAGCTGCCAATGCTGACGCCTTCATGGGCGGTCTGGACAGCTTCCATGATCGTGGCGATAGTGCCTTCGCCGATGGCGCATTGCACGGTCAGACGCGTCATGGCGACACCACCCGGAAGCTGGTCACGCAGCCCCTCGAACATTGCCTGAAGAATGGACGGCACGCCGGCGAAGACATGGACATTGCCAAGGATGTACCCCGGCGCGGCACTCAGCGGATTGTCGATCAGCGCGGCGCCCTCGGGAATGTCCGCCATCTTCTGGCGGGCGGCGTTGAACTCGATATCCGTGCCCTCGTAATGCGCGATCAGCCGCGCCTCCGCCTCGGGGTGGCGGATGACCTTCCTGCCAAAGGCGGCGGCGATACATTCGGTGGTGATGTCATCATGTGTCGGCCCGATTCCGCCGCTGGTGAAGACAAGGTCGTGCGCCGCCGACAGCAACTGCACGGTTTCGATGATCACCTCTCGGATATCCGGGATCACCCGCGCCTCGCGCAGCATGATCCCTTGTGAGCCAAGCTGCTCGGCAAGCCATCCGATA
>Ga0181580_10003547_pt1 | contig 12686 bp, 10 predicted proteins | sample 071ome_23_FD_132413 | JGI IMG/M metagenome (GOLD analysis project Ga0181580, IMG submission 132413) | Coastal salt marsh microbial communities from the Groves Creek Marsh, Skidaway Island, Georgia - 071403BT metaG (megahit assembly) | ecosystem: Environmental > Aquatic > Marine > Intertidal...
AGTGGGACTGGCTTGGTCGGATTGCGAGGGCAAACACCAAAGCTAATCAACGCAGGTGATACAGTTTGGATACCACCACATGAGGAACATTGGCATGGTGCAACAGAAACTAATTCAATGTGCCACGTAGCTATTCAGGAAAGCTATGAGGGTAGCGTAGCTCATTGGTTGGAAGATGTTTCTGACGCAGATTATACATTACCTGACATCACCGCTGAGAAGGCATACAGCTCGATTTTTGGAGGCTGATTCGAACATCCAACAATTAATGCGATTGGCACTACCGTGATCTTTGTGGAGGTATCCAAAACTGGATCTTTGCAAGCTCTAGCCATTAGATATCCCTCAGGAAACGCTGAGCTAGATCAAGCTGCCGTGTCACTAGCTAAACGAGTAACTTACCCAGCCGCTCCTCTATACCTCAGCAAAGAAACGCATAAATTTAGCATCAGCGTTAATTTCCAGCATTAGTCACACTTGATAGTAGTAGATCAGATGACGCTACAAAGCATTTATGAAGCCATTCAAACAATAAGAAATATGCCGAAGAGCTTGCCAAAAGAAATAAACACCCTGACTAACCATTTCTATTCACCGTTAGTCCATCACATGGATATACAGCTAACATTGGATTTCCTTGGCGGTCTTGTACTTGATCAATCAGATACATTTCTTATGCCTCTAAGGACTTAAAGCTCAGAATGCATTTATTAGAAGCTCCCGATTTCGCTACCGAACAATTACTCATGCTACAAACCTTCCATCTGTTCCACACCTTCCACACTCGGTAACCCACCACCAACTCACATTAACCCCCACTCACCACAAAAACGTCTATGCAGAGCAGTGAGTTTGCTACTAATATAGCTAGGACCAATGAAATTTAGGCCGAGAAATCTTATCATTAAAATTGAAAAGGCACTCATCCGAATTATTACAAATATCCAATGTTAGACATATGTTATTTCTTACGCTAGGCTCATCCAAAAAAGAAGGTGAACTATGAAGCTTTCCGTCAAAGGCTGCAGAGGGTCAATTCCTGTTGCATCGAAGAGCAAGCAATTCTTTGGTGGCAACACGTCTTGCTACACCGTGGAGACTTCAGACCACTTATTTGTGATTGATGCCGGTACGGGCTTCAAGAATGTTGATTTAAATTCTCACTCTGAGTGTTTTGTACTGATAAGCCATTTTCACCATGACCATATTCAAGGCTTAGCTTTTAATAAATCTCTTTTTTCCTTGAACCAACCAATCACTTTTGTGAACGATTTATTTAGTGAAATAAAGTTTAAAGAGGCATTGGACGTATGCTTCTCGCCTCCCTATTTTCCAATCGATCTATTTAGTAACCTATCTAATATTGAATTTTGTCTTTCTGAAAAATTAATAAATCAAACTGAAAAGAATTTTGATTTGAAAACGATTAAGCTTAACCACCCAGGCGGCTCCACTGGTTACCGAATAAATCATCAGAACAAATCAATAACCTGCCTGTGTGACAATGAATTTTATCCCGAGCAGTTGAACACACTGCTCGCATTTGTAGAAAATTCTGACATAGTAATATGGGATGGCATGTTCACCAACGCAGAACTAGTCAATAAAAAAGGTTGGGGTCATTCGTCTATCGAACAAGCTATCGATTTTTTCAGTGAAGCCAAAATAAAGAACCTTTTGATATCACATCATGATCCTTCGAGGACTGACAAAGAATTAAACCAACTCAAATCAAAATTACCATCGGGAGTTTTCTTAGCTTACGAAGGATTAGAATTGGAAATATAAAATGGAAAAAATTGAATGCCACAAGGGGAAAACTATTTTCAAAAAAGGAGATGCGGCAAATGGCCTTTATATAGTGGGTACTGGTGCTGTGGGAATTTACTTTCCAACAAACATTATGATGGAAAAACCCGATATTATTTTAAAGAAAAATGCAATTTTTGGAGAAATGGGGGTTATCGATACCGCACCTAGAATGGCCACAGCAAAAGCAATTGATGAATCAATAGTCCTGTTTGTTTCAAAAGCAGAATTCGAAGAACGATTGGGGCAATCAGACACAATTGTTCGCGGCGTCTTGGCCATTTTGTCTGAACGATTGAGAGACATTCAAATTAAACAAATTAAACGGTGAAGCTGTTTTCATTACACTCAAAAGCTGATCAAAAACGGTCTATGATTTGCATAACTAAAATCTCTTACTCCATTCAAGAAAAACACTATCGTTTTCATTATTTTCGCTTAGCTCTACTAAGATAGACTTAGCTGTTTTGAGCTCGTTAGCATAGTAAGCTGTTATAAGATTATTTAGTGCGTTAACTGTTTTCTTTTTCGATTTAATAATTTCAGAAGTATCCGCTGCAAATACCTCGTAAATTTCAATTTCTTCGGTTTTGCCTTTTACTCTCGTCTTATCAATTAAACGACAAAACTGTTTTAGCTTTGAATCTAAAGCATCATAGACAGCCTTAGATATAATGATATTGGTTCCATAATTTTTACATAAACTTTCAAGTCTAGCCGATACATTTACCGTGTCGCTGATGACTGTAGTTTCCATTCTATCAGTTTCACCTATTGTACCTAAGATTAAATTTCCAACGTGTATTCCAATCCCCATATCTAAGCCTACGGGATGTGCACTCGATGAGTCTTCGCCCCAACTTCTTAACTGTTTAATCATTTCGATTGATGCTTTAACTGCATCATCAGGACCGTTTGAAAATAATGCCATTATCGCATCGCCGATATATTTATCTATAAATCCACTATTTTCATTAATTGATGGAGTCACCTTACTTAAATACTGGTTTAAAAAACTGAAATTTTGCTCAGGAGACATTTTTTCAGAAATTGATGTAAAGTTTCGCATGTCCGAGAATAATACCGCCATATTAAGTCTAGTGCTATCGCCCAACTTTACTTCAATTATACTTTCTTTTTCCAATAACGTTAAAAATTGTTTTGGCACAAAGCGTTCATAAGAAGAGTTCAAAGTCTGGATTTCACTGATTTGATTTTTGATATTGTCCTTCATCTGCTGAATTCCATTTTGAAGTGCCTCAACCTCTTTTGAAGATGATAATTTTGGAACATCACTTTTTAGATCACCAGCCGCTATGTTTTTTACTGCATTGTTTAATAACAATATCGGGCGTGAGATGGTTCGTGCAAAAAATATCGAAAAGATACCTCCAACAAATAAAAATATGATAGTAATCACTATTTGGTTTTCGGCTAGACTTTGGAGCTGCGAGTTGACTTCCGATGTATCAAAAACCAGCTCAATTACCCTATCACCCTGCGACGCTGAACCAAGTTGATCATCAACATCTGCTTTGACATACAAGGTTCTAGTGTTATTTTTTTCGTCAAAGTACTGTTCTGTCATCCCCGAGCCATAAACTTGCCTTACCCTTTCAATCTGATATGTCTGAGGCTCAAAATCTGGTTGGTTCAATATTTTTCCGTTACTATTAAAAATCAAAACTGAATTTAAAGCTGGGTTAAAATCTTCAAACCGCGTGGCAATTTTAAGCAAATCCAAATTTTTCAAGGGTAATTCAAACTGTGATGATTTAATACCAATCTCTAGAATGTACTTTTTATCAGGTGTTCCCCAATAAGCATATTTCCTTACGTTTCCAGTTACTGTCTCACCAGCAATTCGGTCGCCTTGATAACGGCTCTCAATGCGGATTTTTTGTAGTTGTTCATTAAACTCAGGTGCAACCTTAGAAAAATCGAGGCCAAAATCCTTTTCAAATGTTGTGTGTATTATGACCCCATTTTCATTTATGATGTATAAGTCGAATTCTTCGCCAAGTTCGTTCTTGAGAGCAACCAAATCAATCTTATCAACAACGCCATTGGCGTTGTAATACGCTTCTTTGAATGGTTCGAATGCGGCAAGCATTTTATTTTCCATGCTTAAAGATAAAATTTGGTAACCAACTTCTACCAGATCATAAGCACCAATCACATTTTCAGCGGTTTGAGCCGTCATAAAATCAAAGTTATCTTTCAATGCAGAGCTCGCCTTCCTGTAGTCGGCAATTGATAGCATTGCCAATGCAGGAACAAATACAAGAATGAACGAAACGATTATTAAAGTTCTGATCGAAAGTTTCATGGCGCGCTCCAATGATGTAAATCAAGTATATCACATTTTTCCAATTTTTTAGATTTTAATATTTTATTGTTTTTTTAGAAACTGCTGCTAGAGAACCTGATTACCATATACCCCAATGGACAACTCGAATACGTCCATTACACTCGGGATGGCAAATGGCATGGTGCTTTTTTAGACTACTATCTTACCGGCAACTTAAAATCAGAGCGTTTTTATGAAAACTTTCGCAAAGTAGGTATATGGAAATACTACCACGAAAATGGAAAGCTGTGGAAAGAGGGCGCGTACAAAGATTTTGATAGAATTGGCAGGTGGTATATTTATGATGAGAGCGGCGGGCTAATTAACCGGGCTAATTAACATTGAAGAATATTAAATTCGAGCTGGCCTTCCACCCAAATAATGTCTTCTGGATTAATTACAACACGTCGCTCACGTAGTGAAGGTGAGACAGAAATGTGATGAACCCACGCATATGAATTGGGATGTCGTTATGTAACTGCATCAAAGAAGTTTTAGTAGACAAATTCAATGAAGCGATAAGCGCTGCTGCTATAAATAACTGGCTGGAGAGATACGGCCATTTTCTTCGTTGGTGAAGTTCTGGATCGCTTGATCTGATTTGGAATGTATAGCAAGCTCTCAACTGGCATTTAATTACCAACTTGTGCTCCCTGGCATCCTGCCTAAAGCACTAAAGCGGAGGCTAACATGTGTAATGTGATTTACTCTAATTTCCCAAACAAGCAAAAAAGAAATCTTCCTAGGAAAAGAGTTTTTTATCTTGGTTAATATTATGCAGGACCACCATTATTCCAGTCTTTAGAGAAGTTATGGATTAAACCAAAACCAAACAATCGTTGGGTATTCTTGCAATATCATTGTGGCAAAGCTCATGAATTAGATGAGTACAATGGCGATGACCTTTTGGCAGTGTTAGAATGTGTTCCTTTAGCTGATGAGGTAACGATTGATGACTTGTTGGAAATGGGATGGTATCACAGTAGTGAAGTAGTTGAGTTGTTTAATTGCATGAATGATTAGGATGGTGTTTTAGAGCGATGCGGCAAGGCATAGAACTTTTTCTTTATTTCGTCGGCATTCCAGCTTTTTTTTCGTTGTGTATCTGGCACCAGATTACATTGAGAATTGGTTATCCGCCGAAGATCGTGCTGAGCAAAAAGAAATCTACTCAATAATTGGTGATCAAGAAGTTGCTAGAATCGCTACTAAACATATCGGCGGGAACGTAGTTTGCTTAGATACTTACAACGATCGAAAATTTCAAAGTAAAGCGGAGCAAGTTTGGGTTAAAACAAATCTGATAGACGGTGAGCAACACTTGAAGCGAGATGTTTTTTTAATGACTGGCAATGGGTTTGACCCTTTTGGTAACAGCTTCCCTGCGGACAAAACACCAGAGGATGTCGCTACTAACCGACCGAAACCAGAATGACCAAAACGAAAACGGGCGCATCAGCGCTCGTTTTTAATTCGTTTGGTCCAATTCGATAAATTTCCCAACCATGCTTAGGGCGTCCGGGCTGGACCAATTCGCGTCGCCCACCAGGCGTCCAATTTCATTGCCATCTTCGTCGATCAGCAATGTTGCAGGCAAACCAGCAACGAATAGGCTGCGCGCCAAGGCGCCTTTGGGGTCTTGGTGTTTGGGCAGGTTTTCGACGTTTATTTCATCGAAAAACGCATCAATCACCTTGGATGAATTGCGCATAGTGGCGATTGTGACAACTTGGAAATCATCGCTGCCCAAGGCTGCTTGTAATTCTGACAGGGATGGCATTTCATAACGACAGGGCGCACACCACGTGGCCCACAGGTTCAATGCGGTCGTTTTGCCCTGAAAATCAGACAGGGTCAGCTTGGTACCGGATTCGTCAAAAAATACCGTCTGTGCAACGGGTTTCGCATCGGAATGTAAAACCAGTTTTTTCATGTCGCCGGTTTTCAAATCCGCCAGAGATGAAAAATCCTGTGCCGAAACAAATGATGCGTTTGCACCGATGGCCAAGGCCGTATAAAGAACAGTTAAACCAGTTAGACGCATAAACCCTCCGAAAGGTAACGAAATGTCAAATAAATCCTCAAACCAAATGTGGGGTGGCCGGTTCGCATCAGGCCCAGACGCAATCATGGAAGCAATCAATGCATCCATCGGGTTTGATCAGCGTTTGGCAGAACAGGATATCCGCGGTTCAAGAGCCCACGCCGCCATGCTGGCAGCCCAAGGCATAATTACAGATAGCGAAGCGGCCGCCATTCGGGAAGGCCTTCTCACGGTATTGTCAGAGATTCAGTCAGGAAATTTCGAATTTTCTGCCGCGCTCGAAGATATTCACATGAATGTCGAAGCGCGACTAAAGGAAATTATCGGCGAACCTGCGGGCCGTTTGCACACGGCACGGTCGCGCAATGATCAGGTGGCGACCGATTTTCGCCTGTGGGTGCGCGATCAATTTGACACCTTTGAAAGTGGGTTGTTGGCATTGATCAATGTGTTGATGGTTCAGGCCGAACAGGGCGCAGACTGGGTTATGCCTGGGTTTACGCATTTGCAAACGGCGCAACCCGTGACATGGGGGCATCACATGATGGCCTATGTTGAAATGCTGGGTCGTGATTTGTCGCGGGTGCGCGATGCACGCGCGCGGATGAATGAATGTCCGTTGGGGTCGGCGGCCTTGGCGGGCACGTCGTTCCCGATTGATCGGCATATGACGGCGGCGGATCTGGGGTTTGCCCATCCCACTGCCAATTCATTGGACGCGGTATCGGACCGTGACTTTGCACTGGAATTCCTGTCGGTCGCATCGATTTGTGCGATGCATCTGTCCCGTTTCGCCGAGGAACTGGTCATCTGGTCATCGGCGCAATTCCGGTTTGTCACCCTGTCTGATCGGTTTTCGACCGGATCTTCGATCATGCCGCAAAAGAAAAACCCAGACGCCGCCGAATTGATCCGCGCCAAGGTGGGCCGGATTTTTGGCGCCAACGTCGCCCTGATGATGGTGATGAAGGGGTTACCGCTGGCCTACTCCAAGGACATGCAAGAGGACAAAGAACAGGTCTTTGATGCAGCAGATAACCTGATGCTGGCCTTGGCCGCGATGGAGGGGATGGTCAAAGACATGTCCGCCAATGTCGATAATCTGGCGGCCGCGGCAGGATCAGGGTTTTCCACCGCGACCGATCTGGCCGATTGGTTGGTGCGCGCGATCAATATGCCATTCCGCGATGCCCACCATGTGACGGGCAGCTTGGTTGCAATGGCCGAAACCAAGGGGTGTGAATTGTCTGATCTATCATTGGCCGATATGCAGTCCGTTCATGCCGACATTACAGATGATGTCTATTCGGTGCTAACGGTTGATAATTCGGTCAAATCGCGTGTGTCCTATGGTGGAACGGCCCCTGCCCAAGTGTTGGTGCAAATCCAACGCTGGAAGGACTTTTTGAAATGATGCGTGTGATCTGTGCCAGTTTCGCACTGATGTTTATTTCTGCCTGTGGTATTGACGGAGCCCCCAAACCGCCACAGGTACAGTCAGAATAACAGTTCAAGAGGTTGACGATGACCCAACTTAGATTTGCATCTGGGATTTCCCGTTTGGGAACAGAATCTGCGTTCATGGTTTTGGCGCGGGCCAATGCCTTGGCCGCGCAGGGTCACGACATCATTAATCTGGGTATTGGACAGCCCGATTTCAAAACCCCCGATCACATTGTCCAAGCTGGGATCAAGGCGTTGCAGGACGGCCATCACGGCTATACCCCTGCCAATGGTCTGCCCGAACTGCGTCAGGCTGTGGCCGCTGATTTGGAAAAACGCCATGGCGCGGCGGTGAACCCAGATAATGTTATTGTTGTGCCTGGTGGTAAACCCACCATGTTTTTCGCCGTCCTGATGTTCGGCGAAGCGGGCGCGGAAATTATGTATCCCAACCCCGGTTTTCCGATTTATGAATCGGTGATCAAATATTCCGGTGCAACCCCCGTCCCGATTGAACTGCGCGAAGAAAATGGGTTTGCCTTTGATGCCGATACGGTGCTGGCCCAGATCACGGATCGCACACGGTTGATCATTATCAACAGCCCCGCAAACCCAACTGGGGGTGTTACGCCCAAGGCCGAAATTGATAAATTGGTGGCAGGTTTGGCCAAACACCCCCATGTCGCACTGTTATCCGACGAAATTTACAGCCAAATGCTGTATGATGGCCGCGAACATGTCAGTTTATTAAATTACCCCGAAATTCGCGATCGTTTGATCGTTTTGGATGGTTGGTCGAAAACCTATGCCATGACCGGATGGCGCATGGGGTTTGCGGTCTGGCCCGATGCAATGGTCGATCCTGTGACGCGGTTGTGTATCAATGACCATTCTTGCGTGAATGCCTCGGCACAATATGCGGGGTTGGCCGCGCTGACGGGTCCCCAGGATGCTGTTCATGACATGGTGGCCCAATTTGATGATCGTCGCAAAACTATTGTGGCGGCGTTGAATGATGTGCCGGGTGTCACCTGCACCGATGCGGCGGGGGCATTTTATGCCTTTCCCAATATCTCGGGTACCGGTTTGACATCGCAACAGGCCCAAGACCTGTTTTTGGACAAAGCAGGTGTTGCCACCATTTCAGGCACCAGTTTCGGAAAATACGGCGAAGGTTACGTCAGATTTTCCTATGCCAATAGCAAAGACAACATCCTGCGTGCGATTGACCGTATTCGTAACGTGTTAAGATAGACCCGAGGGCCCCATGGATCATTTCCTATACAAAGATGGCGTTTTGCACGCCGAAGAGGTTGCACTGACCGAAATCGCCGCTGCCGTTGGCACGCCGTTTTATGTCTATTCCACTGCGACGCTGACACGGCATTTTCAGCTGTTTGACGAGGCGCTGGCAGGAATGGACCATTTGGTCTGCTACGCGATGAAAGCCGCGTCTAATCAGGCCATTTTGAAAACCTTGGGTGATTTGGGTGCCGGTATGGATGTGGTGTCGGGGGGCGAATACGCACGTGCCAAGGCGGCTGGCATTCCAGGCGATCGCATCGTGTTTTCAGGTGTGGGCAAAACAGCGGATGAAATTCGCGCGGCCCTGACCGGTGGCATTCGTCAATTCAATGTCGAAAGCGAACCAGAAATGCAGGTCATTTCCCGCGTTGCCGTTGACGTGGGCGTGACAGCGCCCATCACCATTCGCGTCAATCCTGATGTTGACGCCAAAACGCACGCGAAAATTGCCACGGGAAAATCGGAAAACAAATTCGGCATCCCCATTTCACGGGCGCGTGACGTCTACGCCATGGCCGCCGCCCTGCCAAATATCGAAATCGTCGGAATTGATGTCCATATCGGCAGCCAGCTGACCCAATTGGCCCCGTTTGAGGCCGCCTATATCAAAGTGGCCGAGGTCGTCGAACAGCTGCGCGCAGACGGCCATAATATCCGCCGCTTGGATCTGGGGGGTGGTTTGGGCATCCCCTATACCCGATCCAACGAAACCCCACCTTTGCCCAGCGAATACGGTGCGATGGTCAAACGTGTTTTGGGGCATTTGGATTGCGAAATCGAAATCGAACCGGGTCGGTTGATTGTTGGCAATGCGGGTCTGCTGGTGTCATCGGTCATCTATGTAAAACAGGGCGAAGACCGCGAATTCCTGATCTTGGACGCGGCAATGAATGATTTGATCCGCCCCGCGATGTATGATGCGCATCACGATATTGTGCCTGTTGTGGAACCTGTGCCAGGTCAGGAACAGACCAAATATGATATCGTGGGGCCAGTATGCGAATCCGGTGATACCTTTGCCAAGGGGCGGGATATGGCGCGGATGGTATCGGATGATTTGGTGGCCTTTCGTTCGGCCGGTGCCTATGGCGCGGTGATGTCCAGTGAATACAATTCACGGCCCTTAATCCCCGAGGTGTTGGTGAATGGCAATGACTTTGCTGTGATCCGTGCACGACCAACCTTTGACGAAATGATAAATCGCGATACTATACCTATGTGGCTTGCATAAACCGCAAAGGAGGACGTGGCTGAAACCTTTTCACCACCTTGATGATCTGCCTAAGGCCAGATGGGCCATTTGGCGCACCTACCTGAATCTGTGGATCAGGGCTGGGATGGTGGCGTTTTGGCCAATGTTTAGCGTGTTGTTCGCGTCTGTGGGTCTGTTTCCACTGTTGCGGGACATGCCGCAGTTGGTGTCATTGACTGCGCTGGGCATCGGTACCGCCGTGGCAATTTTGGTCGCGGGCCTGTATGGGATCTTTACCCTTCAACGGCCGCGGTTTGCAGCGGCCGCGCAAATGGTTGATCAAACGCTGCCCAACCGACCAATTTCATTTTTGTCCAACCCGTCCTATGCCACATCCGGTACATCTGCTGATGCGGATGCCCTGTGGCACAGGCATTTATCATCGCTTAGGTCCGAGGCAGAAACCGCAGGTGTTGTTCAGGTTCCCATCGGCTTGGCCCGTTATGATCGTGCAGGGCTGTCCTTGGTCGCGGTATTGGTCGCGGCTGTGGGTGTGTTGTTTGGGAACTTTGGTGCGCCCGCATCCCCAAGCCAGACGGCACAATCCCAAACCAGTGCTGCCGCAACATGGGAAGGCTGGATTACACCGCCACGATTTTCGGGGTTGCCAACCCTTTATCTGAACGAATTACGCGGGATTGAACATATTGATGCGCTGCAGGGCAGTGTGGTGGACATCCGTCTATATGGCACTCTGACCCCCGATGCGGTGTCCCAGACCCTATCGGACATAACTGCCATGCCTGAACAGGACAGAGGTACAGATGTGCAGTTTACGATTACCCAGACGGGTACTTTGACAATATCTGACACAACTTGGGCCATCGCATTGCGCCCTGATCAGGTGCCTGAGATTTCGACATCAGGCCAGTTTGAAACAGAATTTTTTGGTGAATCGACATTGGATTTTGCCGTGCGGGATGATTTTGGGATAACTGCGGCAACAGCCGAATTGGAATTGGAGTTATCCCGCGTGGACCGGCGATTTGGATTGGCGGCGGATCCTGACTTTGAACAGGTTCAGACATTTGATCTGCCGCTGCCATTTAATGGCCAAACCCGCGACTTTGTCCAAGACTGGGCCGAAGACCATTCCCAATCGCCTTTGGCGCATTTGCCGGTAACGCTGACCCTGTCTGCGCGCGATCAATCGGACCAAGTGGGGCAAACGGTGATATCGATTGACGCATTGCCCGCGCGTAAATTCTTTGATCCGATGGCGGCTGCGGTTATTGAACAACGCCGCGATTTATTGTGGTCGCAAGAAAATGCAAAACGCGTCGCACGAATGATCCGCGCGCTGACCTATGATGCCCAAGATGCGTTTCGCAAAGAAAGTGATTATTTATCCCTGCGCACCATTTTGCGCGAACTGGAACGTGCGATTGACACCGAAACCTTGGACAGCGCGCGCGCAGATTTGGCCCAAGCCCTATGGGACTTCGCCATTTCGATAGAAGAGGGCGACGTCGATGACGCGCTGGACCGCATGCGTGCTGCCCAAGATCGTTTATCACAAGCGATGAAAAACGGCGCCAGCGACACAGAAATTGAACGGCTGATGCAAGAACTGCGTGACGCCAACGAAAATTACCTGCGCCAGTTGCGCCAACAGGCCGAACGCGACCGCCGTGATAATCCTGACCGCGACTTTGCCCAAGGATCGCCCGAGGATATGATGCAAATGGATCAGGCCGATTTGCAGGCCATGATGGACCGCATCCAAGAGCTGATGGAACAAGGCCGCATGGCCGAGGCACAGCAAGCGTTGCAAGAATTGCAACAGATGATGGAAAACATGCAAATCGCCCAAGGCGGGCAGGGTGGCGAAGGACAAGGATCACCCATGGATGATCTGTCGCAAACCCTGCGCGATCAGCAAGAATTGTCGGATGATGCCTTTCAACAGTTGCAAGATCAGTTCGCCCCCCAAGGGAACCAGCAAGGCCAGAGTGAAGGTCAAGGCCAGAGCGAGGATCAGGATGAAGGACAGGGTGGAGCACAGGGCCAAAATCCAGAAAATGGACAACAGAGCGGCGAAGGTTCGAACCCATCATTGGCTGATCGCCAAGCACAGTTGTCTGATGACCTAGCGCGTGGCCGCAATCGGCTGCCCAGCATCGCAAACCAAGCCGGACGCGACAGCGCCCAATCCTTAGAGGATGCCCAAGACGCCATGCGCCGCGCAGAACAGGCCCTGCGTGATGGTGATTTGGATCGTGCCCTTGATGAGCAGGCTGATGCAATGGAAACCCTGCGCGAAGGACTGCGTAGTATGGATCGCGCCTTGGCCGAGGCAAATCCAGATCAACAGGGCCAAGGACAGGCCGCCACGGATCAGGGCGGCGATCAGCGTGATCCATTGGGTCGACCACAGGGGCGCGATGGCCGTTATGGCACTGCACAGGCCACCGGAACACCGCAAGATTTTGCGCGCCAAGCGCAGGAATTGCTAGGTGAAATCAGAAAACGTGCCAACGACA
>Ga0181580_10003551_pt1 | contig 12683 bp, 12 predicted proteins | sample 071ome_23_FD_132413 | JGI IMG/M metagenome (GOLD analysis project Ga0181580, IMG submission 132413) | Coastal salt marsh microbial communities from the Groves Creek Marsh, Skidaway Island, Georgia - 071403BT metaG (megahit assembly) | ecosystem: Environmental > Aquatic > Marine > Intertidal...
GAGCAACTCCACCGTGTTCAGAAGTTCATTATAGTTGTCCAGTTGGAGTTGGGTTGTGCATTGCTCCGCCAGGCTCAGTTGGGTGCCGCAATTCTTTACACGGATGACCAAACTTCCTTCGGAATCGATCTTTATCGGGCCATCGGGTAGGGGCAGTTGGAAACCATACATCCCGTCACCAATATCGGCTTCAGCCAAGTCCTCCCTATATCCATCTGCAAAGGCTTCGGACACGACTTCTCCATCCTGCAAAAGCTCGACTTCCCATCGCTCTTCAGGATGAAGGGGGTCCCATACCCAGCCCAGCAAATCTCCACCCTCGATTTTGTCTACATAGCCTTTGTGTTCTCTCTTCATTCTAGAATTTTCTTAACAATCATTCATGGCTCCTCTTGTATTTGGAAGACAGGGAATACTGCTCATGCTTGAATGGATGTAATGCTTGAGGGATAGGATAATTCGATAGGGGAGTACAGAGGAGTTGAGTGCCTATTCCGCCCTATAGAATAGACTCGCCCTTTCCTACATCCTTCCCATAACGCCTTTCTCTCCTGGCATTGATCAGGGAAGTCTTCATTTCCTATTTTGACCATGTTGAAATCTTCATCCATACTTTTGTCGTTATTCCTAGCTGTGAACTTAGGCTCGGCTCAACCTATTGCAGAGCAAAGTCGAGCGTTGGAGGTATATGGCAGTGACCTTTTTCAAGGCCAATTCAGTCGGGAAACCTTCACTGGATTCAACCCTGATTACCAGCTGTCCATTGGGGATCAGGTTCACCTGCAACTCTGGGGCACTCAGAAGTTTAGTGAGACTCTGACCATTGATACCCAGGGCAACCTATTCATCCCCGAGGTGGGGCCGTTGAAAGTTCAGGGGATGCGGAATGCGGATTTGATTCCGGCACTGAAACAGAAAGTGAGCGAAAAATTCCGCAACAACGTGGAGATCTACGCCAACCTGACTACCGCTCAGCCCGTTAAGGTCTTTGTGGGAGGAAATGTTCGCTACCCAGGACTCTATGCCGGACATGCGGCCGACAGCTTGCTCTATTTTTTGGATAGGGCAGGGGGAATTGAATCTCAAAGCGGCAGCTATCTTGACATTCAACACAAACGCAATGGAGAGGTACTTCGTGAGGTCAACCTGTATGACTTTCTTCTCAAAGGAGACCTTTCAACAAGACAATTTACAGACGGCGACACCCTCTTTGTGAACCGAAGAAAGAATGTCCTTGCGGTCAGTGGAGCTGTGCACCAGTCCTACCAATTCGAATTTTCGGAAAATCCGATACCGGGCAAACAACTCCTCGAAGTGGTCCACCCACTGCCCAATTCCACTCACATCCTGGTTCGCTCTGTAAAAGGCGGCCAAAGCGACAGCACTTATGTCGCCCTCAAGGACATTCCCCAGCATCAGTTCGCACCGGGGGATACCGTCACCTTCATCGCAGAAAGCCAGCCCAAGTCGATCGAGGTACAAATCGCAGGTGAACATTTGGGCGCCTCCCGTTTGATCCTGCCTTATCCCTCGACCCTTTCCGATGCCATCGAATTGCTGGAGCCCGGACCACTGGCCAACCAACCCTCCATTGCCATTTACCGTCAGTCTGTCGCTCAAAGGCAGCGGGCCATGTTGGCGCAGTCACTGGACAACCTTGAACGCAAGATTCTCACCGCCCGTTCGGCGACTGCTGAAGAAACAGAAATTCGTGCCAATGAAGCCGAAATGCTCCTCAAATTTATTGATCGTGCCCGAGACACTCAACCCAAGGGCCAGATCATATTGAGCGGTAAAGACGAGCAAACCCAAATCCATCTTGAAGATGGAGATACTCTGCACCTCCCCAAGCTCTCCAATCTTATTCTTGTGCACGGAGAAGTCCTTTATCCCAATGCCCAGGTACACAATTCCAGAATCTCCCTCCACTCCTACATTGAAAACGCCGGAGGCTTCTCCGATAACGCAGATACCAAAAACATTCTCATTGTGCACCCTGACGGAAGCATTGATTCCGCAGGCAATGGAAAAACCCGGTTTTCGAAACTTAACTTTGTTCAATCCAGAGTCCAAACTCTACAATCCAAAGCACAGCCCCAAAAGACTGGAAGTCGAACAATGCTACAGCCCGGAGATGAAATTCTCGTCTTGCCCAAAGCGAATGTGAAATCCCTTCAGATTTCCAAAGATGTCACCCAAATCCTATACCAGATTGCCATCGCCGCCAAGGTCGTTCTCGACCTGTAACTCCTTTTCCTCCCCTGATGATACGGTTCCTCTTCGCTCTCCAGATCTCTACTATTTTCCCTGCTGTCCTGGTAGCTCAAATCTCCGTCGCAGACAAAATCTTTCCAGATTTTCTTCTATCTGCGGAGAAGACTCTAGAAAATGCGGAAGCCCTCAGCAAGTCGCTCTTCTCTGAAGATCGAGCCCGTGAGAATCTGCGGCTTCGCAAAGCTCCCCGGCTCCCCAGTCTCCAATCCTTCGCTCAATATCATTATCAGACCGAACAATTTGACCCGCCTACCGGGGATCAGGATTCTGAACGCTTTCTTTACGGGCTCACACTGCGCCAACCTCTCTATCACTGGGGAGCTCTCAAGGCCAATCATGAAGTCGGGCAAATCCTTCTGCAAACCGCTCAACAAAATACAGAAACCCTCCGTACTCTTCTCCGCAATGAACTCCAGCGACGAGCCCTTGGCTACTACATCGCCATTCGGGAAAACCAATTTGCTCAGACCAATCTACGGCACTACTCCCGACTTCTTGAACAAGCCGAATCCAGCAATGAGCAAGGCGTGATCAGTCTTACTGAATTGGAGACCGCCCGGCAAAATCACCGCAATTCCACTCAGCATCAGATCTCCACCTTAACCGCAAAACTCAGTATTCATCACCGTTTGCTGAAGGACTTTTCATTACCTGAGGAGCAACTGGACGAGATTCCGGAGGAATTACCCATGGACTTGCCCATCGACATTGAAACCTGGGAGCAACGTGTCCAGGATTTCACCACTTCCGGTTACCTGGACCATCCCGAGTACCAGGTCGTACTTTCCAACATCGAAGTTCAGGAAAAGCACATCGATATCGCCAAAGCGGGTAACCGCCCACTGGTCGATCTTGTCGTGGGAGCCAATCAGGATGACACCACCTACATGCTCTCCCAACTCGATGACCGTTTTCGCCAGATCTATTATGCCGGCATTCGTGTGAACTGGCGTATCTTCGATGGACATGCCACCCAAGCTCGTATCAAAACTGCGGAAACGAACCTTGATCAAGCGAAGCAGCAAAAACAATACATTGCTCTGAAGCTGGCTCAGGATGCCCGGCAAAGTCTTCACGAAATCCAAAATGCGGAAGTGCGTCTTCGGCTTCTGGAGCAAACTCTGGAGACCCGAACCAAGCGGCATGAACAAACCAAAGCCAGCCATGAGAATGGGCAAGTGCCCGATACAGAGCTAGCCAACTCCGCCTTTGACCTGGCCTATCATCAACATCTTTATCATGTCGAATATGCCCGTGCCATCAGTCACCTTCTATACGCCGAGCTTCTGACTACCCTGAAAGTCAAACACCCCAAAAAAGTTCTTCATGAAAAGTAGCGTCAAAGCAATTCTCCTGCTGGTCGTGTTCGGCACCCTTGGGTACTTGGGGGTGAGGCATTTGGCCGCGCCGGAAGTCCTGCTGATTCCAGCAACAACAGAAACCGCCATTCATGCGGTCCCCGGTAATCTTCGGGTGATGCCCACAGAATGGAGTGTGCGGCTACAAACCAATGGCACGGTCCAAACCATGGAGGCCAAAATCGGTGACAAGGTGGAGGACGGACAACTTCTTATGGAGTTGGATACTTCCGATATTGATATCGACCTGGAACTTGCCCGGAAAGCATTAGCCGTAGCAGAGAAAAAGCTGACCATTCCCAAGCAGAATGAACTGCAGTTGGAAATTGAAAAACTCAATCTGGATAAGCTCCGCAACTCCCTGAAACGGGGAGTTGCCTCCGAGATCGATGTCCAGCGTCAGGAAAAACGGGTCCATAACTACGAGGAACTTGCCCGGCTGGAAGCCTTAGGGTTGGAATTGGCAAAAGCTCAGGCGGAGAGCCATCTGGCCCGACTGGAGAAGAACTTGGAACGCAGCCACCTCGAAGCCCCGGTGAGCGGAACCATTACCCATGTCCGCCTTCTTAAAGGCTCCTATGCGTTGCACAATACGGAAGCCTTTCGTATTCAGGCTGATGCCAAGATCATTGAGGTGAAAATCAGTGAAGATGACTATCCCGGCATCCGAAAAGATCTGCAGGCAAAAGTGCGCCTCTACAGCTATGGCAACCAAATCTTTCATGGCAAAGTGACACAGATTTTACCCACTGCCGATGCTGGAACCCAGGAGTATACGATCTACTTGAGTCTCGATATGCAGGGAAAGCCTTTGATCTCAGGGATGAGCGGTGAAGCCAGCATCATTTTGGGGGAAGCTCCCAATGCGACCGTGATTCCGCGTCGAGCTCTGGTCGGCAGCCGCATCTATCTCGTGCAGGAGGATCAGGTCGTGATCCGGGAAGTCCAAGTGGGATTTCGAGGGCTTAACAAGGTCCAGATCCTTGAAGGAATTGAACCCGGAGAATCCGTAATCGTGGAAAATCAGGATATCCTGCAAGAGGGCATGCGGGTCAGGATCCGAAAATGAGTACCAATCTGACCATTGCCCTGCGCTTCTTGCTCTCGCGACGGAAGTCCATGCTGATGTCGCTTACAGGCATCACGTTCGGTGTCGCTTTTTTCATCCTCACCCAAGCTCAGACCAGCGGATTTGAAAGCTTTTTTATCCGAACCATCCTTGGCACCAATGGAGCCATCCGGGTCCGTGAACGCATACAGGATACACTTCGAAGCATGGAGCTTTCTACCACACCGGCTACCCCGCACCAAAGCTTCCGGATTTCACATCAGGAGGGAAAGCGCTATATTGGAGAAGTTGCTCAGCCTGCACAAATCACCCAGGCTATCGAAGAATTCTCCAACGTAAGGGCAACCTCACAGGTGCTCACTGGAAGCACTCAAATCAAGCTTCGTGGACAAACCCGGCCCGGCCAGATCTACGGCATAGAACTGGATGCTCACCTTGCTGTTTCTGACCTCGCCAACCAAGTACGTGAAGGCAATCTTCAGGACTTTCGAAAATCCCCCGGGAATCTGATGCTCAGCACTTATCTCGCGAATCGTTATGATCTCAGTCCAGGAGATAAAGTTACTCTGCAAACCGGGAAAACCAACCGCAAATTCAACATTGCTGCAATTTACGAGACGGGAGTTCGCGACATTGATAAAGTCCGCGTTTTTGTTCACTTGCGTACAGCCAGGTCGCTCTTGAACAAACCCTTTGGGGCCACCTTTATTCAAGTCGGGCTGCATGATCACCAAATGGCCCGAACTGATGCCCAGCACATCCAGGAAGTGACTCGTCACCATGCTTCCCCATGGCAGAAGCGGGAGAAAGTCTGGTTGGATGTCTTTCGGTTATTACGGGTTTCCTCGGCACTTACCGTTTCCATCCTCCTGCTTATTTCCGGGCTGGGGATGTTCAGCGTACTGGCCATCATCGTGATGGAAAAGACCCGTGAGATCGCCATCCTTCGATCCATGGGGTATCAACGCAGCGACATCTCCCGGATCTTCCTCTGGCAAGGCTTTATTGTCACTTCTGTTGGTACCTTACTCGGGTGGATCATCGGTTTCCTTCTCACCTATGGATTGACCAAAATCCCGATCCGCATACGAGGCATTTTTTCCACTGACCATATCGTCGTTCACTGGTCGATCTCCCACTACCTTCTTGCCGCTTCCATTGCCTATGCCTTGGTCATGCTGGCCAGTTATCTCCCTGCTCGGAGGGCGGCTTACCTTGAACCTGCCGACATCATTCGCAGTACTTCCGGATGACATCTTCCACTCCCATACTTCGATGCAAAAATCTCGAACGCTACCTCGGGGAAGGGGAGAAGCGTACACGCATCCTTCACGGCATTGATCTGGAGCTGGAGCCCGCCACCCTTTACGCGATTACCGGCCCCTCCGGATGTGGAAAGAGCACATTGCTGTACACCCTTGGACTTCTCGATCAGCAGGATGCCGGCGAGATCTGGATTCGGGATCGGAAAGTGAGCGCAGCAAATGATACCGAGCGTACCCGAATCCGAAACAGTACCATAGGATTTGTCTTTCAGTTTCACTTCCTCCTGAGTGAATTTACCGCATTGGAAAATATCCTTCTGCCCATGCGTAAATTGGGCAATCGACCGGAAAACGAGATGAAGAATTTTGCTCAGGAACTCCTCGCTCAAGTCGGCTTGGCTGACAAATCCCAACGCCTTGCCAACCAACTTTCCGGAGGGGAGCAACAACGTGTGGCCATCGCCCGGGCTCTTGCCAACCAGCCCTCCATCCTCCTAGCCGACGAACCTACAGGAAACCTCGATCAGCAAAACTCCACCAACGTCGTGGAACTCCTCGCCAAACTGGCCCACGAACAGGGGCAGACCATTCTCCTCGTCACCCACAATCCCGCCATCGCCCAAGCCTGTGACCAGCAGCTCCCCATGCTGGATGGAAGGTTTGTGAAAACTCTTCAGAGGAGTAGCTAAGCTTGGAGATCAGAATGTTTCTTTCGTCGGGAAGATCAACTCGACTGAAGGAAAATAGGTCTGATAACGAACCGTATCTCTGGTCAGTATGGGGATGCTCATAGACATAGCATGAGCCCCAATAAAAAAATCAGGCAGAGGAGAGTTCTTTTGGCCACCTCTGCATCTGTAGGTTTTGTAGGCTTGCGATGTCAGAAACAGGGATTGTTTGGTGAATTCCTGGTAATGCAGGCCAAGAATCAGCATGGTTTTCTCCACTTCTCCCGGAGACTTGGAGTGATAACAAAGTTCTGTAAAGATCATCGGGTTGATCACAAGAAGGTCCGGGTATCGCATCATTTGCTTCTTGGACCAATCTACCCAAATTTCATCTCCTTCAATGACGTCCAGAAGAACATTGGTGTCGACCAATACCGAGCCTTTTTCAATCATCCCCTCTAAGTTCTTTCATGATTTCGTCAGTGCTTTTCCCGTTGGCTCTATCTTTCCAAATGCCGGTTATCGATTCAAGCCGGGCACTCATTTCCTCTTCGCTACTTGGTGGTGAGTATACATCCTCCCACTCCACCCCTCTGGCCAGAATCTCCCTGGCTTCGGCTTCCATGGATCTCTGGTGTTGTGCCGCACGAATACGAAGCTTTTGCTTCACATCCGCGTCAAGATTCCGGATGGTTAATGTTGTGCTCATGATGACAGCAATGTAGTCAATGCATGCAATTCTGTCAAATTTGTGGTGGGGCTTTTATCCTGTTCTGGATTTCGTTACTTGAAATAGCCCAATTTTGACCAGAAAGGCTTTGTTCAAAATGGGTGATTGGCACTGGTTATCGCACCAGTTTGTAATTCAAACCAGAAAATTGACTGAAACCACCATCTGCGGTGACAAACAGTAGGCCTGTGGTCATTGCAAAAGCCGCGAGGTAGGAGTCCATCCAAAGTTTTGGGGAGGAAGTGCCTTTGGCAGAGATGGATTCCCAGGTTGCTCCTAAACTCTCAGGTTCCTCCATGAAGGAAATGCGACCATCTTTTAGAAAAACATGATAATAATGCCAAGCCTCTGCGTTGGTTAGGGGCTTACATCCAAACCCCTTTGTAATGGCTTCTGTTGTCGCTAACCGTAGAAAACTTTTCTGGGTTTCTCGATTGAAGAAAACACTGTTTCTACTGGAAAAGGAATTCAGTGCAGTAACTGCAGATTGATGGAATGGGTGATGATCAAAAAGCAGAAAGATCCAAATATTTGTATCGAACAATGCGGCCATTAGTTTTGGGTTTCCTGCTGAAATAAAGTTTCCTTCATCCAATCACAGCATTCCTGAGCGTCCATTTTACGAACTAGGATGTCACCATCGGCCTCAGGGGTTATTAAGGGAAATTGTATTTGGGGTTGTGCGTTCATTTCCTTTTTCTCTGATTCCAGATGAACCAATCCTTCTCGCAATAATTCCGTCATCAAATCTTTGAGTTTGCGATCATTTTGGGCAGCCAACACTTTGATTTCTCTCATCAACTCATCTGGTAAATCCAACGTCGTTTTCATTTTGTCAGAAAACCAGAAAACCAGAATTCTGTCAATATTCCTGCCTTCTTTATGAAACTGTCTCCAGATAATCCTCTTCGCCGTCCAGGGTATCGCTTCTTCATGTTGTTTGAAGTGGCTACCTCAATGGGGGGAGGGTTTCATTTTGTGGCCAGTCATTGGATTTTGTATCAGGATCAGGAGTCACCGGCATCTACGGCCTGGTTGGTGTTGTGCTACATGGTGCCGTTGTTGTTGGTGAATCCCATTTGTGGTGTTTTTACTGACCGGTATAACCGACGAAAGCTGTTAATGCTGTCGACAGGGTATCAATTCTTCCTGGATCTGGTGCTGATTGGAATCATGATTTCGGGCCATTTCAAAGCGACCCATCTTTATGTGTATGCTCCTTTGATGTCTGTCGGGAATGCACTGTTCTGGACGACGCTTCCGGCCTTTCTACGTGAGCATTTACGAAAGGAGGAACTCTTGCATGCCAACAGCATCAATACTTCCTTGATGCAGGGCGGTTATCTTGTGGGAGCCGGGTTGGCGGGAATTCTGTATCCCTGGTTGGGGCCAATTGGGTCTTTTGCTGTGGATGCGGCGGGGTTTGGAGTTGGTTTTCTGGGGTGGTCCTACATTCATCGATGGTTCAAGGACCGGACTCGTGTCCATCCGTCTCATCATTCCCCTCACTTTATTCGGGAATTTGGAGAGGGCTTGGTCTATGTGCGTAACAATGCTCCCCTGTTTCTTCTGGCTCTTTTTTGTCTGGTTCCAAGATTTGCCGCTACGGCGATCAACGTCTTGCTGGCAGGGTTCTGCACAGATTCCCTTCAGGAGGGGCCGGAGAGTTTTGGCATTCTGGATATGGCCTATGGCATAGGAGCCATGATTTGCGGGATGGCGTTACCTGCCTTTCTCTCCAGGTCAGGTTTGAAATCATTCTATCCCTCCCTGGCAATCCTGTTGGCTGCGGTCACCATGTTCTATCTGGCGGGAGCAAAGAATCTGCCATTGTCTGTACTGTATCTGGCTTTATTTGGGTTTTTTGCCCATGTTGCCGGAATAATTACGTCCACCACTCTGCAGAAGGGCTGCGAAGAGCACATTATTGGGCGGATTACCAGCTTGGTCAGTATTGCGAACTTCTGCCTAGCTCCCATTCTGGTATGGTCCTTGGGGCAATATGCAGATAAGGAGGAGGGGCGTATTGTGTTTTCCGATCCAATCCGGGATGGCTTCGTCGTTGTCGCCATTTTCTATCTGGTGTTGGCAGCCCTTAGTTTGTTGTGTGTCTATCCATACCTGAAGAAACAGGCCTTACTTGAAGCCACAAGCCCATCTAAAGAGGCATAATTAGTGTGGTTGCTGTTTTGACATGCAGGATGCTTTCAACATGTTGGAAACTTGATGATCAACCCGTTTTACCAACGTGCCCGAAAATGCACGGCTACCGCTCTCCGCCTGAAATACTCTGCGTACTACGACAGTTTTGACAAACAGGCCGGGAGTCGTGTGTGGCAGGATGGGAAGGAGATGATCATGCTCTCCAGCAATGATTACTTGGGGTTGACGCATCATCCCCGAGTTGTGGAAGCGGCTCAGAAGGCATTGGAGCAATGGGGTGCCAGCAGTACGGGGGCTCGACTGGCCAATGGGTCAAGAAGTTACCATGAAGCTCTGGAGGAAAAATTGGCAGATTTTCTGGGAGTGGAAGCCTGTCATATCACCATCTCCGGCTACACGGGCTGCATGTCGGCAATATGTGGATTTGCTCAGCGGGGTGACTTAGTGTTGGCGGACAAGAATATCCATTCTTCCCTCTGGTCCGGGATTGCCTTGTCCGGGGCGAAGTTGGAACGATTCAGTCACAACAATCCTGCTGACCTTGAGGAGGCCCTGGCTCATGAGAGTAAGGACATTGCGAAGATGTTGGTGATCGAAGGCATTTACTCCATGGAGGGGCACATTTGCCCGTTGCCTGATTTCCTGGAGGTGGCTCGGAAACACAACTGTTTCACCGTTCTCGATGACGCTCATGGGCTGGGTGTGCTTGGAATAGAAGGTCGCGGAACAGCATCACATTTTGGTCTTTCTTCCAAGTCCCTTGATATCACTTGCGGGAGTTTTTCCAAGTCTCTGGCCAGCACGGGAGGCTTCATTGCCGGAGATCAGTATTTGATTGAGTACATGAAGTCACATGCAAGACCGGCCATTTTCAGTGCCGCGTTGTCACCCGCCCAGGTTGCTGCGGCCAGTACCGCTCTGGATATCTTGCAGGAGGAACCGGAGCACTTGCAGAAGCTCTGGGAGAATGTGGACAGGTATAATGCCATCCTCCAAGACTTGAAGCTCGATACCTGGGAGAGTCAGACGCCGGCCATTCCGATAGTGCTGGGGTCCAAAGACCGTGCCTATTTCTTTTGGAAGGCTCTGAAGGAGAAGGGGATTTTTACCATTATTTCCGTGGCTCCCGGTGTGCCACCTGGCAAGGACTTGATTCGGACGGCGATTTCCGCCCGCCACACCGATGAGGACTTTGAGAAGATTGAGGAAGCTCTTCGGTATGCCTCCAAAAAGATTTAGGAGCACTGCGTACTCTCAGTCCTCCAATTCTGGAATCATGGAGCGAAGTTGACTGGCGGTATCCCGCCAGATGGGAAGTTGGGCCTGTTGTGCTTGTTCGGTCATGGCTTCAAGTCTGGCTGGATTTTTGAGGAGATTTCTGAGCTTTTCTTCAAAATCTTTGGCATGGTTCCCTTCAAATATTTGAACCGCTCTGTTATTGGAGTTTTCGAGAACGCTGGGGATGTTGGAGGCCAGCACGGGAGTGCCCATCCAGAGTGATTCCAGCACGGGGAGGCCACAACCTTCTGCCAGGGATGGGAATAGGCAGAGATGGGAGGTTCGATAAAGTTTCAGAACGAAGTTTTTATCTGGAGATTTGTGCCAGGTGATGGGGAGTCCCTTTCTCTGTGCTTCCGTGATTCGATCATAAATCGGGTCTCCAAAATGTGGATTTAACCGCCCGGCAATATGAAGATGGAGATCCATTCCTTCGGCATGCAGATTTTCACAAGCTTCTATGGCGAGGATGTGGTTCTTTCTGGGTTCGAGGATGCCGACCATCAGGAGTTGCCATGGAGGTTTTACATCCTTGTCGCTGCTGTTATGCCTTAATTGAAAATGCAGGTCCGCCCCAAGTTGAAGGGGGCGGGTGGCGGGGCGGTATTTGAGCTCCAACCAATCCCAGTAATGGTGTAATTCGTCCTGACTGGCTTTGGAGATGGAGAGCACTTGATCAAAATGTGTACCCAGCATTTTCATATACTCCGGATGACGGGCCACACTTTGGGGCCATGTGATTTCTGGAAACCTCAGTGGTATGGCGTCATAGAAGATCGCAAACTTGGGCCCCTCATACCGTTTAAGCCAGTCAAGGATACCTTGTCTTCCGGACTCACTGAAAATCTCCGGAGTAATGAGAGGAGCTTCCTCCAGAATGGGCATTTTGGTTTTGGAATCAAAAAAGTGACGTGCCCGTTTGTGCCAATACACCTGCCTGATATTCCAACAGGTTGCTTCCAGCTCAGCAAAGAGCCGGTTGGCAACTTGTTTCATCCCGGAGGCAGGGTATCGGGGATTGCCGGTTTTGGTCGCATCCCAATAGATTTTCTTATGTGATTCCTGTGACACTGAAATTTAGAAATGGCAGAATGGGCCAAAGCATCTAATGGAGGCGTTTGAGTCGGAAATGAATGAGCAGGGCTTCCATGAGTTTATCAAAGTTGCAGGACCAGGGCCTGATCAGGAAGCGCCAAAGGTAGGTCAATGCATGGAGATGCTGGTCCCGTATGGATTGATTGGAGCGGATGGAATCTCCCCATCTATCGTCCAGGATTCGGGCATTGCGTTGATTGTGGTTTTTGCGTCCCTCCGTCGCTCCTTTCACATGGATAACGACGCTGTCATGAACCACAAAGTTTCGATAGCCAGCTTTTGTCATTCGCAGGCATAAATCCACATCTTCGCATCCGTTCAGAAAGATCTCATCGAAGCCGCCCAATTCCAGGAATACCTCTCTTTTGCAGACACAACAGGCTGCGGTAACGGCACTCCATTCTTTCACTTCATTCTGAAAGGGGCGATGGAGGAAGTGCTGGCCAAAGTGTCTTGGGTTGCCCGCCGGGCCAAAGACCACTCCCATGTGATCATATTGTTTGTTGTGATACCGCTTTTGTACATTCCCGACCATCCCCGCATCCGGGTGGTCTTCAAACACCTGGAGCATCGGAGCCAACCAATCTCCCTGAACGAAGACATCATTGTTCAGGAGACATAAAAAGGGAGCGGATGCATGCTTGGCGGCGAGGTTGTTATTGTGGGCAAAGCCACGCCTTTTGGAGTTGTGAAGGATTTGGTGTGGGGAAGGTAACAGCTCTTGGAGATGATTCCGGGTTGCCTCCGAACTGTCATCGTCCACCAAAATGATTTCGTAAGGAA
>Ga0181580_10003552_pt1 | contig 12679 bp, 11 predicted proteins | sample 071ome_23_FD_132413 | JGI IMG/M metagenome (GOLD analysis project Ga0181580, IMG submission 132413) | Coastal salt marsh microbial communities from the Groves Creek Marsh, Skidaway Island, Georgia - 071403BT metaG (megahit assembly) | ecosystem: Environmental > Aquatic > Marine > Intertidal...
CCTTTGTTCCACCAAGACTTCTAACCCCTTCAGCCCAAGCCATTGCTTCAATTGGGCCATGATCTTTTGCGATATCCAGAAACATTTCTAATTGTCTATCTAATCCCTCATCCCTCAAAAACTTACGCAATTTATCTCCTAATCCAGGAGAATGTGCAGTTTGCATTTCACGAACAAGCTTTTTTAATTGTGATTCACTGAGTTTCAACATTAGCCAACCTTAGCCAACCTTAGCCAACCTTAGCCAACCTTCTTCATAATTCTTGCGCGAAGCTTTTGCTTCGCTTCTTGAACTTTCTTTAATTCCTTGCGTAGCTTACCTTCCTGAATTGAAAGGGTTTTCATCCAATCAACATCCTTGATGATTGTTTTTGCAAAATCAGATGCCTCTGTTTCATCTGCCTTTGTCTTTTCAGTCTCAGTGTTACCTGTTTCTAAAGTTTCATCAAGGCGCTTCTTTTCATTTAAGATCATATCGCGAAGAATAGAAGGTGTTAGTTTTTTTGACATAATGTCCTCCACAATAATAGGTATTAATCGTAATTTATATTGATTCGATTATTTTAACTTTTTTGAATCTGTAAATGCCAAGGCTTCCCATGATGATGGATTCATACCGCCTAACGCACCGGCTAATGCATCCAAAGGTATATCAGTTGCCGGTGCGGATTTTTGAACCGGTGAACCGCCCATAGCCTGTTGTGGTTGCTTTGCATATGTATTAGCCGCGGTGTCAGCAAAAATTGACGCCATAGCCGGATCATTTGTCAACCTAGAAATACTGTTTTCAACAAGTGACTTTGCGTGATTCTGCGGTGGCATTTGGGGCGCAGCCTGTCTGGGCTCATCCAAACCTGGGTGATACTGTTGACGAGACTGCCTAACAGGTGCCCTATTCGTAGCTACACTTTCCAAAACCTTATTTGTTGATCTGCCTTCCACTAATTGTGTATTTCCCAGGCCTTCTGCCAATATTTCTTTAAGGCATTCCTTGATTAATGCTTTAAATTGTGACTTCTTCATTACCATTCCTCTATGTCATTCATAATCCGGTATACGCGATCGGACTTATTAAAAACTTTCTTAAGTTCACTTTCTGAAATTTCACGGCCTTCTCTCATCATGAAAGCACCCGGAGTGGAAGGCTCACTAACAAAATCCCAGCATATTAATTGAAAATCATCTTGCACAACTTGGTAACCACCTTCCGACCTTGTTGATCCAACACCCCTGGAGGAAATTCCTAAGGTTACACCAGACTCAACAAGTGACTGGAGAATCTTGCCTGCAGGTGTATCTAATAACTCGACGGTGCCGACACAAACATCACCTTCCATGTACGCTTCCCGAACAATGTGTGAAACATTCTTAAGTTCAACAACACTACTGTCTGGGTGATCACATTCTCCAAGGGCTCGATTTTCATGAATAAATTTTTGATAATTTCTAACCTCTCTTTCCAGAATTACCCTAGGATATATTCTGCCATTCTGGTTAAGGGTGTCAGATTTTTGTAATATTCCTTTTAACACAATTTTCCCACCATTATGTTCGCGAGATTCTTGTATTGATTCTTTAGAATAATCAAAAGGTTGCCATGACGTTAGTAATTTTGAATCACTCATTTGAACTCAGTTCCTCGATAAGGTGTAAAACTGTCATATGCTTGGCATATGATTCTTTATTATTTTCAGGAATAAAATTATCAATATTTTCTTTTACCTTTTGGTACTTTTTAAGAAGTATTTGAGAATTTTCTTCCTGTAAGTATGTATCCAACATTGCTAGTGCGGCAACCTTTGTGTCATTCATTTCCTGAACCAATTCTGTACCTTCAGAAAATACCGCCTTTGACAAAAACAATCTTTGAGGTTCTAACAAATTTGTCGAATACTTGTTCTCAAGTTTTTCATGCATTAATTTAAGTGTTAATGAATTAATTGCTGGTATTTTACCTGAATCCTGTTCCCTTTGTTCACTTAACATCATATCAACAACTTTTTGTTCATACTCTGCGGTTAAAACCGGATCCGGACTATCCTTTCGCCACTCATTCATTAGGACCTGAACAGTAGCATAATCCCTAAATCTGGGGACCCTTATATTGAAAAGCTTGTTCTTCCCGAAGAAACGATTTGCCTCATTTACAAATGCACCCTTTTGGGCGTCAAGTGTTCTATAATCAATTTTTTTAATGCTGTCTTTTGCTATATCTAAAATTCTCTCGGCAATCCTAGTGTCATCTAAGTTTGTCTTAAGAAGCGCATTAAAAATCCTTAATTCTTTTTTTAACTCTGTGCCTGTGGCAAAGTGTTCTCTTATTAAATTAAGAGTTTCTTTTGCAGATTTAACATCAGAATCCAATATGTGATTTGAAACAGTTCTTAAAGCCTGTTCAAACACAAGGCCGACATTTCTTTTTTTGTTGTGACCTTTTGACACCATATCTCCTATTTTACTCTTTTAAATCCTTATCATTTTCAGACAGCAGGCCATGAGAGGCATTGCTATTATTAATATCTAGGTCTGTGTTCATGTTCTTTAACATACTCGACAATTCTTTTGTCATCATTGCCTGTTGTGTTATTTTTTTATCAATAAATTCATCAAATGGATCACTATCAAGTTCCGTCTGTAAATCACCTGTCCTTTGATGGTGCGAATATATTTTATTTGGATTACCTGGATCACCATAAGGATCACGTAGTGTATCATCCGATCTGCCTAACCCAGTCATTCTCTTAAAATCTGGCATGTGATTGGCACCAGGTTGTTTCTTTTTACTGGTGCTTTTTATTTTTTCGCCCCACACATTTTTCTTAACACCTTTCTTGATTTGCTGATCAATTTTAACAGGTGCATTTATATCAGTGATACTGAGGTTCTTTATGTTTATTTCAATATCATCTTCATCTAAATTTTCATCATCTTCATTGAGTGTAACATTAACGCCCTTTTGCCTGATTCTACCAATAGGAACATCACCTGCGAACAGATCTTCAGCTGGGGCTTCACCGGCAGTTGCGTCAGGCGGGGCTTCGCCGCCTACACCTGCAACACCAATATTTTCAAGTTCAGAATCTCTCTGTTTATCTTTTTCACGCCCCTTTTCAATGTGATATATTTCTGTTTCAGTGAGACCCATAACATTTTTTCTCACCCAATCTCTATCAACAACACCTTCTGGTGCCTGACCCGCTATTTCAAATCTTGTCTTTATTAACTCAAGCTTTTGTTGTTGTGCAAGTGTTGATGGATTTGTAAGGCTAAGTTCAAAATCCAAAAGATCAGAATCAACAAATCCATGGGAATAAAGATGAATAATCGCAATTTTATTTAATTCTGATATTATGGTTTTTTGTATTCTTTGAATTGATTTACTAAACCTAATATCTTCTTGTGCCAATGTCGCCTTTGCCCCAACACCTTCATCATAACCCAGGTAGGCTTTAGGTATTTTAAGTGCGGAGAATAGCTTACTTTGAATATACCTTACATCGTCAATATCTGAAGCATTCGTGCCACCTGCCAATGTGTCAATTTTTGTGCCAGATTCACCGCCCCGAACAGGAAGGAAATAATCCTCATCAACACTTAGAGGATTGTACCTCATGTCAATCTTGCCTGTGGTGCGATCAACCACTTGGTTCCTCTTGAGTTGTGATTGTGCAGCCTGCATATAATTTGAAACATCCTCAGGAGGAACATTTCCAACATCAATATAAAAAACCCTTCTCTCAGGAGCACGAATAATCCGATAAACAAGCATTGCATCCTCAATAAGGATTAATTGCCTCCAGATCCTTCTTGCGGACTCCAAAACACTTGAGCCATAAGGTAAAAATGCATCATTGCCCAAGAGCCTGAAGTGTGCTATCTGCCAATTCTCAAGGATTGCATTACCACGAGTAATCCACCTAAACCTAACCGCCTGCGGATCATTAGAATCATACCCTTCCTCTCTCTCAATTTCCGCAATTGGAATTGGGTAACCATTCATAATTCCGTATTCTGGTGAAACGTCAATAAACATAAAGAAATCACCATATTTACAGAGGTTTCTTGTCCACATCGGTAAATTAAATTCAACATTTAAAATATCATAAAATAAGTTTTCTAATAATTCAACAACTTTTCTATTGTCACTATGAATATGTAATATTGTACCGTTTGCATCTGATGGGGCTGACTCTTCAGAATATATGTCAAGCGCAGAAGCTATCTCCGGAGTTGCCTCCATTTCTGAAAAATCGCTATAGCGGCTCATCCTATCAAAAGTACCGTAAGCACTTATTGCGGAGTTGTAGACGTCATTTCTACCTTTACCAAATGCCTGCAAAGCTGATTGGGCAGAAGGCCCACGATAATTTCTAACCTTACGACGAACAATCGGTCCACCGCGGAACATCTGTGTTAACCTGGTAAATAGTGTGTCGTTATTATCTGCCATTACTTAACTACCCATGAAAAATCAAATTGTTCCCCAGTTAATTTCTGTGACTTTTGTTCAAAATCACCGTCAACATAAACTGGCTTATAAGGATCTCTTGCCAAATGGTTAAAAGGATTTTTTTGTGATTTAGGAACATCACGCCTGTTAACATTCATAGCATCAAGCATCGCTTTATTTAGTGCAGAAGATTGAACTGTTCTATTAGGGTTAGATTCGTACAACCAAATTCCTATTGCCAAACTCATAACAAGATCATCATGCTTGCCCTTTTGGGCTTGAGCCTTGTTATTTTTCCAGATAAATGTTTTCAATTCATCATAAAGACGACTTGAATATATTTTTACCTGTTTATTTCTAAGCACTTCTTCTAATTTTGTTAATAGTTTGGGGCGGGTCTTACTATCCGTTCTAAACCCTATTTTTAATAAATTCTTTTCAACTGCATATCTTTGTTTGGGATCCAAGTAATGAAGATTTTCATAACCCATCTCAACCAATTTCATAATAACAGAATATCCATAACTGTTATTTTCAGGACACAATAAGGCATCATTATAACGCCGGCCGGCTTCTGCTAAAACCTGAGCAAACTTATCAGGCTGGACCTGTGCCTTAAATTCTGCCACGATTTCAGATTCCTCAGTATCAATTACATGGAACGTACTATAATCTCCCTCAACTGAGCCGGCGGCAGGATCTGCAGAGCAAACATATTTTTTGCCCTTTTGTGGATATTTCCAAACCCAAACGCCGGCCTGTGGGCCCCACTTTTCTATAGGCGGCTTGACCATAGTGCGAATGTAATCAATGTCTTCAGGTTGGAGGAATGTATCACCTGATGCTGCAAAATCGCATAATAATTCTTGTGCAACCTGCTTTTCAGATAAGTTTTTACATTCATTATCAAACCACTCTTCATCTCTTTCGGGATGAACATGCCATGGTAATACTATGGGATTGTATTCATTTAATCCCGCCTCTGCCTCAGCATATAATTTATGATATTGATTACCAACACCGTTTGGTGTTGAAAGAATAATTGCAGAGCCACCTGTCGACAGTGTTGAATATAGGCCGGTGTAAACTTCATCAAAATTTCTAACAAATGCAGCTTCATCAACAATCAGTAATGACAATGCCTCTGAACGACCAGCGTCATTACTGGTGGGAATTGCCTTAATTACACTACCATTAGAAAATGTAACGCTCTGTTTGTTATTTTCAACCACCTCTGGTAACAATAGCCATTTTGGCATATTGCGAATAACTGTTTTTACTTTTTTGATAAAGTTCATTGCAACCGCAAGCTTTGTTGCAATTACCAGTATGTTTTTATTCTTATAGAATACGGCCAGCCAAACAGCATAAGCAGCAGATAAAGTTGATAACCCGAGCTGCCTTGATTTTAGAACAATATTAAATCTATGTTCTTGAAAATCTTTAACACAATCATCCTGGAATGGGTATGTGCTAAATGGAACCAGGCCCTTTACAGGGTGATCAATTTTTGCGTACTTGTTGAAAAAATAGATGGGCTCCTTACCACATCTAACAATCTCTTTTACCTGTTTCTGTTTACTGACAATTGACATATTCAATTACGACAGTTCGAAAACCATTGTCCTGTGATAATATGCAACCCGCCTAGGTGTATTTGCATGTGAAGATATTAATTCAACATCATCGCCGTCGCTGGTCAATTTTGTGGTAATAGTATCATCACAAGCGGCATCATAAACCTTTTTAACCTCTGCAATTTTTTGCTTAAGGCAATCGGCTGATTCTTGTGATAATCTTCTTGTTTGATCCGCCATTGATTGATGTGTACTAAAATAGAACACTGTACTGAATTTGAGAGTTAATGTTGATCCCTGCATGTGACCCCGGCAGGCCCTTTGGCCATCACCACCGCGACCCCATGTATAATCCAATAATTCACCAACAGCATTTACGCCTTTAGAATTTAGCATTTAAGCACCTCTAGAATATTAAATAGGCCTATCACGTACAAAGAAAAATGGGTTATCTAATCTTTGCGATAGTTTTTGATTAACCGTCTCCTCAGTAGGCCTTTCGCCATTTTTCCAACCTTCCATATTAGGTTCAACAAAATCAAACATACAATCCAGGCACACGCCATATTTCTGAATGGAATCAAAATCCTTTTTTCTTAATAAATGTAAACACATTTTGCAGCATAATTCTTGCACCTGGACATCGCTGTCATTTACATAAATTGCATATCTATTTTCTTTAATCTCTTTCGACAACTTTAGAATCCTTTCCATTTTTATTGATCTCTATTATATGATCGACATTGTCCTTAACAGCATCAATATGCGATATGACCAATATTGATTTAAACCACTTCTTTAATGACTTGAGCAACCTACCACAGGCTTCAACATTAATTTCATCAAGGGCCCCAAAACCTTCATCAATAATCAGTATGTCAGGCTTTGGTAAACATGAAACGTTCATTAACGCCACTCTAATAGCCAGTGAGGCCATCATTTTCTCCATACCGGATGCACATTCAATTATTCTTTTTGAATCACCGTAATTGATATATATGTCCATGGCATTTGATGTTGGATCTGCCTCTAACTCAACTGTAAAATTGATAACGCCTCTTAAAATATTTTCGATTTCACTATTGACTTTCGGTAATTCTTTTGTGAGAATAGACAGGGGTATGCCTTTCTTGGATGTTGCCTGTAAAAATAATTGTATTATGTCCCACTGGCTACACAATTTGTCAAACTTAACTCTTTGCTCCTGTAGTTGTGTAATCTCTAAATCAAGCCTTCCGATCATATTTTCACTTGACATTCTTTTTGCATCAAGTTCATTAATTTCAACCTTTAATTCATTATGCCTTTCCTTTAATTTCACAATGTGATTTGAGACATCTGAGTTAATTACAGAAGATTCCATCACAGACAGCTTTTCTCTCTGGTGCTCGATTCTATCATTTAATAGATTTTTATTTTTATCATAAATTAATTTTTCATTATTCAACCTGTCAAGATCCAAACCTAACTGTTTGCAGGCATTATTAACATCATTGTATTTTTTAATTTTTTCATCAATTTCTTGTGTTACTAATTTCTCAATTGATTCGTTGATTGTTTCAAATTTTGATTGGAGAACCTCTATTGAATTCAGTAATTTAGGCTTTTCAATTTTTGCATTATGTGCATCAATAATATATTTGCACATTGGAAAACTATCGCCACAAGGTACTTCATTTAATTTAGAAATAGAGGACTCTGAATTAGATAACTCTAACTGCTTTTGTTTTAATTCAAACTTAATCTCACCTAGTGATTTATTGAGCTTAACCTTAAGTTCTTGTTGTTCTCTTAATTTATCAATATCGATTGATGATAAAACACCCTTAAACTTATTTAATTTTTCTCTTTTTTCTTTCCATTTTTTAAGAGATTCTCCCATCAGGTCATTAATTTCAACTATCTTTTTTTCAAGATCACTAATTTCCTTCTTTTTTTGATTAACATCAGATTCTGTTATTAAATTTGACGCATCATTTTTTCTAAGATTAAACTCTATGTCACCAAGCTCTTTATTTAATGACTTTAATTTTTTCTGTGATTGCTTTTTTTCATGCTTATAACGGTATCTTTCAGATTCTTTTTCTGTAAGAATTATTTCCCAATCCCTTTTGGGCGCATTCTGCATTTCACCTTTTAGTTCATTTCTTTTGTTAATTGCTAATGAATTAAGGTCTTCAAAAATTTTCAAATCAAGAAAATTTGCCAATGTTAACTTTCTTGCAGTTGCCTTCTTTTTTAGAAAACTATTCATTTCTCCCTGTGAAGCAAACGCAGTCAACAAAAAGTCTTCAGCACCACCAATTAGGCCCCTCAGTTCCTTCTCGGTATCACGTCGCTGTTCACCTGCTTTATCAACCAGTTCACCTGCTGAATCAACCTCAAACAAATTTAAGTCAGTCGTTGCGTGTTGTGTCCCATTTCTTCTGTGGTGTCTCACAGACTGTCTTTCAACGCAATAATCCTTACCACCAACCTGTATATTTGCCTTTGTGAGACAATAGTTCTTTCTCATATTAATTACATGCAAATTCTTCATTGGCCCACGATCTGTGGTATTGAATAAAGAATACATAATTGTGCCCGGAATAGATGATTTTCCTGTTGCGTTCCTACCGAATAAACCTATGATTCCTCGCAATTTTTCGAAATCTATAACGTTATCTTCACCATATGCAAATGTATTTGAAAATTCAAGCTTTTTTAATTTCCAATGAGCATTTCTAATTGATTCAGGGGGAGGTAATTGAGAAAATATTTCTGATGTTAAATTACGTAAACTATCAACATTCTTTTGGTCAATATTTGAATTTTTTGCATAGTCCTCAATTAAATCCTGCATTACCTTTATATCGCGCAGGTTTTGATTATCAACCTTAATCAATTCACCAGGATTTCCCGAAACCTGTAGTTCTGATTTTTCAACAACCTCCAAGGCATTTTTTGATTCCTTTAAGCCTGTAATCAATTGTTCCCAAGCAGCCGGGGGTATGTTTTCCTTTGATCTAATCCTGAATCTGGAATTATCTGGATAATCTTCTGCTAAGGCCAATGTTTCTGTGACATTGCCATTCCAGTCCAGTGTGACATATTGGTTAAAGTGAGGTATTTTTATAAATTTTGACTTATAGTTTTTCTTATCATCAATTTCCCAATACAAAAAACCCTTTCCAATTGATTCCCCATAATCCTGTTGAATTGAACTTCCAGGATATGCCACCGTCTTTCTCTTATTCAGATATTGAAATTTATGAATATCACCAAGAAACACAAAATCATAATCATCAAAAAATTCTAGGGGTACATCAGATTCAAGGGCCCAGTCCATATCAGTTGTTGAACCCCTAACAGAACCGTGATAACATGCTATGTTAATTGCATCAGGATCCGGCTTTACCTTGTCCCAATCATCATCAAAACAAGAAAAAACACCCCACTTAAATCCTTCAATTCCGGTATCATAAATTCCTGAATTTTTATAAAGATGAATATTTTCATTATTTAGTGCATTAATGATCGGTGAAATTGCATCCTGTCTATGTGAATTTGAAACTAAACCATCGTGATTACCTAAAATTACATGTGTTGGAGCAATATCAGCTAACTCCCTAAACCACCACGAAAGAATATCAATCAGTTCCGGTGATATTCCCTGTGTTTTACTATGAACAATATCCCCGCCAACAAATATGATATTCGGTTTAAGCTTACGAGCCTTTTCAAAAAATTTTGTAAAAGAATTCCTGTATTCTTTGTGGCGACTTAATCCACGAAAGTGAATATCTGAAATGTGTATGCAACGAAATTTACTCAAAACATTGACCCGCTAAATATTTTATCAATTTTACTATCCAAAAAGAATGTTGGTGACCACGCCCTCGCTTGCGAAAGCTGATTATTAAAATCAGAATGTGACATTTCACCTACATCATGAAATTTCCCTAATGGCATGATACTAACATTAATCCCGAACTCATATAGTGTATTTGCTATTTTATGAGATTTTTCAGTTGCATCAGAATCCAATGCCAAAACCACAGGTGTTGAATTTCTTACAATTTTTTGAAAAAGGGCGAAATTCTGGTTAAGTGCAGATCCTAGCAAGCACGTTGCATTTATTGTGCACTTTACCAAATCAAAAGGACCTTCGACGAGAACGATAGGCTTTTTCCAATCGATGTTCAGGTCATTAAATATGATTTCATTCTTTTTGGCTTTTACATTCTTGTATTTAGGAATTCTGTCTGCATCAATTGCCCTAGATGACCAGTAATTCAATGTGCCTTCATCGGAAAAGCTAGGAAAAATTACACGGCGGCGATGTGTACCACTAGTACATGTACCAAACTTATATTTCCATAAGTCGTGAATTGTAAGGCCTCTCGAATATAAATAATTCACAACTGCCTTTATGTCCGGATCTTTAGCATTAATTGACGTTGCCAGTAATTTAAACCCTTTTGGTAATACCACCGCCTGTTCAAAAGGAACGTCATCTATTAATTTAATCTTCTTTTTATTAAAATACTTAGTTGATTCATCATAGTGCCTAGGTAAATACTTCCTAAACAACCTAGCAACGCCAACACCCTTAAGTTCACAAACCCAACAATGATATTTTTCATCATCAAGCTTAATAACTAGTTTTAGTTTACTCTTATTTGTTAAACTAGGGCATTTTGGATTAAGACACCTTGTGCTTAAATTAACACCGTCTTTACCCAACATACAGTTACCAAGAGTTCGTTGTAAAAACTTGACCCTTTCACTAATTGATACCATAAATTAATCTTAACTTACGTACTTCACTTTTTCATTATTGATAAGGCAGCATATGCGATAACCAAAGAATCAGCCATATCGTAACACCCGTCCTGCAATACTTCTAGACCTTTTCTAGGCCCTGACTTTAAAATCCTTGTTGGCCATTGAATATCTTGCCTGTTTTTGTCCATGATGGCCTGAACCTGTTCTAATACTTGTTCCTTTGTTGTTTTGTCTGTTTGTTTTGATTTTAATAACTTAATACCGACTTCTTTTCTTGCAGTTGACACAGAAATATTGTTTAAAGGAACCTTTAGCCTGCTAGCCATAGCATAAGATAATGCACCATTATACCTCGCCAGTGTATTTATTGTGTTTGCAGATGAAAAACCTCGCCTAAAAGACTGGAGGTTTTCTTCAACCGCCAAAAGTTTAATTGCAGGAAAATACTCTGAAATATTTTTACTAATTTCATCACATGCCAACTGAACTTTTCGCACGAAATCCTTTTCGGCACTAAGTTTAACATATTTACACAATTTAACATTACCAGAACTATCAATCACAGTGTAGCCGGTTATGCTAGTCGATATATCCAATGCAAGTATCATATACAAATATAACGATAATCAGTAATCCAGTTTAAGTTTAAACATAAATTCGTCTGTTGGGCGTTTCTTTAAAGGTTGTGACAGGTTTGCCCTTCCTATAACGTTAAGGTTTTCATCATGGAGTGTCACTGTTGTCACATAAACAAATTCATCAGAAATTTCATTTGCGCTATCACTTGGAATCAACTTGAGGTATGAAGGATTAGAGCTGGAATTAACAAGATTCTTGGGTGCTAATGCCATGATCTCCCTAACGTGTGTATTTTGTGATCCCTTAAATGACGTACTAAAACTACCACTACCAAAATAAGGTAGGTGAGGTGTTTTTACCACAACTATTCCGTGATCATAAAAAATATTTCCAACTGAAGCATTTTTAGCGAGTGCAGTAGCGGCATCAGCACGATAAAGACTTCCATAACCGTCATCTTTTAACGTTATATTTACTTTACCACCTGTGCCTGTTAATGCTGTTTCACTCAACACAAGTGTTTTAGGTTCAACCCTATTACCATACATGATCTGTGGTATGTTGAACATAACAACTTCATTTGATGATTCATCTCCATATAATTGAAACATGTAAAGTGCCGGTTCATTATCCCTTATAAAAGGATCATTTATTGATAAATACGGGCTATTTGATCCACTAAAAACAGTGTTCCAAACCGGGTTTGTTTCAAGTTCATTTAAATAGGCGGTTCCATCCACGCCATCTTTTGTTAATACGGGGCCTGTAAATGATTTAAACACGTGTTCAGGCTCGTATAAATTATTGTCACTTAACTCAGATAATTCCCATGCCCCTCTCCGGCCATTCAGCATTCTATTTAAAGAAATTACTGAGAAATCGAGGGTTCCATCATCGTTAACATACCTAGAATGATTTGAGCTAGTTGTGGGTGTAATAGAAATTGTTCCGGATTTCAATAATTCATATTGTGGTACAAACAATCCGTTATCATTAGGAAGAATTGCAAAATTTCTAGTATTACTTGTGCTGGAACCTAAAAGCAGTTGTTTTGCATTTGCGGGAGTATTTGGGGGTGATATTATTTCAGACACAGAACCTGTTAACCGATATAATCTTGGATAAATCTCGTTGGCAAAATCTCTAACAAAGTTTTCGACGTTAATATCTAAACCGGCAGGACCAAATGAAGCGGTTACGTTAAAAGGCGCCTCAGTTGTCCTGGCCGTTGTTTCAAATTCATTAATTTTAGCAGATAAACTCAACCGATTAGGAGATTCTTTAGTAAAAAATGGTGGAACATATA
>Ga0181580_10003559_pt1 | contig 12659 bp, 33 predicted proteins | sample 071ome_23_FD_132413 | JGI IMG/M metagenome (GOLD analysis project Ga0181580, IMG submission 132413) | Coastal salt marsh microbial communities from the Groves Creek Marsh, Skidaway Island, Georgia - 071403BT metaG (megahit assembly) | ecosystem: Environmental > Aquatic > Marine > Intertidal...
AGAAGAACTGCAAGAAAACCATCAAAATAATTTATAGATTCTGTATCTATTATCTTTGACATTACTGAAAGTAATAAAAAGAATATAGAAAACCAAAAGCTTGTAAAAAGAAGAACAGTATTATTGTTCATAATGCTTTTCCATATTTAATATTTCTTTAGTTAAGTCTTGTCCAATTGACACGCCATTAATTTTGATATTGACGTGGCTGTATTCATTAAACAACTGAAAGTCTCCTTTTCTCCACAGTTCAATTTCCTCTTCAGTAGGTAAACGTCCTCCTTCTGTAACAGAACGTAATATGATTATTGCATCATCTGAATAATTAAAACATTCTTCAAAATATTTTTCCAAACTACCATATTCAATAAGATCTTCAATAATATAAGATAAGCAGTCTTGAAGTCGTTTGCTTATGTCTTCTGAAGTGGTTTGCATTGTTTGTTCATCAAGACATTTGATAAAAGAGACTTCTTCAATTTCTCCCTCTTCATAAGAGTCTAATATAAGACTTTGACTTACTCTAATTTGAACGTGATAATTGTTTGCAATTTTATCGTTTAGATTTTGAATGGCTTGATTATTCATATTGAATTTCCTTTGAATGATTAATTGATTGTTGGTGCCTTACAATATATTATAATTGGTGATGTTTCTTAATTACACTTGTGAGATCGTCCACAGTAATTTCCTCTGGCTGCCACATTATAATAACATCATCATAGCCTTTATCACGATATTCGTCGGCTAAAAGCTGAGCATCTTCCAAACTATTAAGATACTCATCACAAACCTCCACTCCACCAACCCAAACTGTATATTGCATATTTACACCTATCTTTCTCTTACAGAATAAATACCTGTTGCATAAATTTTATTTTCCCATCCAAGAAAACCATATAATTTATTTTTAGCTGACTGATCTGATGATTCTTTCTTCATTAAACGGTTCATGTTCTTTTCAGCTGCATTTCTTGTTTTATGCCTGCTGATCACAAGATTGTTTCTTACCACTTCAAACATATTAAATCCTTTTTAAATGATTGATTGTTGATGCCTTATAATATATTATAATTGGATATTAATCTAACTTACACGTTAAGCGTTTCTAACATTAGAATAATCTAATTTATACCATTCAGTACACCACATCTTATATTCACTATCAAAATAATGATACGCAATATGTTCAGTCTTACCTGTAACATCTTCAATATTATTTCCATAGTTTTCAATATTAGCAGCACCACGGCACCAACTAGTTCTTCTTACCTTAGCACCTTTGTTATATAGATCTTTAAAAGAAGGCTTTTTAATAATCCTTGTTTTACCAACAAACTCAGAAGCTGGATTAATCAAGTCTTGCTGTTCTGAAGTAATACGCCATTGTTCTGAAAAATGGAACATATATTATCCTTTCTTGAATAAATGTTTGTTAATATCTTATAGTATATTATAATATGAAATTAGTCTAAATTACACGTTAATAACTTTATAAGCGTATTTATGATTTTCTAAAAGTGTTAAGTTAAGCTGTCTAACATGACAACTTGTATTTAAAACATTAAGAAAGATATTACTATTATGATATTTTGCACTAACTACTAAACCATAATAATTATTTCTAAAATTAAGAATGTCTCCTACTTTAAAAGGATAGTCAATCATCTTCTTAACCTTCTTCTTCTTTTTTTGCGCTTATAAAAATCGTTGTCTTGCACTTGATTTAATTCATCTTTGCTCTTTAAAAGAAAACTATTTTCTTCTTTAATACTTAATTCTTTTTCATACAAACCAGTTCTAAAGTCTAAAGTATCTAAGTCTTTCCATACAAAGATTGCCCTTATAATCATAAGAACAGAAATAATCTCTAAAATCAATGAATCAAGGCTAATACCGGCAAGCAGCAGTCCAATGAAAGATAGAACCTTATAAAACAACTCATGCAAAAGGTGTTCATATTCATCGTACTCGTTTTTCATATGACTCTTTCTAATTAAATTTTATTCAAAAAAGTACTTAGTCTTCTTCATCATCTTCTTCAATGTCATACTTTGCTTTATACACAGAGTTAGTTATTTCGTTATATTCATCTCGACAAAACATATAAACTTCATCTTCAGACATCCAATTCAAAAGTGATCTCAAAACACTCGCAGCGTCTAAGATTTCATCTTCAACTAATTCATTTAAAATAATAGTATATTCTCTAGGCATTGGCATATTATTGTTCTCCCTCTTCTTCGTCTTCATAATCAAACTCTTCCAAAGTATCTTGCATGCTGCACATGCTACCACCCATGTAACCATGAGAATCATCTAAATTCATAGATATATGTGCAAACCAATAAGATCTAGCTTGAGCTCTTGCATGTTCAGGAACAAGATCAATAGCTTCTCTCAACAACTCTTTCATCTCACCTATTATTTCTTCGAATCTATATTTATTAGACATTAGTTATATCCTTTTTAATTTATTTAATGTTGTTGCCTTATGGTATATTATAATTGGAATTTAATCTAAGTTACACTTAAGTGATTTACCTTAGTAACCAAACACCAGTTTCATAAACTTTGCATATCTCGAATCTTGTACCTCTCATTACAATCTCATTTATCTTATCTTTTCCCCTACTACTTACACAATACTTCCATCTTTTTCCATTATATTTAATGGCAAGTGGTGCTCTATAAACATAACCTTCTAATAATCTCAAATCATCTCTCATAGACATTCAGACCAATGCTCTCCTGTTTCTTCACCCCAAAAACTTCTTGAAGCTAAAAGTTGTCCACTTCCATTATAATCAGCACCACACTTGTCACATGTATTAGTAAAGCTTCCTAAGGATAACCACTTATCACAACACTTAATTTGTGCAGGAACCCTATAATTAAACTCATTCTCATAATATCCTAACTTCCATTCTCCACTCTCCAAAACTTTTAAATAGTTCTGATACCCTAAATCGTTTTCTTCACACCACTCTCCCCAACCCATATCTTTAAACAATTGTTTTCGTGAAGCAATATATTCTTTATTGAAAACTTTAATACCTTCAGTATAATCTCCACCATGAATCTCAAAATTACATATGCCTTCAAAATCATGAGACATATAAGAAGTTCGCTGGTAACTTGTTCTAGTGTGTGCAGGAATAAATCTGTCGCTTGTCATAATATATAACCTTTCAAAAGAATGATTGTTGATGCCTTATAATATATTATAATTGGAATTAAATCTCTTTTACACGTTAAGATTCTTTTTTCTCTAACTCCTCAACCCTCCTCCTCTCATTTCTCATACTCTGCAAATCTCTCACAAAACTCACAGGATCAGTATCAATCATCTCCCCAACACCAGCATACGTATAATGCACAACCTCCCTCCCATCAACATCAACCCAACAACACATCTTCAAACCCTCACCCTCTCCCTCCATACCATACGAAACTCCCCAATCACCACACATCTTAATCGCACTCTTAATCTCTTGACATGCCATCTTTATCTCCTATCTTTTCTTTTTTTTGTGGCTGCTTCTTAAAACTTAAACGATCGCTTTATAAATAAATGATCAAACGTATCTTACAATATATTATAACTACAAATCAATCCCTTTTACACTTAAGAGATATTATATCCGTTCCTAAATAAATGATGCTTAACCCAAATATCAGGAGGCATTAAACAGTCTGTTTCATTATGAATTATCTCAAAACGTCTAGACACTTCAGGAGTATTCTGGTCTTTTATTGTCCATATCCATCTACGCTGATCTTCTCTTGTTCCTGCTTCATTCGCTTCTGCTATAAGTTTATTTACTTCTTCCATCGACAAAGAAGGAAAGTAAAAAGAATCATATTCAAAATAATCATCACTAAATAACCCTTTTCTTTGCTGAGTTAAATAAAGTCTATACGTCATATTACATAACCTTTCTAGTCAAAGAAGCTAAATACATTCCTATAAAAACACCTAAACCAACATTCATAACCATTACAGACATTCCACTCAATGTATTAAAATCTACACCTAATACGTTTTGACAAAACCCTCCTAAACAAATCATGCAGATCGTTCCTAAATATATACCAATTAAACTCTCAACTGTATCTACTTTATTCATAATATATTTCTCTCATTAGGTTCCACAAGCATCAATTTTCTTTACAATATTTTGAATCTTCTTCTTATCTTCATCTGATTCAAAATGATAACCATGAAGCAATTCAAACCTTATATTTCTCAACAGATTCTCAGATACCAAAAGAACTCTCTCTTCTTCTTCAAGATTATTTCTGTCAATTTCAAAGAATTCAAATATAAGATCTTGTAAATCACTAGGTCCTTCACAAACTTTCATGCTGTCTCCTTAAAGAATAAATTAACGTTGTCCTCCTATAACATATTACAATTCAAAATATTTTTTCTTATTTATAAATCTCATTTTCTTCTGAGTACGCCAATCTACATATCCACCAAATAATAAAAGACATGCCACACTCAATACAGAAATTACAGGATACGAACTCATAACACTCATAACAAAAAAAACAAAAGCAAGCACCAAAATAAAAAACCCGATGGACAATAAACCAAAGAATATCTCAGACTTCATCAAAATCTCCTTCTTCATTACACGCATCTAAATCATCATACTTTGCTTTATACGCAGCATTAGTTATCTCATCATATTCATCCTGACAAAACATATACACTTCGTCTTCAGATAAATAGTTTAATAAATTCTTAAACACTTCCTTAATATCTAAGGTTTCTTCCTCAACTAAATCATTCAAAATAATCGTATAATCTCTAGGCATCGGCATCTTCTTCATCCTCCTCTTCTTCATCAAACTCTTCTAGAGTATCTTGCATTGTACACATACTTCCACCCATATACTCATGATCATCGTCTAAAGCTGTAGTAATATGCGGGTACCAATAAGACTGTGCACGACAACGAGCAAAACCTTCAGGTACGAGATCAATTGCTTCATTAAGAAGCTCTTTAATCTCACCAATAATCTCTTCAAATCTATCTCTGCTCGACATTATCTTTTTCCTCCAAATGATTAATTAATGGTTGCTGATTCCCTATAATATATTATAATTCAATATACATCTCTTTTACACCTAAATAATCCTCAATTATAACTAACAATCTTCATAGCATAACGCTTCAAACGATTCACATGATCACTCGTAGACTTCGAATAAAAAGATCCACCCTTTCTCGTATGATCATACACTATACGCACTCCATCCTTAATCTCCCCAAGCAACAATCTATAATAATAAACTGAACCATCATTATACACCCTAAAATTCCCATTATGATTACTCACCTCTCTTAACTCTCCATCTACCTCCCTCTCCCCTCCAATCAATCTTCCCCATGTCTGAGCAACCACTTCATTTCTCACACGCTTTACATTTTTCATGCTGATCTCCTAAAAGTAAATAAAAATAAAACTGCCCCTAAAATAAAATAGGAGTGACAGGATTTGAACCTGCAACTGACTAAGTATTCCCTTTTCAGACTCTTATTCCTTAATCCAGGTCGTATATCGTCTCAGTAGAACCCTGCGTAATACATACCGCCTCACTCCCACATAATATAACTAAATGAATTACCTTATAATATATTATAACACCAAATAAATCTCACTTACACTTAAATAAACAATAAATACGCTCTATAAAATATCACAACTCAAAACCTATCAAATAACTAAATAACTCTCACCCTTCTATTATATTCTTACAATATAACATATCCTCATACTCCCCCTCCTTCACTCTCTCACACCTCTTCTTCACTACCTCTTCTACCCACTTCTTTTTCAACTCTTTTCTATACGCATCTAATAACACATCCATCTCATACACAACCTTCTCTTTCCCTCCCACCTCCTTCTTCACTTTAAAATAACTCCTCATCGCTACACAACGCTTCGCAACCCTCACCCCCTCCTTCAACTCCCTAAACCTCTCAACAAACTCCTCCCTACTCATCATATCTTCATTCTTCTGAAAACTATACTTCTCCCTTTCTCCCCTAAATAACATACCCTTATACATCAACACATCTTCCACTCTCTCCGCTCCAATCACATCTACACTACCAAACATATAATCCCACTTTCTCTTCTTCCCCCACCCCTTCCAATAAGTCATCCCCTCCCCCGCTACATATCTTCCCCGCGAACTCTCGTAATCCCACAACGTCTCACCTGCCCAAACATATATCCACTCCTTCCAATTTCCTCCACCCGACACTACCACACACTTCTCAAACCACTCCTCCCTAAACGCCTTCCTCGCTTCCTCACTCACAACTTCTCCCTTCACCCACTCACAACCCAATATCAACACCACTAACACTACACTCAATACTAAACAACTTCTCACATAATTCTTCAACGTCATCCACTTCTTCATCTCTTCTCCCTCTTTCTTACTAAATCATACTTAATCATTCACAACAAGTGGCCAAATATAACTTCTGTTAATACTTCACTCATCGACCCATAGTAAACACCCAAAAATCAAAAAAACCAAAACAGCGTTAACGTCATGCTTTCTTTATGCTTCACCATGCCAAGGCTACGCACTTAGCTTACGGCGCGAACTGATTTTGATAATCATTATCAATAACACTTTTTTCAATTCTGCCGGGGAGAAAGTTGATTCAACCCTGCACTGCGTGAGACAGAGTGACTTGATTAGAAGACGCTTTGGTTGCCATCCATAACCCAATCACAAACGATTTCTTCAGCCATCATGCTTCCTTCATCGTTGAGAAAGTTTTTTGCGATCATCATGCCCTGTTCGAAGGTGATTGGTGCGCGTGCACGTTCTGAGGCGTTGTAAACTGTGAGAATGCCTATGTCTGAGTCTTCCTTGATGCTTAGGTCTAGACCAGGACTGTCGATGCGATCGTAGTTATCGTAGCAGAAGTGGCGTATCACTCCTTGTTTGGTAGTATCAGATCCACGATAGAGGACATCGTTGGGGTGGTTTGCTGAAGTGACGTGAGCGACTACAGTGTTCATGAGTTCGTTCCATTGAGAGACTGAGATTTGGTTATTCATGTTGGTTCTTTTTTTTCAATTCTGCCGGGGAGAGAGTTAATTCAAACGGTGACTATCACGCACTGATGCGTTGTAGGGTTGAAGTATTTATTTAGATCTGTAGGATGCAGCGCGACGTTCGATGAGAGCGAGTCGATCAGATTCGTTGTGGATCATGACGCGGACTTTGCATTTTCTTTCATCGGAGTAGTAAGCAGTGGGGTTAATTTGGTATTGACCGCTGTGGCCGGGAATGCTGGAAATGATTTGGCGACGTACGTAGCCGTTGGAGTGAGAGGTGTAGATAGCACCGGTGCGGTTGCAGAGGAAAGCACGTGTACCGTTTTTGACTTGGCGAGGAGTTGTAATTTCATTATTTAGAATGGACATATTGTAAATCCTTTGGAAGGTGGTTATGATATATTATAATAGGTGAGAGAACAGGGTTACACGATGAGAGTTACTTGCAGAATCGGCGTAGATCTGAAGACATGATGTCGAAAGTAATATTGTTGTGAGCTACTGTGACAAAGCTTTCTCTGTATTTAGTTTGGGCTTTTCCTTTAGCAATGACTGCGACCTTTGTGCTTGGGGTGATGATGCGAGTAGTATCAGTAGTCTTTGGGTACGGGCAGTATGGGTGGTCAGAGTGGTTTGTGAGAAACATATGATCTTTGTGATGCCCTGAGATTTGAGAAAGCTTTTTGATTTCGAGGGTGTCGCCGATTTGAGTTGTACGGATTGAAGCCATGTTGGTTCCCTTTTTGATTGAATGATTAAACGTACCTTATGGTATATTATAATTGGATATAATATAATTTACACACCGTTTTGTCTATGCTCTATTAGTTTCACGAAATCTTCGTAAGGCATATCGACGATGTACATACCTCGTGTCATCACTACTTCAGTATAGACTTCTTGTGATGGGTTGAATGCAACTATGTAGTTTATATTAAGTGACTGAGAACTTCTAACCTTCGAAGGTAAGATAACTTCTACATGGATAAATTGAGCAGCCATAAAAAGCCTTTCGTCGTGAGGTCGAAAAGTAACGACTAGATCTATGCACAAGTAGATCGGACAGTGACGAGGACGGGACGAAGGGTTAGTAACCGTGAGTATCTAAGTATGCGAGAATTATACCACATAAGACACCCAAGAGGAAGACGTAGAGGAAAGCCATTATAGAACGCCTTGGATATTTCTCATTTTGAACCAGTCTTGGATAGTGAAGAGGTTTTGAGATTTATCGCAAACGAGTTCTGGGAATTCATAAGCCATTTCAGAATCGACAACATAAGAAACGCGATGAGTTGCAAGGATAGCACCTAGGCATTTTTCTCTGATATCCCAGAATTCGTTATCTAGAGGGATGTGGATAACGTCATGAGGAAGGAATTCTGGATCGATTTCATTACGAGCTTCTTCAAGATCTTTGGGACCGCAGTCCATATCAGTAACAAGTGATTTTTGAAAATCTTGGTTTTCATCAAAAAAGATTGTGCCAATGCCGTTAGGGCAAGAACGGTAGTCAACAACAAAGTGGATTTGAGTATTTAAATCGATATTCATATTGAATCCTGTTTTTATTTTATTGATTGATTAATGGTAATGGATGGATTATGTTTTATTATAAAACGTGCTTTATCTGGGTTACACTTAGGAAATATATTATAGGATTTCTTTTAAAACCTTTTCTGCTCTTGTTTTAGAATTTGAGAGGAAGATGATAACACCTGCACAATAAACTGCCCAACGTCCTTTATCAGATAGCTCAAGATTATGAGATTTTTTAATCATGTCATCTGTTATTTGTTTGATAAACATATTAAATCCTTTTTGAAAGAGAGTTTGTAAATTTAAATGCCTTATGTTATATTATAATTAATCTAAATCTAAGTTACACAAGCGAGACATTTTATACTGATAATATATTTCAGTTATTGTAAGTCCAGAAGCAAGTAGAAGAGCGAGTCCTGTAGATTCTTGAGCAATCATAATGATTGAAGCAATAAAGAAAAGAAAAGAAAAGTTAGAAAACATATATTTCCTTTTAGGTTAGAAGTTTAAATGAATTGCCTTATATTGTATTATACTCTCAAAATTTAAAAGTTACACGTCTGACGGGATGAAAGGTTAAACCCTTGAAACAGGCACAGAATAAAAAAAAGCAGCGACCAGATCTACGCAAAAGTAGATCAAAATGTCACTGCTAATGATTAGGACGACACTGTGTGTTGTCGTGGTGAATCAGATGAATTTAAATAAATGGAGAGCTGCGAGTTGAGCGATGAATAGATAAGTGACGATGCCTGTAAGAATTGAACGCCATATAGGTTGATTAGTTACAACTGCGATAGGCAGTGTGACCATACACATAGAAAGAATAGAATCTAGCCAGAAATTAGTATCTAAAACAGGAAGCATATTATGTCCTTTATTGAGCTGATGGTTTGTATAGAGTATAGGTGTTTTCTTCGACAATGAGATGAGATTTAAAGTTATCCCATGCATTTAAGACAGATTCTACAGTTTCTCTATTAGGGATGAAGACAGAATCATCGACCTTAAGTGATTGCGTTGCAATGTAGAAGTCAATTCTCGTCTCGAGATCATGTGTAGTTTTCGCTGCTTCTCCGCGTGGAGTATCCCAAGCAAGGACTTGGCCTGCAGCATTTGTCTTAAAGATAGTTTTGTCATTGTACATCGTTTCTCCTAGAGACTGAAGGTTTTGTCGTCAAAGATATTTAAAGATCTCGCTATAATATACATTATCATATACTGTGCTATTACTGCTGGGAATATTACAAATCCACTGTAACCTTGTAATTCTAAGTAATGTCCTACACCGAAAGGTAAGAAGACAAGAAACAACGTGAACGCAAGTAGACTTATAAGGACAGCGAAGCCAAAGAACGCTGTAAAGAATTCTTTTATATATTTTAAAACCATCGAGCATTCTCCATTTCTCTCATCACGAGGCGTTGTTCGTATTCTTTTTCAGAGACCAAAGATTTATAGGCAAGCTTAGCAGTTACAGCCAACGTCATCTGACATCGTTCATTCCTGTCGACGTATTTGTTTTGATGTTCACGAAACTTGAGAAGAGAAAAACCTTCATTAAGTGAACGACGCTTCCAGTAGTCTTGTAACTCTTTAAGTTGTTGATCTGACATTGTGATCCTTTGAGTGAAGGTGATTGATTATGTTTTATTATAAATAGATATTATCTAATTTACACTTTTGGAGTTGACGCATCCAAGGGTGGACACATCAAATCATATTACGAGGCGAGAGGTTGTAGAGATAACTGAGGAGAGATTAGAAGTCCATGTCTTCCATTTCCATTAGAGATTCAATGTCACCCATTACATCTTCATAAACTTCTTCAGACTCTTGAATCTCTTCAGACATTACAACTTCTTCGACTTCCACTTCTTGAGGCTCCGTCACTTCTTCCTTCTTTGTTTCTTCAACTTTCATTGAGTGAGGAGTTGAATTCATAAAGGTGATGGTCTCATCGAGTTCATTTACTGGAATGTAATGGAGTTGCTTTGGGTGGTCAATAGTAGATCCATCAGTTCGAACCTCAAAAGCTGCACACTGTACTCCATTTTCAATTCTTCCTCCAGAGAATCGAATCCAAGCTTGACCATGATCTTTTGTAAAGTTGTCATAAGCTTCAATATCAATACCTTCAGTCACGAATCGATCAAGTGTAGGGCGAATATTTTCAAGACTTACAAAAACCCATTTTGCTCCTCGTCCTCCGAACTTATCTTTGAGTTCACTTCTCCAATCATTACCATCAGCTGTTTTGCCAGATCTGGAACAAAGTTGTTTGATATCGGAATTAATGAGTTTATCGAGATGTCTTTTAAAAGAAGTTACTTTTGGTTCTCCACCAGATTGAATGAACTCATTAAAAAGTTGTTGGATGGTTGTCATAACTGTTTCCTCATTTGAATTGATTGATTGATTGTTAAGGTTAGTCATAATGTTTTCCTTTTGGATTGTTTTAATGGATTATGTTTTATTATAATTGGATTGGATTAAAGTTACACTTAGGAGTTTCTCAAGAAGTTCTTTACCCAAAAAACCAATGTATGTCGGAGTTAGTATCATACAGCATATATTGATCTTTATCTTTGTCCAACAAATAAAGGACTTCATTACCATCTACTTCTTGATTTAAGTAATCAGGTAGTATTACTTCTGAGAGAAAATCTTTTTCACTTATTTCAACAGCTCTTTCATCACCGGCTGCGAAATCTGAAGTATTGTTGTATGGAATGTTAAGTCCATTGATGGTTTCACCCGTTTCATCATCAAAAGAGTTTTTGCAATTACCTACCAAGTATCTCATATATTTTATCCTTTTAATAATAAATGGTTAGTGTGGATTATGGTTTATTATAACTTGATTATTTGAGAGTTACACGTTGTGAGGCATCGCCACTAGAGGCCTCTTGACTTATCTTCTAAGACTTGAGATAAGAAGTAAGCTTGGTTACGAAGTTCATCAGCTTTTTTGTAGTTCATCATGTTTTCCTCATGCATTGCTTTATCTGAAAGTTTTCTGATTTGTTTTCTAATCTTATTATATTTCAAGATTAAGTCCTTTATTTAGCTGGTTGTTATTGCCTTATGGTTTATTATAATCTTATTAAATTAAAGTTACACAGGAGAAAGTTGACGGGATACCGGGTTTAAACCCCAAAACATTATGAAAGTTTAATACCAAACTTATGTTTCGCTTTACGAATATTATATTCCAGAGTTTCTCTTGATTGCGCAGCGCCAGCGATAGTTTTCTTATCAGTTCCTCTTTCACCAAAGTAAATAATGAATCCACCTTTTTTGTTGGGTTCGGCCCAAACGGTGTTTTTATTTTGAATGTTTGCGCGTCTTCTTGAATTAACGTTAATCATAATGATTCCCTTAATTGTTTGGTTGTTATTGTGGATGCCTTATGTTTTATTATACTTTACTTATTTAATAGTTACACGATGAGTGACGACGGGACCAAGGGTCCTATCAGTAAAACACTGTATGAAAGCGCAGATAATATTGCTCTTTGTCTCGATTTAGGACTGTCTTCGCGTAGTGATAGATATTGTTAATCGTTGCAGACAGACCGTTATAGTCGTAGTAAGAAAGAAACTCCTCTACGAGATAATCGACCGCAGGAATCCCATTTGCTCGCATCGTCTCTTCAATTATACGTTCAGCCTTGTTTCTGTGATGCTCAATTACTTCGATATCCATATTAATTACTCCTTTGTCTTTTTAAAGTCTAATTAGTACTATTCTTTTTACATTCGAGTCTTGTGGATCTGCGAGGCGATGATCCTCTGTCACGATGTCCTCTTCTATTCTGTCCCCTTTCAGATCAATAATCTCGTCGTGATCTACTTCGATGAGTACTTCATCTGTTGGATTAAGAGTTCGTAACTTTTCGATTAATTGTTCAACTGTCATATTGATCCTCCTTATGATTTATTATACAATGTCTCTCGTCGTATTACACGCTTGCCTTAATAACCCATCGCCTCGTTGTAGGCATCAACGCCTTG
>Ga0181580_10003568_pt1 | contig 12646 bp, 10 predicted proteins | sample 071ome_23_FD_132413 | JGI IMG/M metagenome (GOLD analysis project Ga0181580, IMG submission 132413) | Coastal salt marsh microbial communities from the Groves Creek Marsh, Skidaway Island, Georgia - 071403BT metaG (megahit assembly) | ecosystem: Environmental > Aquatic > Marine > Intertidal...
CGTAATTGTCGTTATAGCGATCCGATTGAGCATTGGACGCGGCATAAACCAGGCAGGCGCCGCCCAACAAGCCGGCCATTACGAGCAGTATATTCTTGCCACCACGACCCAGGAACACGTTAAAACGATTTGCAGATTTCATGTGACCTCCCCTTCTGTATCTTCTTGTTCTGGTGAGATTCAGTCTGTTGCACTGACAGACAATGCCCATTTATAGCAAATCCACCCGGTTTGTAATACGTCGCCGCCATGATACCCTTTTTGGCAGACAGCCCAGCTAGTAGAAGCTTATAAAAACACAATAAAAAGAATTTATCGGGGGATCACCGCATGGCAGTCAACTTCAATCACGATGGCGGCTTTTTCGCGCCCATGCGCTTTGAAGCACAAATTGAAGATTGTGAAGTGGAGGGAGAAATTCCAGCGGATATTCGCGGCACCTTTTACCGTAGCGCGGCGGACCGGCGCTTTCCACCACTGTACGACAATGACACGCCCTACAATTCCGATGGCGCCGTGGATATGTTCCGTATCTATGACGGCAATGTCGATTTTCGCTCCCGTTATGTCCGCACGCCTCGCTATGAAGCAGAGCGCCAGGCACATAAGGCCCTGTTCGGCCTGTATCGCAATCCGCTGACATCAGACCCCAGCGTGCGGGATGTCAGTCACAATACGGCCAACACCACACCCATCGTGCATGGCGGCAGGCTGTTCTGCATGAAAGAGGAAAGCCCGCCCACGGCAGTTGATCCACATACCCTGGAAACTATCGGCGAATGGGACTTTGACGGCACCATGACGGCCACCAGCTTTACGGCCCACCCGAAACAGGATCCGGTAACCGGGGAAATGATTGCCTTTTCCTATGAAGCAAAGGCCTGTGTTCCGATGACATGGCCGTGTTTATTTTTGATCGTACCGGCAAACTGACGAAGGAAATATGGTTCAAGGCGCCAATCGTGTCGATGATGCATGACATGGCCATCACCGACAAACATATCATTTTGCCAACCACGGCCATGGTGACATCGAAAGAGCGCCTGGAAAGAGGCGAACTGCACTGGGCCTACGATGAGAATGCCCCCACCCATGTCGCCATCATTCCCCGGGACGGTGAGGCCGAAGATATCCGCTGGTTCAAGGGCTCAACGAACCAGCATATGCTGATTCATACCACCAACGCCCGCACCGAAGGCAACAAGGTCATCCTGGATGCCCCCGTGGCAGGGGGAAATTTCCATCCCTACTTTCCCAAGGTGGACGGCACCTACAGCGATCCGGCCGATTACATCCCCACGCTCAGGCGCTGGACCTTTGACCTGGATAGCGATGCCCAGACCTGGGAAGAGGAAGTCCTGTTTGACGGCATGAAGACCACGACCTTTGTACGCATCGACGATCGCTTCCTGACCAAGCCGTTCCGCTACAGCTTCATGCTGATGAACGATCCTACCCTGCCCGTGGCCGAAGCCTTTACCGACACCCTGGCCGTGCGGGTATCCAATGCCATTTACCGCTTTGATCATGACACGGGCAACATCGTGAAGTTTCATGCCGGTGACGCCCACGGCATGTCGGAGCCGCAGTTTATTCCACGCTCGGCCGATGCCCCGGAGGGCGATGGCTACATCATTGCCGCCGCCAATAATTTTCGGGAAATGAAATCCGAAGTAGTGATCGTGGATGCCATGGATTTTTCAGCCGGGGTGATTGCCCGTATCAAGATGCCTTTCCGTTTGCACATGCAGGTTCATGGCTACTGGGCATCAGCAGAACATCTGCCGTTTTGAACTAAAAGAGAAATGGCACCGGGGCATCAAACAAATTAACCATTCAATGCCCCGAGCGTATTATTAAAGGAAAAGGAAAGTTGCTGCCCTGTCGAGGCATGGCGGGTTGATAGTAACTACATTCGCAAGGACTAGCGCCTGAGCAGGTAACGTTTACTGATCAGCCAGCGTCCATCCTCCTTGACCAGCGTGTCCTCGTAACTGCCCATGGCAATCACATTCATGTCACGACCGGAGCCCGACACCGTCTGCCAGTAAGCACGATGCCTCGCCGTATGATCATCAATGAACTCTACGACGGCATTGGTCATCACATGGTGACGCAGGTAGACCGGAGGCTCTCCTTCACCTTCCCATTCCGCTGCCCGCTCGGCATTTCTCTTGGCATCACTTTCCCGCAAGTCACTGACGATTTTGCGAATCGCGGCTTTACCGTCAGCCATGATCTCTGCGCTTTCAACAGATGCCCCCTGGTAGAACCTGGCATCGGCCGTGAAAGTATCGGCATACAAGTCAGGATCAACCTGGTCAAGACCAGTAGTGTATTGCACCAGTACTGCATTAATGGCAACCCGGTCAGCATGTTCCTGCATTTGCCTGGCAAGACTGTTCAGGTCCTGTGCGGATGCGGTCGCACCAAACAGTGTCATCAGTATTGTGGCGATTAACACCAGGGTCGTTTTCAACATGATTTGTCTCCCTTCTTGTCATTATTGTTTTATTCAGTACAGGTGAGATTGTCCGTTTCACCATACCCCTGCTTCCCCCTGAAGGTGCTCAGTGTAACGTGAAACTGGAATTTTCCCCGGCAGGCCCGCTGCCAGAAACAATACTGCTGTTCAACCGGAAAGCAATTGTCCATGACCGGGAATCCGGCTGTCGATACCCAGTAACCGGGCACCGGCCCACAGGGCATGGGGTGTACTGGTCACCGCAGGGATGCCGGTACGGGATTCCACCGGTTCCAGGATTTCCAGGGTCGGCAGGCCGCCGCAGGAAATCAGCATGGCATCGGCATTCGGGCCCATGGCTGCCACATCGCTGCAAAAGCCGATCAACTGCTGCGGCGTGACGCTATTGAGATCACCGATGGCCTCTATTTCCAGGCCTTTGACGGCTGACACGGTAAAGCCATGTTCGGTCAGAAAGCTTTCCAGGCGAGCATTCACCTCATCATTGTAGGCCGTGGCTGCCACCAGTTCGGTGCCGCCGACTGCGCGCAAGCCTTCAATAACCGCAGTACTCATGGTCATCGACGGCAAGCCCGTGGCATCGACAAGACTTTGGGTTAACTGTTCATTAAAGGCCTGGCCCTTGTAAAAACTCAGGCTCGTGCCCATCAGCAGGATGCCCTGCGCACCGCGCTCTGCCAGCAACTTCGCCTTTGGCGCAATCCGGTCCAGCACGGCGTCATAACCATCCGGCGTCATGGATTCCAGGCCCAGGGACTCGATCAGGTATTCCATGGTACCGCTGTACATGGTGGCGGCCTCACCGGGCAATGTGCCGTTGGCTGGCGGTATCAACAGGCCGAGCTTGCTGATGTTGCCGGCCCTGGCGGCAAGCAGGGATTGTGGCAGCGCAGTGGCAGAAGCCAGGCTGCCCAGTAGAGCAAGCAGTTGCCTGCGAGTTCGCTGGTGAATTTCTGTTTGCGACATGGCTTGTCCCCTTTCTATTTATTATGCGGTGAACACGAACAGGGTACACCAGTTTTTCCAGGCATTAAAATGAAAAGGACCTGGGGTTTCGGGAAGCTCTCGATAGCGGCAGGAATCACTCTTCATTCATTTCTTCGTAGAGTTCAACCCGTTCCTCAACTTCCTGTGAATCCTCAAAGGTGGCAATGTGAAAAACGGCATCGCCATTATTGACCAGTGGCAACATGGTCATGCCAATGATAATCCCGGTTTTCGTAGCCCGGACCTCTACTTTCTCACGACCAAAGGGATTGGAGACTACGCCCAGCAGATCGCCTTTCTTGACCATTTTGCCCAGTTGCTTGCGAACTCTCAGACTGCCACTGTGGGGCGAGCGCACCCAGTGACTGGAGCGGGCAATAAAGACCTCTTTGTTTTGCTGCTTGCGGCTGACCTTTTCGCCTTCGATCATCCCGATGGAGGCCATGGTCGACAGGATGCCGCGGATTGCCGAGTTGATGACCTTCTCTTCATAGCGTAGTGCTTCCCCACCTTCAAACAGCAGCATGGGGATTCCCATTTCCGCAGCCGACTGGCGCAGGGAACCATCACGAATATTTGAATTGATCACCACCGGCACGCCAAAAGCCCTGGCAAGGCGCTGGGTTTCCCTGTCATCCAGGTAAGCCCTGATTTGCGGCAGGTTGGTACGGTGAATGGCCGCAGTATGCAGGTCGATACCGTGTGTGGCCTTGCTGACAATTTCCTCCATGAAAACATTCGCCACCTGCCCGGCCAGTGACCCGGTACTGGAGCCGGGAAAACTGCGGTTCAGGTCCCTGCGATCCGGCAGGTAACGGCTGTTCTGGTTGAAGCCGAAAACATTGACGATGGGCACGGCAAGCAGGGTGCCCTTGAGTTTCGACAACAGTTTTCTTCGCCCCAAAAGGCGCTTGATGGCTTCGCTGCCGTTGATTTCATCACCATGAATAGCGGCCGAGACAAACAGGACGGGGCCATCTTCCTTGCCCCGCACTACTTCCACCGGAATAGTCAGTTCGGTGTAGTCAAACAGTTTGGCAATGGGCAGCTCGATCTGTTTACGCCTTCCCGGGGCAATGGAGACGCCACCAATGACAAGTTCTTTGGAGTTACCAGACATTCAGGTCATTACCGTTTGATTAGCTGTTGAAGAAACAAGGCTCTACAGAAGCCATGCAAATTACCTTATATAGTATCAATACGTACCGGCTTTCCTTACTCATATTCCGAGCTGCTATTTATTCAAAACTGAAAAAGTCTTCCTCTTCCTCACCCTGCATGCCTTCTTCGTGGAACTCTTCCCAGTTCTGTGCCCAGGGGCGACCGTACATATCGGGTATGTGATAGTAGATCACCTCGCCCGGGGCTACCGGTGTAGGTACGCCCTCGACATTGAAAATTGTCTGGATGCACTCGATAAACGTGTAGGGCTCACCACTGTTCAGGTCTCCCTGCTTTTCCAGGTTGCGTACCATGCGAATGGGCTCTACCAGGGCTTCGGGATCGTATAAAATAGCTTCCTGGTTCAGGCCATAAATTTCACCGTTGGCATCCCGGTTGGGCGTATAGATTTCAATGCCCTGCAGCTTGCTGGAAAACTCCATGCCGGCATGGACTTTCCAGCCTTGGATATTCGAGGTCCAGGTGATCAGGACCTCACCATCCCAGAAGCCGATGGTTTCGCCGTACCAGCGCGGCACATCAGCACCCAGGCGAGGCACCACTCCCTCAAGATTAAATTCGCGCCCGACATGGATATTGGTAATGAAATTGTCGGCATCCCCGGCCAGGATCTGTACCAGGGTCGGCGTCACCAGTACCTGGTGTGGCTGGTTGGTCACGCCATGGTAATGCCAGCGACGCATGAAGCCTTCCGGCCAGCAGAACTGGGCCGGCCATTGGGCGATGTTGCTGTTGCCATGATGGTAAGCCTCCTGCACAAAACGTGTCTGGTATTCCTCCGTCAGCAGGGAAAGCACCGTCGGCACCTGGTTCCAGAACAACTCCGCTGACCAGTTCTGTCCCCGTGGCCACACGTATCGGCCATTCCAGTCATTGGCCACCGTGGCATAGGTATGCCTGGTGGGTCCGCCCCGGGATCGGGTTTCTGCCAGCAGGGCTTCGTAATGCGCCTGCGCACTGTCGAAACCATAGGGGCTGACGATGGCAGCACGGGGATAATCGCGGTCGCAATAACCCCAGGCGGCTGTGCGGGGCGGGTCATCCCCCACCAGGCCGGATGACCATTGTGCCTGGATGGCTTCCGAGGAGTTGCAGCGAAAATAACGCGGATCGCTCCAGTACTGGCGGTCCGCATAGAAATCCGTGGAAGTGAACAGGTCCACCGGTAGCGGTTCAATGCCTTCAGGGACATCCCCGTTCACGGCAGAAGCATGAATACCACCGGTGCCGGCACCGTCGCGCCCGGTTTCACCGCTGCGAAACGGGCCAACCATCCAGTAGCGTTCGGCATAATGTTCAAATTCAGCCGGCGGGTAGTCTTCGAGCTCTTCCGCGGGGGTCAGGTAGGCATCAGGAATAGCCGGTACCAGGGGAGCACCACGCCCCACACTGGGAAAGCCGGGATCAGCCACCCGTTGTGCCTGTGTATACGCACCAGGCAAACTGGTTACACAGAACACAAGTATCCAGTTCAATATGAGCGCACGCCTGCGACCAACCCTTGTCATCATTATTTTCCTTATCAAATTTTGTGTACTCCTTTTATCCTTTTTATCCTTTTTATCCTTTTTATCCTTTTATCTCTTATCAGGAGTATAAGAAGATACCGGTTCCTATACCATCCGGGTGCAATTCGTGGTTAGAATCGGGGTTCGCAACTGGTTTGTTGCAACAAGACCAATAACTAGAAGGGGAAAGATCGTGTTTAAGAAACTGGCAATGGCAGTAATGATTTTCCTGGGCTTTGGCTGTGCAGCCACCGCCCAGAATGCCGATGACCTCATCAGTGATGCCCAACAGGCATTGGGTGATGTGGATTCGGTGATGTATTCCGGGTCCGCGCAATATGTGAACTTCCAGCAGTGTAGCGCCAATGCGGCGGCCAGGCGCTGTGAAGGCACACATGACCCGATGCGCGTGATTACAGAATACCAGCGCGTTATCGACCTGAACGCACCAGCGTCCCGTGAAACCGGCAATACCAGAAATATTGGCCCGGGTGGCTCAACCACTATCGGGGATGGCACATTTTTCCAACATGTGTCTTCCGAGCAAGCCGAGTTGTCTGGTGACTGGGCGGATTCGCTGGAGTATTACATCACTCCATGGGGTTTCCTGCAGGGCGCCCAGGAGCAGGGTGCTACATCCAATCGCCGCACACTGCATGGCGAAAGCTACCGTGTTCTGAGCTGGAGCCCGGATGTCAGGGCCCCTTCCGGTGCCAGCTATGTCATCAACGGTTATATCAACGACGATAACCTGGTCGAGCACGTGGAGACCTGGGTGGGACAAAACATCATGGGCGACATGCATGTCTTTGCTTCCTACACCGGCTGGCGTGATTTTGGCGGTTTCATGGTACCCACCAGTATTGAACAAACCCGCGGCGGCTGGCCCTATTTCAAGGCGGCAGTCACCAATGCCGACGCCAACATGAATAACGTGGCTTCCCTGCTACCTGCACCAGCCGCTGGCGGCGGTGGTTTTGGTGGTGGCCGTGGTCCTGTTGAAGTGACAGTGGAAGATCTGGGCAATGACCTGTATCGCTTTACCACTGGCCCCGGCAGCTACGACTCGCTGTTCTACGAGTTTGACGATCACATCATGATGCTCGAGGCCGGTGCCAGCCATGACGCCATCGCGGCGTATATAGCAGAAGCCAAACGGATGATGCCGGGCAAACCCATCCGCTACGTCATGAACACCCACCCCCATGCCGACCACACTGCCGGCCTGCCGGTGATACTGGCCGAGGGGGCAACGATCATCACACAGGCCAACAACCAGGAGTTTTTCGAACGCGCACTGAACACACCGCGCACGCTGCTTGATGACGCCCTGGCCAGGAATCCCCAGAAGGTCTGGGTGGAAACTGTGGATACCCGGAAAACCTATACCGATGGACAGCACACCGTGGAGATGCTGCATATCTACCCGGCGCCCCATTCCAACGGTCTGATGGTGGCCTACTTTCCGCAAGAGGGGGTATTGTTCCAGGGTGATTTCTCCCTGCCCCGGCCCGGCCAGCCCGGCAATGACCATGTCCAGGCAATCGTACCGGCACTGATCAAGCTCGGCGTCACCGACTTTGATCGCTATATCAACGTGCATGCGAGCGCCGAACCGGAAACCAAGGACCAGCTCTGGGCTGCCACTGGCAGGTAATTCAACCCGGGTTTGTAAATAAAAAGGCAGGGTATAGCCCTGCCTTTTTTATTTCAGAAAAGAAACCTCGAACTTCCTGTGTAAACCTCGATCCCTGTAGGCCGGAGAAGGCCTGCGGCCATCTCCGGCCTACATTAGTTCACCAGAAACTGGTGGCCTATGAGACCAAGCAGGAACCCGGCAACCACCCCGATGGCAGGAAGCCAGTGATTTTCCAGTTTCGCCTGCGGAGCAATATCCGTGAAGGTGATATACAAAATCCCGCCCGCGGAAAAAATCATTACGCAGGACACCGCCACGGGATAAGCGGATAACCAGTAGTAACCGGCAAAGCCACAAACTGGTCCGAGCAAGGCCAGTAATACGAAGACGCCAAGCAGGCGACCGTTGCTGAACGTGGTGGCACTTTTGAGTTCCCGGAATGAATTGAATCCTTCCGGCAGATTCTGCAAAGCCATCAACAGGGCCAATAAAAAGGCAGAGGAATTACCCAGGGACAGGGCAGCACCCAGGGCCAGCGCCTCCGGCACAAAGTCCGACAGCATCGCGACCAACTGGGCCATGGAAGTATTGAGACGATGTAAAAAAATATCCAGGGCCATGAACCAGAAGCTGATCGCAACAACCCCCAGGTTACGGGAACCCTCAGGGACAAGAACCAGGGCCACAGCCGACAACAGGGCGCCGCCACCAAAAGCCATGACACTGTGCCGGAATTCCGTCTCCAGCCAGTTACTCTTTATGTGGTCACCCACCGACAGCAGCGCGCCCAGTGGTATGGCAAGACCTGCCATCAGGGTGAGCATCAGGATGGTGACAATTTCATTCACGGTCTGGCTGGTCTATTTGGTTTTGCACATGATCGGTCTGGCAACAGGCCTACTCTCTGCTGTCTGCTGTAGGCCGGAAGAGGCCAGGGGCCATTTCCGGCCTACAAAAATGATAACTACTCTTCTGCCTTGTTCCGGTTATCCGGCAACTGTTTCTTGCCCGGATCTTCCAGCCCGCCAAATGCACTGAACAGGGACTGGAAAAAATCACTCAGCTGCAAGGTCATCAGGGCAAATTCCTGGTCAAACTTCTCTGCCGGGGTTTCATCCTGGTAGCTTTCAGACTCTTCCCTGATGTCCTCGAAACGCAGGCGCTTGATACTCATGTCCTCGACGATATTGCAGCCAACACGACTGTTCCACACTACGCCCAGGTGCCGGACCTGCTTGCCGGCTTCCAGGTGAGCCTGGATTTCGTCCCCTTCCAGATCCTGTCCCTTCAGGCGCACCACGTTACTGGCATCCTTCGGACTGACCAGTTCGCAGTCATCATTGATGACAAAACCATCATCGGCCTTGCCCTGTTTCAGCCAGCGGGTCAGTACAGATGCAGGGGCGACCTTGCTGTCCGGCAGGGCCACCGGGAAAGAACCCAGGGTATCCCGCAGCAGGTTGAGAAACTCCTCGGCCTTGGGCGCGCTGGCCGAGTCCACCACCAGCAGGTTGTCCTTGCGGGAGATATAGGCATAGATGCGGGTGGAACGGGTAAAGGCCCGGGGCAGCAGGGCAGCGTAGACATCATCCTGGATTTCCCTTTTTTCCTTGCGGTACACCTTGCGGGCCTGGCGTTGTTCGATGTCGGCCACTTTTTCAGCAGTCGCCTCGCGCACCACGGTCGCCGGCAGCAACCGGTCCTGTTTCTGGGCGCAAAGCATGATGTAGTCCCCTACCACGTGGGTCAGCATGGGAGCTGGTGCTTGCCCGTCTTCTTCGATATCAGCTTCCGGGGCGGCGTCACCCAGGGGGCTGGCCCAGCCAATACGGGCTTTTTCATAACTGGCACAGGGCTGGAAGGCGTTCTCGGCCATCTGGGACTCAAGATCTTCTATGGACATTTCAAAGGGCTGGACGAGACAATACAGACGCAGGTTCTTGAACCACATACAACATAAATCCTGGTAAAAATGTAAGACTGGAGGGGTGGTGATTATGCAGGAAAAACGGCCGAAGTAAAAAGGCTGGTCAGAAAACCTTTTTGCTACAGAAAATCATTGCCCTACCTTACCCTTTGACCTATTATCGCGCGCCATTTTGCCCAGGGGGCACAAGCCATGAATTTTCTCTTCGTATCGTATGACGGCCTTATCGGCGACCTTGCCTGGAGCGTTATCAAGGAAGGCCACCAGGTCAAGTACGCCATCTCCAACCCGGAAGACCGCGAGGTCGGCGCGGGTTTTGTGCCCATGGTGGATGACTGGCGACCGGAAGTGGACTGGGCCGACGTCATCATTTTCGATGACGTCCTTGGCATGGGTACCGAGGCCAAAAAATTGCGCGATGCAGGCAAACTGGTCGTGGGTGGCACCCCCTATACTGACATGCTGGAGGACGACCGCTCCTTTGGCCAGGAAGAACTGAAAAAACACGACATCTCCATTATTCCCTACAGGCACTTCGAGAGTTTCGATGATGCCATCAATTTCGTGCGCGAAAACAAGGCCCGTTATGTCATCAAGCCTTCCGGAGAAGCACAGAACCTGAAAGGCCTGCTGTTTATCGGCGAGGAAGAAGACGGCTCCGATGTTATCCAGGTGCTGGAAGACTACCAGCAGGCCTGGTCCGACAAAATTCCGACCTTCCAGCTCCAGCGCCGGGTGGAAGGCGTCGAGGTTGCTGTCGGTGCTTTTTTCAACGGCAAGGAATTTGCCTACCCGATCAATATCAATTTCGAACACAAGAAGCTGTTTCCGGGCGACCTGGGCCCCTCAACCGGTGAAATGGGCACGGCCATGTTCTGGTCCGGCCCCAACAGGATTTTTAACCAGACCCTGAAAAAGCTGGAAAGCAGACTGGCAGAGGAAGGCTATGTCGGGTACATCGACCTGAACTGTATTGTCAGCGGCCAGAATATCTATCCGCTGGAATTCACTGCCCGCTTTGGTTACCCGACCATCTTTATCCAGCAAGAAGGCATCACCACGCCCATTGCTGAATTCCTGCATGGCCTGGCCAGCGGCACCCGCAAGACGTTCAAGACACGCACCGGGTTCCAGATCGGTGTGCGTATCGTGGTGCCGCCCTTTCCTTTTACTGACCCTGAAACTTTCCGCGTGAAATCCAAGGACACCATTATCCATTTCCGCAAAGGCAAGGAAGGTGTTCACTTCGAGGACGTCAAGCTGGTCAACGACGAATGGCTGATTACCGGCAACTCCGGCGTGATCCTTGTAGTGGTGGGCATGGGGCCCACCATGAAACAGGCCCAGCGCCAGGCTTATTCACGCATCAAGAATCTCATCATTCCCCACATGTACTACCGGGTGGACATCGGTGATCGCTGGTATGAAGACAGCGACAAACTACACAGTTGGGGCTACCTGCGCGAACTATGATCAGATTCGTAACAGAACAGGCCGAATGTGAAGCACTCTGGGAGCAATTCAGCCCCAGGGAACGCGCATGGGATGAATGGGAACTCATGTCTGCCTTTCATGACGAAGCGCGTTATCGTTTCAACTTCATGGTTCATGAAACCGACGGTACCGTCGACGGCCTCATTCCCCTGGTCGAAGACACAAAAGACAACAGTTATGAATTGTTTGGCGGTTGTTATGCAGATAGCCGGGAGCCCTGGATTGCCATAGTTGACTTCAAGGAGTGTTTCGACAACCTGCCGAACAACACCGCTTTTTTCGACCTGCGTGGCAGTTGGGTAGCGAATGTCCTGAAGATATTTCCTGAATATGAGCCCAACTTTGTCGAGCAGGATATGCAGTACTACCTGGTACCTGCCGACTTTGATTACGATTTCATCAACCATATTCACGCCACCTTTTCCAAGGACAAGCGCAAAGGCTTTCTGCGGGACATTCGCAAGATGGTTGAAACCTATCCGCTGGAATCCTTGTGGAGTGACGACGATGAAACCGAAGCCTTCATTGAACTGAACGTGAAAAATTTCGGCGAGGAGTCTGACTACGCCAATGAGGAAGGCAAGCAGGAAGTACGCCGCGTTGTCCGGGAACTCAGGGAACTGGGTTACCTGCGCACCTTTGCCATTCGCATCGACGGGATTGTCCAGGCAGTATCGCTGTCAGCCCTGTATAACAACAACTGGGTTGCCCTGTATTCAAGTAGCAACAATGACATCAACAACCTGGGCAAACACCTGACCGTGGAAACCATTCAGGAAGCTTGCAGACTCAAGGTGGATGAAATCAACTACATGACCGGCATGGCCTGGAAAGCTGCCTGGCACATGAAAAAAAACCCCTGTCGAACGATGCGCAAACCGGCCGCCATTCCTGATTTACCAATACCCTGAGCCCCTCACCGGCTTCCATTCACTTCCAGCATTCCCGAAAGCAAGATTACGCCTTGTTCATGGGCCGCTTGTATCATTCGGGAAATCTTCCCAAACCTCTCCAACCCCAGTGATTTAGCGGCAATTCAGTCAATGCCTGAGTAAAAAAATCGACTCGGGAATTTTTCACATGGAAATGTGCATTGGAAAAGCCTTCAATAACCGGCAGTACAAACATGCCCGTCATACATGGCGCTTGAATATCATTTTGAAATTATTTGGAAATACGTGATCCAGTTAACAGAAAATATTTTGGGAATAAGAAATATTAGTTTAATCTCAGGGGTATTATTTGTATTTTACATTACTCTACACAATAGCTCTGGAATTGTACCCTCCTCTGTTTCCATAATTGCAATCTGCGTTTCACCCCTGCTTTCCGCTTTTCTGCCGAGACATATCATTGACTCCCTGCCCGAATGTGTGACGAGCCGCTCGAGATATGAATGGAATGAATGAGATGTATGAAAAAAA
>Ga0181580_10003583_pt1 | contig 12621 bp, 10 predicted proteins | sample 071ome_23_FD_132413 | JGI IMG/M metagenome (GOLD analysis project Ga0181580, IMG submission 132413) | Coastal salt marsh microbial communities from the Groves Creek Marsh, Skidaway Island, Georgia - 071403BT metaG (megahit assembly) | ecosystem: Environmental > Aquatic > Marine > Intertidal...
AAAGCGGTGGAAGAGTCCCTGATTCCTGCCCGTGCCGTCATGAATGTGTCGGGTTTCATGGCGCTGATCAATGCCATGGAAGACCAGGCATACGGTCAGGAGCTCTATGAATTTACCGAGTACGTGGTCCGGCAAAGTGGCCTGATACAACATCATGAAAAAGAAGGGGGCGAGAAAGCCCGTACGCGGATTGAAAACCTCGAAGAGCTGGTGAATGCCGCCAAGGCCTTCGAAGTGGAAGACCTGCCGGCGGAGGAGGACTTCCTCCAGGAGGAAATCCAGGATGAGCCGGCAGAAAAAGAGCTGACCGAAATCGATATTCTCACGGCCTTTCTGGACAAGGCAGCCCTGGATGCCGGTGATAACCAGGCGCAACAGCATGAAGATGCCGTGCAAATGATGACCTTGCACTCGGCCAAGGGGCTCGAATTTCCCCTGGTCTTTATTTCCGGCATGGAAGAGGGCCTGTTTCCCCACAAGATGTCCATGGAAGACCTGACAGGCCTGGAAGAAGAAAGACGGCTTTGTTATGTGGGCATTACCCGGGCCAGGCAAAAACTCTACCTGACCCATGCCGAGTCCCGGCGCCTGCACGGGGAAGAACAGTTAACGCGTCCCTCGCGCTTCCTCCGAGAGATTCCGGATGAACTGGTGGAAGAAATCCGCATGAAAGGGGATGTACGCCGGGCCCGTGAATACGGGGGTCATCGTGCAGACAGTCATGATATTATCGGCGCTCTCAAGGATACCGGCAAAGTCTCCGGCACGGATATCAGCCTGGGCCAGCGCGTCAAGCACCCGAAATTCGGAGAAGGCGTGGTCCTGAATTACGAGGGTAGCGGCGCCAATGCCCGGGTGCAAATCAACTTCGATGATGTCGGGGGAAAATGGCTGGTGATGTCTTACGCCAGGCTTGAAGCGATCTGACAGAAGACCTCGTTGCATTGTAGGTCGGCATAGACCGCAGGTCGTTTGCCGACGAAGGGACAAGAGACAAGAGACAAGAGACAAGAGACAAGAGACAAGAGACAAGGGATAGCATTCATCATGTTAAACAAGATGTTCAAATACTGCGCAGCCATGTTGGCCATGACGCTATTACAGGCCTGTGGTGGTGAGGAGCAGACAGCCGTTTCCGGTACAGCCGAACCCCAGCAAACCTACGAGTGGAAACTGGTCACCACCTGGCCGAAAAACTTTCCCGCCCTGGGCCGCGCGCCTGAACTGCTCGCCGACAAGGTTGAAGCCATGTCCAATGGCCGCATGAAAATTCGCGTGTATGGCGATGGTGAACTGGTCCCGGCCCTGGAAGTGTTCGATGCCGTGAGTGCCGGTACTGCAGAAATGGGTCATGGTGCGGCCTATTACTGGAAAGGCAAAGTGCCTGAAGCCCAGTTTTTCACGGTATTGCCTTTCGGCATGAACGGCCAGGAAATGCAAAGCTGGATCGAGTATGGCGGTGGCATGGAGTTGTGGGAAGAGCTTTATACACCGTTTAACCTGATCCCCATGTCCAGTGGCTCCACCGGTGTACAGATGGGTGGCTGGTTCAACAAGGAGATCAATTCCAGGGAAGACTTCCGCGGCCTGAAGATGCGTATACCGGGCCTGGCACAGGATGTGCTCTCACGTCTTGGCGGCGTTCCGGTCAATATGCCGGGTAGCGAGTTGTTTACCTCCCTGCAGACCGGCGTGCTGGACGCTACGGAATGGGTGGGTCCCTATAACGACCTGGCTTTCGGGCTCTGGGAAATTGCCGACTATTATTATTATCCTGGCTGGCATGAGCCGGGTGCTGTTATTGAATTTTTGTTCAACAAGGATGAGTTTGAAGCGTTGCCGGCTGACCTGCAGGAAATCCTGCGCACTGCAGTCGACGCAGTGGCCTTGCACATGACCCTGGAATTCAATGCCAGGAACGCCATTTCATTACAGGAAATGGAAGAAGAACACGGCATCACGCCACGCCAGTTCCCGGATGACCTGCTGAAAGAACTGAACACCATCGCCCAGGAAGAAATCGACAAACTGGCAGACCTGAGTCCGATGGGTGCAAGGATCCACGAATCCTATCGAAGTTTCGAAGCAGACATGCGCGCCTACCAGGACGTTTCGGAAGAAGCCTATACACGCGCACGTAATCTGTAGAAGCACAAATGAGTATAAAAAAACCGGCAACTGCCGGTTTTTTTATGCCTTGAATAAAGTCTTGTTCCGTAACCTGCCGATATTTATGAAATGAGAACTAGCGGCCCTTGATGGCTTCCGGCAACCAGGTGGCCAGCTCCGGCCAGAGCGTCAACATGCCGAGCATGGCCAGCTGAATCACGATGAAAGGAATTACCCCTTTGTAAATCTGGGTTGTCTTGATGCTCTCAGGTGCTACCCCCCGCAGGTAAAACAGGGAAAACCCGAACGGGGGTGTCAGGAAAGAGGTTTGCAGGTTGACCGCCAGCATGACGCCCAGCCATACCGGGTCGAGCCCCATGGCCAGCAGCACGGGACCGACAATGGGCACCACCATGTAGGTGATTTCAATGAAATCCAGGATGAAGCCCAGCAGGAAGATCACCAGCATGACAATAATCGTGGCCATGACCACACCGCCGGTCATGTCAGTAAAGAGTTCCTCGACAATAACGTCCCCGCCAAAGCCGCGAAACACCAGTGAGAAAATGGCAGCCCCTACAAGGATAAGGTAAACCATGGCGGTGACCTTGGCTGTCGAAATGGCCACGTCCCTGAAAATGGCCAGGCTGAGCTGGCGCTTGGCCATGGCCAGGAGCATGGCACCGAGGCCGCCGACACCGGCGGCTTCCGTCGGTGTGGCAGCACCGGAGAGAATCGAGCCGAGAACCGCAATGATGAGCAGCAGCGGAGGCAGCAGGCTCTTGCTGACCATCAGTACCAGTGACGAATCGCCACTGGCCTTTTTCAGGTCTTCGGCGCTGGCCGGTGGTGCAGATTCGGGTTTCAGGATTGCCATGCCGAGCATGTAGATGATGTAAAAGACCACGAGTATCAGTCCCGGGATCATGGCACCGGCAAACAGGTCCCCCACGGAGACGTTCTGTGTTCTGAATACGCCCATGCTCAGTTGTGCCTGCTGGTAGGCATTGGAAATGACGTCCCCCAGCAGGACCAGCGCGATGGAAGGCGGAATGATCTGCCCCAGGGTGCCTGTGGCGCAGATAGTCCCCGTGGCCAGGGACGGGTTATACCCCGCCCGCAACATGGTGGGCAGGGACAGCACACCCATGGTGACCACGGTAGCACCAACTATACCGGTGCTTGCCGCCAGCAACATACCGACCAGGATGACGGAAATGCCCAGGCCGCCGCGCAGTTTGCCAAACAATAAGGCCATGCCTTCGAGCAGGGACTCGGCAATTTTTGATTTCTCCAGCATCATGCCCATGAACACGAACATCGGCACGGCAAACAGGTTGATGTTGATCATGATGCCGTAAAGGCGGTTGGGCACCGCATTCAGAAAGGCGGCATCAAAGGTCCCGGTCAGCAAGCCGACACCGGCAAAGATCAGGGAGGTCCCTGCCAGGGAAAAGGCCACGGGAAAACCGCACATCAGTACCAGGCAGACAGCGATGAACAACAGCAGCGGAATGAATTCCATCAGATCGGAGTCTCAACGTGCTGCGCCTGTTCTGAGGGCGCTTTCTCATGGAAGAAGAGAAACAGCATGTTGCGCAGGATTTCGGTAATCCCCTGCAGAATAACCAGTGTAGCCATCACAATGATCAGTGACTTGAGCAGGTACACAAAGGGAATGCCACCGGCTTCCGGTGAGGTTTCCTGAATACGCCAGGAAGCCTGCACATAATCCCAGCTCACCCACAGGATAAAAACGGCTACAGGAAGCAACAGGAAAAGACCACCGAGCATATTGACCCAGGCCTTGTAACGCAGCCCGGCCGGACCGTAAAAAATATCCACGCGGACATGGCCGTCATGTTTCAGGGTGTAGGCGCAGGTCAGCATGAACAACAGGGCGTTCAGGTAAATAATGGATTCCTGGATGGCGATCGCACCGGAATTGAAGATATAGCGGGAAACCACGATGTAAAACGTGACCAGCACCATGAGTATCGAGCACCAGGCAGCCGCCTTGCCCAGGCCTTCAGAGAAGGCATCAGACAGGCGAATGAAGGTTCTCAGGGTGTTGAGCATGATTACTCGGCAGCGCGTGTAAAGCTGGTCAGCCTGAACGACAGCGTTTCATATTCAACCAGTTCCAGCTGCAGGTCGGTGTAGACCTTGCCATTGACTGTCATCGATGGAATGGACAGTGTGCCGGCATCCAGGTCCATGGTCGCTGTTTCCTGTCCCTTGTCAGTCACGGAGAATATACGCGTGGTATCCACTCTGAACACTGGTCCGGAAAAATTACTGTTGAGCTGCATGATGACCCGGTACAGCGAGTCGCCGACATACACAGGCAGGCTGAAGCTCTGGCTGTTTGTGGAATAGGTGGCCGTTGTGGTGACACCGCCGGAGCCGCCATCTCCCCCGTTATCACCACCGCCGATATCAGAGTCGTTGACGATGACATCCGTGACATAAACCCGGTTGATCAGAACGACATCATCGGCATCAACACCGTCGCTATCCTGGTCGGTCAGCGGCAATTCGCCAAAGGCGCCGCCAAGAGAGCCTCGCTGGTCGCTGCGTGGCAGATTGCTGATGGCATCAACAACCGACATACCGGAAATGACCTCGGCGAACACGGTAAATCCGCCGTCCACAAAATCCAGCTGGGTATTGTTGACTACGTTGACAAACCATTCACTGGTGGCACTGTTTACCTGGCCACCCAGGCGTGCCATAGCAACGGTGCCACGCACATTGGAGCGGGAAAATTCGTTGGGTACGACCGGGTCTTTTTCAATGGCTGTGCCAAGCGGATTGGCCAGGTAGCCGCCGGCTTGTATGACAAAGTTCGGGACACTGCGGTGAACGATCGTATCGTCATAACGGCCGGAACTGATATAGGCCAGGAAATTCTCAACGGTTTCCGGGGCACTCTCGGGATACAGCTCCATGCAGAATTCGCCAACATTGGAGTCAACACAAACGGCATCTTCATAAAGGGTTTCGCCTTCACCGGCATCGGTCTGGGACCGGGCTGGCAGGGAAAAGCCGAGGACAATCAGAAGGATAAGCGGAAAAAAGGCTGAAATACGGTAATTCTTTGTCATGCTGGTATCCGGCGTTTGAAGTGCCATCTGGTCTGTAAAAATGAGGGCGCAGAATAGCATATTTCCTGACTCTATGGTGAAGCTAATAGATCCTGGCGGATTATTAAGGTCATGTAAATATTAAAGAATTCCTCTTGAAACCCCCTCGCTTTTAACGTGACCTTAATAATAAATTAATAGCTTATTTACCGAAGCACACCCTTCTTTAACATAAAATTTATTCCGTATTTACAAGGGCTCCCTAGACTGCGCACTTCATGAATTCACACATGTATACCAACGCGTAATGGAGCTAACAGAGCATGAAACTGACCAACATTTTTAAATATTCCGCGATCGCAGCAGCCATGGTTGCTGCGACAGCACAGGCTGAAGAGCTTCCTACCCTGCCAACTGTTGCAGGATCCGGCGCCGTGTTTGCAGGCGGCTCCACGATTAATGGTGGCGCCAGCTTCCTGGACACCGTGCCTGCCGGCCAGACAGTCAGTGTCAATGGCTCTATAAGCGTAGCCTCTGGTGATGTGGGCGAGGATGGCAGCATCCTGGTCGTTGCCAAGGTGGGTAACAAGTTTTTCCAGGCTGACGCGGACGGCTGGACTACCCTGAACCTGGACCTGACCAGTGGCACACTGGGCATTGTACCGTTCCAGACAGGCGCATTACCCGCAACATTCTCCTATGAAGAAGATGACCTGGCTGCTGCGCTGGGCGAAGACCTGACCGGCAAGACCATCAAGGTCCTGTTTGGCTATGCCCCGACAGGCGGCTCCATTCGCTATGGCAAGGCCGTGAAATTTGGTGTTGCCTCTACACCTTCCGATTCCGTATGCCCCGATGGAGCCTCGCCCGAAGCAGCTGTTTTCCTCGGCGGTAACCCTGTCTGCGTACTTGAAGGTTCCTATACAGAAGACCTTCACCTGACCAATAACTTCGATTACCGCATTTCCGGTACGGTCAAGATTGGTGATGACAACAAGGTGAACCCGACCCTGACGATTGATCCCGGCGTCACCACCTATGGCACCTCGGGCAACGATTTTATCTGGATCGATCGCGGCGCAAAAATCATGGCCAACGGCACCAGGGACAACCCGATCACCATGACAAGTGCCAACGACCTGTCTGCTACCGCTACGACCCGTGGCGAATGGGGCGGCCTTGTGATTAACGGCAACGTACCGATTAACGGTTGCTCGGAAGGCGTTTCACTGTGTGAAGCGGCCGGTGAAGGCAACTCCGGCCTGTTCGGAGGAAACGATGCAGAAGATGACAGCGGCAGCCTGACTTACCTAGTCGTCAAGTACGCCGGCTTCCTGATCAATGACCTGGACGAGCTTAACGGCATCGCCTTCCAGGGCGTGGGCTCCGGCACGAACGTCGATTATGTCCAGGTACACAACAACCAGGACGACGGTGTTGAGTTCTTTGGTGGCACTGTTAATGCCAAGCACCTTTACCTGACCGGTAACCGTGATGACTCCCTCGACTGGACCAAGGGCTGGACCGGCAGTGTGCAGCACGTGGTGATTGTCCAGGGAGAAGACACCGGTGACCAGGGTTTTGAAATGGACAACAACGGTGATGCACCGGACTCGTTGCCCCGTGCCCAGCCAACCATTGCCAACGTCACATTGATCGGCAATGAGAACACCGACATCGGCATGCTGATCCGTGAAGGTACCGGCGGTAATTTCTACAACTTTGTTATTGCCGGTTTCGGTGATGGCTGTATCGATATCGATACCACTGAAACCTTTACTGCAGCGGGAACACCTTCAAGCCTGACAGGCACACTGACCATGAACAACTCCGTGGTGGACTGTGACCCCAACTTTGTTGAGGAGACAGATGAAGCCTTCACCGTGGAAGCCTGGTTCACTGCACAGGATGGCAACACCGAACTGGTGACCGGCATGACTAACTACATCAACAGCTCTGCTGAAAACGGCGTCAGTGGTATGGATGTCTCCAGCATGGGGTCTTTCTTTGATGCAACGGACTATGTTGGTGCCGTACCCAGCAGCGCGGCTGACTGGACTGAAGGCTGGACCTACAAGGACTAAGCCGGAGCGCTGACAACGGCATGAGGTAGTCATGCCGCATGCAGGATAAAAGACTTAAGGGGGTTTTGCCGTATCCGGCGAAACTCCCTTAAGTTTTTTCAAAGCGGGAATATTCCCGCAACTGAACAGCCGGGAAACCGGGGCAGGCCGTGACTGCAGGATCCGGTGGCAGCCTGAAAACGACACATTTAATTTTAAAGTGAAACAGAGCCTATGAAACGCAAAACATTAACACTCGCCATTGCCAGCACCCTGTTGACCACAATGGGTGTTCAGGCCCAGGACGATGAACTGCAGGGTGGACGCAGTGCCCCGGTTGCCGGTGGCGACATTACTGAAATCGTCACGCTGGGTGAATACATTCCCGATGAAAAGCGCGCCACGGCGGCTATTGCCAATGTGCTGGATGCCGAAGCGTTTTCACGCGCCGGTGACGACAATGTCGCCGAGGGCCTCAAGCGTGTTTCCGGCCTGAACCTGGCCGGCGGCAAGTTTGTTTACATTCGGGGACTGGGTGAGCGTTATTCCAGTACTATCCTCAATGGCTCAACCCTGCCGAGCCCGGAACCCATTCGCCGCGTCGTTCCCCTGGACCTGTTTCCTGCCAGCATCATCGACAGCGTCCTGGTGCAGAAAACCTTCAGTGCCCAGTACCCGGCAGAATTTGCCGGTGGCGCCATCCAGATGCGCACCAAGGCGGTTCCCGATGAACCCTTCTTTGAAGTTTCCAGCAGCATTGGCTATTCCGGCAATACCAGCTTCCAGGATGGTTATACCTATCCGGGCGGCGACAGTGACTGGCTGGGCGTGGATGATGGCTCCCGTGACATTCCCGGGCCGTTAAAAGACGCTATTGCCGGAAACCGTGAACTCAAGCGCAATAACCCGTTTTTCCAGAACGGTTTTGAGCCCGGGGAACTGGAAGCTATCGGTGAGAGTCTTTCCAGCAATTACACGGCCTCGAAAGAAAAAATCCAGCCCGATGTCAGTGCCTCAACCACCTTTGGTACCGCCTGGTATGGCGACAATATCCGTATAGGCGGCCTAGCCAACCTCAGTTACAGCAACTCCTGGGATTCAATCACCGTGTCACGCAATACCTACGTGGCCAATCGTGATGGTGAACTGAGCCAGCGCAATGACATGGACTTTACCTCTACCGAGCATAGCGTGGACACCTCGATGTTCCTGACAGGCGGCATTGAATACAATGATGCCCATTCCCTGAAGGCTACGGTGCTGCAAATCCGCAAGATGGACGACCTGGCCGGTGTGTCTACAGGTTTCCTGGCGACTGAAAGCCAGGATATCAGGTCCACGCGACTGGAATGGATCGAGCGTGACCTGCTGTCCACCCAGATTGAAGGTGAGCATGTGTTCTATGACTGGAACGAGCTGACCCTTAATTGGCATTACAATGAATCACGCGCCAAGCGCGAGGCACCGGATTTTCGCCAGAACCGTTTTGAACTGGACCCGAACACGGATCAATACGTTTTCTCGCTGCGCGCCGATGCCAACCAGCGCTGGTGGTCCGCCCTGGAAGACAACAATGAAGACTACGGCTTCACCGCCAAGATGTTCCTGGAGACGCCGTTCAACACCAATACGGAACTGTCATTTGGCATGACCGAGGTCAACAAGGACAGGGAGTCTGAAATCAGGCGCTTTCTGTTCCTGGCCAATGGTTCGGATGCCTTTGATTTTGACCTGCGCACCCGTGGCTCACTGAACGACATCGTGACACCTGAGACCATCAGCCAGAACGGTTTTGAATTACGTGAAGGTACCCGTGCCACGGATAACTACACGGCCGACCAGGAACTGGATGCGTATTTCGTGGAAGCCGACATTGAGCTGACTTACTGGCTGCGCCTGCTGGCCGGTGCCCGTGTCGAGGACTCCGTGCAAAGCGTGACGACCTATAACCTGTTTTTTCCGGATGAAGCCATTGTCAGCACCCTGGAAAGTGATGATGTTTTTCCACTGCTGACGGCCACCTGGATTATGGATGACTACAACATGCAGGTCCGTGCCGGTTACTCGGAAACCATCTCCCGGCCGGACTTTCGTGAATTGTCACCAGCGCCTTTTGTTGACCCGGTCACCGGCTTCATCATTGTCGGTAACCCGGACCTGACCGTGGGCTACATTGATAACTTCGACCTGCGCTGGGAATGGTATATGTCCGGGGACGAGAGCATTTCAGTAGGCCTGTTCTACAAGGAGTTTGAGTCACCCATTGAAGCCATTATCGAGCCGGGTGCAGCCAACCAGCGTACCTTCATCAATGCACAGACGGCCTCTACCCGAGGCATCGAGATTGATGCCTTCAAGTGGCTAGATTTCATCAATGATGACTGGGCCAACTGGTTTGTTGCCAGCAACCTGACACTGATTGACTCGGAAGTCACGATTCGTCCGGAAGATCGCGGTATTGTCACCAATGCCACGCGTGCCCTGCAGGGACAGGCGGACTATATCTTCAATGTCCAACTGGGCTTCGATGACAACTTCCGCCAGAAGGGCAGCCTGGTCTATCACATCACCGGCGACAAGATTCGCGAGGTAGGCATCCTGGGACAGCCGGATGTCTATGACGAAGCCTACGGCGAACTGGACTTTACCTATACGCGTTTTCTGACTGACAACCTGACGCTGAATTTCAAGGGCAAGAACCTCCTGAACAGGATGCGCGAAACCACCCAGGGTGGCTTTGATGTGAACAGCTACTTCGAAGGCCGGTCCGCGAGCGTGGGTATGGAATACGTGTTTTAAAAAAGCAATGTAGAGAAGGCCGGCATCAGCCGGCCTTTTTTATGCCAGGTGATGCAGGGTGGCCCTGCCTTAATCCAGCATAATCAGGCGGGCGCTCATCCAGACAAGTACGGCGCTGACCAGGATCACCAGGAAAGCCAGCAGGGTGTAAAGACCCAGCACCATACGATTGCCCAGCCGGGTCAAAAAATCATCGTGGGGCAATACGGGCGGGGGAATGCGCTGGAACAGGCGCAGGAAGGAATACAGCATCATGCCCCACAGCACCAGCACGAGAGCAGGTTCCAGCCACTGGCCATAGCGGCCGTTGCCGACAAACAGGCTGATGAAGACCCCGACCAGGCCACTCAGGGCCAGCAGGATGGCAAGGGGATTGCTCCAGCGCAGGCGCAGGGCCAGTTTGTGCAGGGTAAACAGCATGATAGTGACAATAAAAAAACCTGCAGCAAGACTGCAGGTTTTTTACAGAATTGGCAAACGCCGGGCCTTGATCAGTCGTCGATATGCACGATCAGCAGGTCACAGGCGGTACCATGGGTGACACTGGATGAGGTGGAACCAAACAACAGCTCCCAGCCATGGCGGCCATGACCGCCCATAATGATCAGGTCGGCCTCGATTTTCTTGGCCAGCTCGCGAATCTCCCGGGCCGGTTGACCCAGAACCGTATGCAGCTGGTTTTCAGGGATGCCCACGTTGGTACCCATTTCCTTGAGGCTCGACTTGGCCTGTTTGGTGACCTCTTCATGCAGGCCTTCCACATCCACACTGGTGACCTCAACGGCATAGCCGACGGCAATGGGTTCGATGACATGCACCATGTTCAGGTCAGCATTGTTGTCCTTGGCAATGCTTCTGGCCTTGTCCAGAATCATGGCCGAGTCTTGTGACAGGTCGACGGCGACGAGGATATTTTTATAAAGCGCCATGGGGATAACCTTCCGGGTTTGTATTCATTAATCAGAAGTCCTGTATTTAGTGTAGAGATTACGCAAAAAGCCCACAAGGGGTTTTGATCTGGCGCAAACCGGGAGAATTGGCTGCATGCGGATGAAACCCGGCTTTGGGCCTGTTAAGATGGCGCCCCGAAAACCAGAGGATCCCCATAGCAGGCCATGCAAAACGACCAGAATACCCCCGCCACAGGCTGGCTGCAGCTGGTAGCCGGCACCGACAACCGCGGTATGCCGGTGATGGAAAAGCTCCCGGTAAAAATCCTGGAAATGGGCCAGTTTGAACTGCTCAAGTCCCCGCTTTTTGTACGTGAAATGGCCGCGGGAGATATATTTACCTGTGAAGAGGACAATCCTGCCGATTACAAGGTACTTCGCCGCAGTGGCAATCTGGCCATTCGTGTTTTCCGTAAACAGAATATCGGGGAAGTAGAAGAGCACCTGACCCCGGAAGTGGAAAAACTGGACGGATCGCTGGACCTGAAAACAGACCGTGCCCTGGTGTACAGCCTGCACGTGAATATCGGGTTTGCCGATATTGAAAGGCTGCTGGACGGCACCATGGCGAAGTTCACCGATTCAGTCTGGTACTATGGCAATATCTACGATCGCGAAGACGGAACCACCCCGCTGAACTGGTGGGATGAGTTTCTCAACACGGTCTGAACAATTTTCAAAAACCTGAAAGACGCCCGTATATCCTATGCTGATAGTAATTTCTCCCGCGAAAACGCTGGACCTGGAAAGTGAATTCAACGCACCGGCCACCAGTCAGCCGGATTTTCTCAGTGACTCCCGCAAACTGGTCAAAATCATGCGTGGTTACTCGGCCAGTGATCTTGGCAAGCTGATGCATACCAGCGAAAAGATCAGCATACTCAATGAAGAACGGTTCCGGCAGTGGAAAACACCGTTCAACAAGGACAATGCCCGACCCTCAATTTTCACCTTCAAGGGCGATGTGTACACGGGGCTGGAAATAGAGAACTTTTCTTCTGCTGACCTCAAGTATGCCCAGGATCACCTGCGAATACTGTCCGGGCTTTACGGTGCACTCAAGCCGCTTGACCTGATGCAGGCCTACCGGCTGGAGATGGGCACTGACCTGGAAAACAGGCGGGGTAAAAACCTTTATGCCTTCTGGGGCGACAAGATCACCAGGGCAATCAACAAGGACCTGGAAGCAGCTTCCGGAAAGGCAGACAAGGTGCTGGTCAACCTGGCCTCCAACGAATACTTCAGTGTGCTGGACAAGAAGAAACTGGATGCCGATATTGTGACCCCGGTATTCAAGGACTACAGCAATGGCAAGTACAAGGTACTGAGCTTTTTCGCCAAGAAGGCCCGTGGCAGGATGGCGGCCTGGATACTGCAGAACAGGGTAGAGTCGCCAGAAGCACTGGCGAGGTTCAAGCTGGACGGTTACAAGTACAGCAAAAAGGAATCAAGCCCGGACAAGCCGGTCTTTCTGCGCAAACAGAAATAAGGCCAGCCTGGTTATACACCGATACTGTTCAGGGCATTGATAATTTCCCGCACCAGGGCGGCCGCCTTGGGGTGCTCATCCTCAACTTCCGCCAGCAGTATTTCCGCGGTTTCCGTAAAATCAGA